>Ga0315268_10000185_pt1 | contig 73125 bp, 65 predicted proteins | sample C1_top_MG_FD_204535 | JGI IMG/M metagenome (GOLD analysis project Ga0315268, IMG submission 204535) | Sediment microbial communities from Yellowstone Lake, YNP, Wyoming, USA - C1_top | ecosystem: Environmental > Aquatic > Freshwater > Lake > Sediment | place: USA: Wyoming | collected 2017-08-01 | reverse complement strand
AGGACAAGATTGCCGGGATCATGGGGAGTAAGCGGGAGTTGATCTGCTCCGGCCAGGTGACCGCGGCCCGGCTGGTGGACTACCTCCGGCGCCACCCCGAGATCGAGGCCGGGCTCAGCCGGGGCGGGGCGCAGCGCTACCTGACCACCGACCTGACGGAGCGCTTCGCCCAGTTGGCCGGCCTGTTCATGGGCCACCCCGTGGATTCGGATGTGGTGGAGCTGTAGCAGGGGCGGGAAATAGGAGGGGCGACCCTTGGGTCGCCCCTTTTCCACTGGCACCGGCTTTCTGCCGGATTTGCGCAATTATTCAATCACTTCGCCGGGGGCGAAGCAAACCACTTGTCATCCGCCAGGACCACCGAGGTTTCTATCTGGCGGTCCGAAATGTTCCAGTAGGTGCGGAGCAGCCGGTCCTTTTCTTCCGGGGTCACCAGCTTGAAGCCGTGTTTCTGGTAGAAACTGATGGCCCAGGTGGCCGCGGCCCAGGTTCCCACCAGCACCGGCTGGCTGACGTCCTGAAGCAGATGGGCCAGCAACCGGCCCCCCAGGCCCCGGCGCTGGGCTTCGGGACGCACGTAGGCATGGCGGATAAGGGTCACCTCCCCCAGGTCCTGCCTTCCCATCAGTCCCAAAATGCCTCCCTCTCCCCCAAAGCCCCAGAACCGCACGCCCGCGGCCATCTCCTGCTGCAGCTCCTCCAGGGGCATGTACGGCTCTTGCCAGCAGTCCGGAGGGATAACGCCCCGGTAGGCCTGGGCCGCGTCGTTGATGACCGCCAGAATGGCTGCCGCGTCCGCCTCGGACAGGAGCTGGATGCCTTCGGCCTCCTCCTGGGGAGGGCCAGCCTCCACGGCCGGCGGGTAAGGGGACGGGGCGGCCTCCGGGGAGTCAGGCTTTTTCTTCAGGGCCAGGCCGCAGTAGGGGCAGAACTCGAAGCCCGGCGCCATAAAGCGGTGGCATTGGGAGCAGGAAACCACCTCGGCGGCCGCATGGGGCAATGGTTTGGGAGCCGCGGGCGGATTGGCCAGGGGATTCTGCTCCTGCACCTGCTGCACCACCTCCTGGGAGGCCTGGCGCAGCTTGGCCACCAGCCGGCCCAACTTGGCGGCGTATTCCGGCAGCTTTTCCGGCCCGAACAGGATGAAGGCCAGGAGCAGCAGGAGCACCAGCTGCTCAAAGGAGAGGTACAAGGTAGGAACCTCTTCAGGCCGCCTTCACCTTGGAGCCGCAGTGGGGGCAGAAGGCGAAATCCCCGGTGAGGTCCTTGTGGCACTGGGGGCAGGTGGCGGCCTGGGGCGCGGCGCCGGCCGCGCCGGTGCCCCCGGTCACTTCCTTGGGAGGCACATTCTCCTGCTGGGGCTCATCGTGGGCCTTCTTAAAGGAACGGATGGCCTTGCCGATGCTGTCCCCCAACTCCGGCAGGCGCCGGGGTCCGAAAAGGATCAGCACGATGAGCAAGATAATCAGAATGGGGCCCCAACTATAGCCAAACATGGGCTTTACCTCTCAGTTGCCAAACCATTTTTGTTAATATAAAACAAAATTTAGCGTCCCGCAAGGTTTACCACCCGGAGAGACAGGCAAGCCCATGAAAGATTGGAACGTGGTGCTCACCAGCCAGATGGATCAGGAGCGGCGCCTGCTGCGGGAACTAGAGGGCCTGGGTGAGTTCCACCCCAGCGGCTTCCGGGAAGTAATCATCGGCAAGGTACCGGACCCGCAGGCCTTCCTGGAGACCTTAAAGACCTGGTGGGAAGAGAAACCCTTCTTGCCCCGGCTTCTCAGCACCGTAGTCCCGGTCAGGTCAGTCTTTCCCTTTACCCGGGAAAACCTGGTGCCGCGTCTGAAGGAAGAGGTGCTGCCCCTGCTGGGGGAAATCGGCGGCCGGGCCTTCTACGTGCGTATGAAGCGCCGGGGCCACAAGGGCGAGCTCTCCAGCCTGGAGGTGGAGCAGGCCCTGGACCAGTTCCTCAAGGAGGAGCTGGCCGCCCGGGGCTTCAGCCCCCACATCGACTTTGACAGCCCGGAAATGATCGTGCTGGTGGAGACCGTCCACAACCAGTGCGGCCTGGGTCTGGTGACGCGGGAAATGAAGGAGCGGTATCCGTTTATTAAAGTTAAATGAAGCGGTCAGCTATCAGCAAGAAGATTTTTGGCTTTATGATTTCAGCTGAAAGCTGACTGCTGAAAGCTGAAAGCTTGCGCATGGAAAAACCCCCTTCATTGTTTACGCCACCGCAGCCCCTGGCGGCCCGCCTGCGCCCCCGGACGCTCTCTGAGTTCGTTGGCCAGCAGCACCTGGTGGGGCCGGGGAAATTGTTGTGGCGCGCCGTCAAGGCGGGGCGGTTGTTTTCCTCCATGATCTTCTGGGGTCCCCCGGGGAGCGGCAAAACCACCCTGGCCCGGGTCCTGGCCCAGGCCCTGGACTGCCAGTTCTTCAGCCTCAGCGCGGTGATGTCCGGGGTGGCGGACCTGCGCCGTTTGGTTACGGAGGCCCGCCAGGGCCAGGCCCAGGGCCGGCGCACCGTGGTCCTCATCGACGAGATCCACCGCTTCAACAAGGCCCAGCAGGACGCGCTCCTGCCCCACGTGGAGGAGGGGCTCCTCACCCTCATCGGCGCCACCACCGAGAACCCCTATTTTGAGATCATCGGACCTCTCTTGTCCCGGGCCCGCATCTTCATTTTCGAGCCCCTGAGCGAAGCGGACCTGCTGGCTATCCTCCAGCGGGCCCTGACGGATAAGGAGCAGGGCCTGGGCGGGGTGCCCGCGGACGCGGCGCCGGAGGCCTTGGCGTATCTGGCCCGCATGTCCGGCGGGGACGCCCGGAAGGCCCTGAACGCCCTGGAGCTGGCGGTCCTGAGCACGGAGCCGGGCCCCGATGGGGTGCGGGTGGACCTGGACGCGGCCCGGGAGTGCCTGCCCCGGCGGGAGATTTTGTACGACAAGGAAGGGGACGCGCACTACGACACCCTGAGCGCGTTCATCAAGAGTGTCCGGGGCTCCGACGTGGACGCGGCCCTTTACTGGCTGGCCCGCCTGGTGGAGGGGGGCGAGGACCCCCGCCTCATCATGCGCCGCCTCCTGATTCTGGCCGCGGAGGACATCGGCCTGGCGGATCCCCGGGGGCTGGTCATCACCGCCGCGGCCGCGGACGCCCTCCACTGGGTGGGCCTGCCGGAAGGGGTGTACCATTTGGCCCAGGCCACCATCTATCTGTCCCTGGCGCCCAAGAGCAACTCCACCATGGCTTATTTTAAGGCCCTGGCCACCCTGAAGGACCGGGGCGTCACCCGGGTGCCGGCGCCCTTACAGGACGCGTCCCGGGACCGGCGGGGCCTGGGGCACGGGGAGGGCTACCTCTATCCCCACGACTTCCCGGGCCACTGGGTGGAGCAGGACTACCTGCCGGAGGAGCTTAAGGGCTTGAGCTTTTATGAGCCCGGAGAGGAAGGGGCGGAGCGGGAGCTGGCGGCCCGCTGGCGCAAGGGCCGGGAGCCCGGAGCCTCCGGGGAGGGGGAGCGGGAAGGTTAAGGCCAGAATCACCCCCCCTGACCCTCCCCCCTCGAGGGGGAGGGAAAATAAGGGGGGGCCTGCGGGCCGCCTTGCTTTTTCTGAAAGCTGACTGCTGAAAGCTGAAACCTTACCCTCTCAACTCACGAATAATGGTGCGGATGGCGCTTTCCTGGGCCTCGATGCTCTCGGTGAGCTTAAACTGCACCAGGGCCCGGGCCAGATTGTGTTCCCGGTCCTTGGCCTTGAAGTAGACGTTGCCCGCCAGGTAGTCCGTGAAGAATCTCAGCCCCAGCTCCCAGGCGATGAGGCGGACCGCGTCGTAAAGGTAGTCGTAGTCCGCGGGGGTGAGAAAGTCCCGGGCCAGGGGGAGGTAGCCGGAGAGGATGGCCCGGGCCAGCTCCGGTTCAAAGCGCACCTCCTGCCACGGCCCCTGTTCCTCCCCCCGGGGGTTGGCGCCGGAGCGCAGGCAGTCGCCCAGATCGTAGTGCACCAGGCCGGGCTGGACGGTGTCCAGATCTATGAGGGCCACGGCCTGGCCGGTTTCCGTGTCCAGCATGACGTTGTCCACCTTGGGGTCGCCGTGAATGGGGCGCGGCCTAAGCTTCCCCTGGGCCTTGGCCTCCTCCAGCACCGCGGCCCGGGCCCGGCGCGCCTCTATCATTTTTAGGCAATATTCCCCTTCCGGGCCCTGGGGCACAGCACGCAGTGCCCCCGATCGTCCCCCCCGGCCAATTTTCTCCAGGACTTCGTCAAAATGGCGGAGATACCCAGGGGCGTCGTGAAACCCTGGCAGGGTGACGGCCAGCCGGTCCGGGGGGAGGCCGCTCAGCAGGTAGTGAAACATTCCCAGGGCCCGGCCCACTTCCCGGGCGTGGTTCAGGTCCTGGATAGTGCGCCAGGTCCGGGCGCGGTCGATGAAACTCAGGGCCCGCCAGCAGGCCCCTTGAGCGTCCCGGAGGAGGTCCCGGCCGCCCCGGGTCAGCAGCACTTCGGGCATCTCCCAGCGGTGGCCGGGGCTTAAGGGGGTGTCCTCCAGGCCCCGGCGGACGTGCTGGCTCACGGTCCTGAGGTTCCCCACGATGAGCTCCGGCCGGGGGAAGACCCGGAGGTTGAGGCGCTGGAGAATGAAGTGCGGCTCCGCCGGGGTGTCCGTGTGCACCAGGAAGGTGTCGTGGACGTTGCCCCGGCCGTATTCCCGGACGTCCAGGATGCGGCCCTCGGGGGCGAATTGCTGGGCCGCGGCCCTACAGTTTTCTTGGAGGGTCATCATCCTTCCTCTTCCAGGTGAAACAGGTGCAGGAAGCGATGGAAGATGGGCGCGAGGATGATGCCCAGGGAAATGATGACGATGAGGCCGCAGTACAGGGCATAGACACCGGCGAAGATCTTCCCCGCGTCCGTGCGCAGTTCGCCCACGGGGCCCATGCCCCCCAGGAGCATGGCGGCGTTGACGAAGGCGTCGACCCAGGGCATGCCTTCGAAAATCCGGTAGCCCAGGATGCCCAACAGCAGCGACCCGAGGGTCAGAGCCACTGACACCGCGCCGAACTTGAGGACCCGCCAAAAGAACAAGGGGCGCGGCAGCAGCGGTTCCCGGCGATGTTCGAACATGGTCCTTCCTCCAGTCTGGCGCGTGTTCCTCATGGTTGCTTCGGCTTCTCCGCCCGGAGGCGCCGGGTGAGCTGTTCTTCCAGGTCCCGGATGATGCTTTTCAGGGCCGGGCCTTCCGCCACGGGGCCGGAGTCGCCCCAGCCCTTGGCCAGGGCCTCCTGCTTTTTGCGCCTGAATTCCTCCAGGCTGGCCGCGAAATCCTTCCAGAGGAACAGCTTCTGCAGGACGTGGCGCTCCGGCGCGGACAGGTCCCGGTCCGTGTCGAAGGATTCGCCTTTTAGGGTGGTATAGAGCATATCTGTCCGCCAATTGTGGAAAGGCTAAGGCTATCTTAATCAAGATGGGGCCGGAAATTCAAGGGAAAGAGGACCGCGCGGCCCCCCCGGACCGGCGGCAAAAAATCCGGCCCCCCGATGGGGACCGCCCTTTACAAGGAAGGCGGGGAGACTTATATATTGGGGCAGGGGGAGCACCGGGGTATGCGGGAGGTGCTGCCAATGACACGGGTTCTGTTCGCGGACAGCGAGCCTCACATCCAGCGCCTCTGCCTGGAGGAGCTGCAGGATGAGGGCTATGAAGTGGCGGTGACCGGCACCGGCGGGGAAGTGGTGCGGCTGGTGGATTCCTTCAAGCCGGACGTGGTCATTCTGGAGGTCATGCTGCCGGACATGTCCGGCCTGGAAACGGGCCGGATAGTGAAAGGCACCCGGGGCAACACCGTGGTGGTCCTTTATTCCCACGTGCGCCCGCCCCGGGATTTATCCCCTTGGGGCGCGGACGAATTTGTGGTAAAGTCCCACAACCTGGATCGTCTTAAAACAGTGGTGCGCCGCCTGCTGCCCAACTAGGCAGGGAAGCGGAGGTCGGGATGGCCCTCATGGAAATCAGCGTCGTCCCCCTGGGGGTGGGGCATCCCAGCGTGGGGGACTACGTCGCCGAAGTGGTGCGTTACCTCAGGAAGGAGAACATTCCCCACCTCCTCACGGACATGGGCACCCTGGTCCAGGGGGACCCGTCCACCCTGCTTGCCGTGGCCCAGGCCCTGCACGAGCTCCCCTTTGCCCGGGGCGTCAAGAGGGTGGTGACCCACATCACCATCGACGACCGGCGGGACAAAGAGGTGAAGTTGGGGGACAAGACCAAGTCGGTGCAGGCGCGCCTCACCTAAGCCGCTCCAGGTAAAAATTCCCTTTCCGGTCCCCGGGCCCCGGGCCAGGGGCCGATTTTGTGTTATGGCCAATTTTAAAAAGGACTATTACGCCGTCCTGGGAGTGGCCCGGGACGCGTCGCCGGACGACATCAAGAAGAAGTACCGCCAGGTGGCCCTCCAGTACCATCCGGACCGCAATCCCGGCAACAAGGAGGCGGAGGAGAAGTTCAAGGAGGCTGCGGAGGCCTACGAGGTCCTGCGGGACCCGGAGAAGCGGCGGCTTTACGACCTTTACGGCCACGAGGGCGTCTCCTCCACCGGCTTTACGGGCTTCCGGGACTTCTCCGACATCTTCCGCACCTTCAGCGACATCTTCGAGGATGTCTTCGGCTTCGGTGGCTTTGGCGGCGGGGGAGGCCCTTTTGGCGGCGGCCCCCAACCCCAGGCGGGCGCGGACCTGCGCTATGACCTGACCCTGGACTTCATGGACGCGGCCCTGGGCACCGAGGTGACGGTGGAAGTCCCGCGGGTGGTGGTCTGCCGCACCTGCGGCGGCGGCGGCGCCAAGCCCGGGACCCAGAAGATTCCCTGCCCCCAGTGCGCCGGCCGGGGGGTGGTCTCCCGCAGCCACGGCATCTTTCAGATCACCACCACCTGCCCCCGTTGCCAGGGGATGAAGTATTTCGTGGCCGAGACCTGCCCGGCCTGCGACGGCCAGGGGCGGGTGCGGGAAAAGAAGAAGCTCAAGGTGCGCATCCCCCCGGGGGTGGAGGCCGGCACCCACCTGGTCATGGCCGGGGAGGGCAACGGCGGCCTCTACGGCGGCCCCCCCGGCGACCTGTACATCGTCCTCGACGTGCGGCCCCACGAGCGCTTCCGCCGGGAGGGCTACGACCTGCGCCTGACCGTACCCGTCTCCTTCGTCCAGGCGGCCCTGGGCACCCGAGTCACCATTCCCACCCTGGAGGGGAGGCAGGAACTGGCCATCCCGCCGGGGACCCAGCCCGGGGAGGTCATCCGCCTCAAGGGGGAGGGGGTGCCCTATCCCCGGGGAGGCCGCCGGGGCGACCTCCTGGTGGAGGTGCAGGTCACCGTGCCCCGGAGCCTGTCGGCCAAGGAGCGGCGCCTCCTGGAGGAACTGGCCCGGGAAGGCGGAGAGCCCGCCCAGGCCCAGGCGGCCAACCATCCCGGCAGCGAAGGATTCTTCAAGAAACTCTGGCACTCCTGGAAGTCCTGGAGCCAGAAGCGCTAGCCGCACCGGCCTTCTTAATCCGTCTGACGTCATTCTGAGGCAGCGAAGCGACCGAAGAATCTAGGTTTTTCCGGCGTTCAGGATGACATCCAGACCCCCCAGGTATTCCTTGACAATGGCCGGCACCCGGAGTATGTAATATTTTTCACACGGGTCTAGTTCCGGTGAAGGGGCTTTCATGGCCATTGACCTGAACATCTTGATCGGCGGCGCCGCGGGACAAGGGGTGCACGCCATCACCGTGCCCCTGGCCCGGGCCCTGGCGCGCCGCGGCTGCCGGGTGTTCTTCCACATGAGCTATGAATCCCGCATCCGGGGCGGCCATATCTTCAACCAAATCCGCCTTGCCGACAAGCCTATAATCGCCCCCCGGGAAGGGGTGGACCTGCTGGTGGCCCTGAACCAGGAGACCGTCAGCCTCCACCAGCCGGAGCTGTCCTCCCCAGGTTTCATCATTTTTGACGCCACTCAGGTGCAAGACGCCCCCACCGCCGCGCCGGCCCTGCCCCTGTCCCTGGAGGAGTTGCTGCCGGGCACCAAGGCCGGGGAGATTGCGGTCAACGCCGGGGCCTGCGGCGCCATCCTGGGCTTGCTGAAAGGGCCGCTGGCGTCCCTGGTGGAGCTTTTAAAGGAAACCTTTGCCGCCAAGGGGGAGGAAGTGGTGGGCTGGAACGTTGAGGCCGCCACCCGGGGCTATGACCTGGCCGCGGCCCGGGAGTTCCCGGTCTCCGTGGCCGGCGTGGCGCCGCCTCCTTCGCCCCGCCTGCTGATTTCCGGCCACGAGGCCGTGGCCCTGGGGGCCCTGGCCGCGGGGGTCCAGTTCCTCAGCGGCTATCCCATGACCCCCTGGACCAGCGTCATGAACGCGATAGGACAGCGGGCCCGGCAGTACGGGGTGGTGCTGGAGCAGGCCGAAGACGAGATCGCGGCCATCAACCTGGCCCTGGGGGCCTCTTACGCCGGGCTCCGGGCCCTAACCGGCACCTCCGGCGGGGGCTTCTGCCTAATGACGGAAGCCCTGGGGCTGGCGGGCATGACCGAAACGCCCCTGGTCATCGTCATGGGCAGCCGCCCCGGCCCCAGCACCGGCCTCCCCACCCGCACGGCCCAGGGGGACCTGGGTTTCGTGCTCAACGCCGGCCAGGACGATTTTCCCCGGGCGGTGCTGGCCCCCGGCAGCCCGGCCCAGGGCTTTGCGCTCATGGCCAAGGCCTTCAACCTGGCAGACCGCTACCAGTTGCCGGTCTTGGTGCTCACCGACCAGTATTTCGCCGACTCCGGCTGGACCTTGTCCCCCGCGGACTTCCCCGCCCGGGTGGAGATTGACCGGGCCCTGGCCACGGGGCCGGTCCAGGGGACTTACGAGCGCTATGTCATCACCCCGGACGGCGTCTCCCCCCGCCGCCTGCCGGGAGCGGGGCCGGAAGCCGTGGTGGCGGATTCGGACGAGCACACCCCGGACGGCCACCTCACCGAGGACCTGGCGGTGAGGGTGCAGATGCACGAAAAGCGCTTGCGCAAGCTGCAAGGGCTGGTTAAGGAGCTGGGGGGCCTGACCACCGCGGGGCCCGCGGACGCGCCCCTGTGCCTGGTGTGCTGGGGCTCCAGCTACGGCCCGGTGGCCGAGGCCGTGGCCCGCCTGAATGAGGCCGGGACCCCGGCCCGACTGGTGCACCTGAGCGAGTTGTGGCCCTTCCCCCGGGAGGCGGTGGCCAGGGCGCTTAAGGACGCCAAAAAGCTGGTGATGGTGGAGCTGAACGCCACCGGCCAGATGAACCGCCTGCTCAGCCAGGAGACGGGCCGGGCCGCGGACCACCTAGTGCTCAAATATGACGGGACCCCCTTCACCCCCGAATATATCCTGCGGGGGCTGAAAGGGGAGGCCTGAGGACCTGAAGATGCTGCCCCTGGAGCTGTACCAAGGAGTGGAGCCGGCCTGGTGCCCGGGCTGCGGCAACTTCGGCCTGCTCAAGGCCTTCAAGCAGGCCCTGGCGGAGCTGGAGATCAAGCCCCACCAGCTCCTGGTGGTTTCGGGCATCGGCCAGTCGGGGAAATTTCCCCACTATCTCAAGTGCAACACCTTCAACGGCATCCACGGCCGCACCCTGCCCGTGGCCACCGGGGCCAAGCTGGCCAACCCGGAGCTCATCGTCGTGGCCGCGGCCGGGGACGGCGACTGCTACGGCGAGGGCGGCAACCACCTGCTGGCCGCGTGGCGGCGCAATCCGGACATTACCTTGTCGGTGCACAACAACCAGATTTACGCCTTGACCAAAGGGCAGGCCACGCCCACCACGGATGAAGGCCACCAGACCGCGCTCCAGCCCGAAGGGGTGTACACGCCGCCCCTGCACGCCCTGGCCCTGGCGGTGGCCCAGGACTGCGCCTGGGTGGCCCGGGGCTTTGCCGGGGACGTGGAACACCTGGCCCGGCTTTATAAAGAGGCCCTGACCTTCAAGGGGTTCGCCATGCTGGAGGTGCTGCAGCCCTGCGTCACCTTCAACCATGTGAACACCTTCAAGTGGTACCGGGAGCGGGTCTACCGCGTGGAGGAGACCCCGGATTACCGCCCGGAAGACGAACTCTGGGCCTATCAGAAGGCCAAGGAATGGGGGGCGCGCATCCCCATCGGGGTCATCTACCGCCGCCCGCGGCCCACCCTGGAGGAAGTGCACCCGGGCCTGGCCGGGGGCCCGCCCTTGAAGCGCTTCGTCGAGCGGCCGGTGGACCGGCTCCTGGCCGACTTCTTTTAGGAAGGAGAAACTTATGGCTGAAAGATCGTGGGACATTCTCCGGGAACCCAACCGCATCCTCCTGGAGGAAGACTACCGCTCCGGCACGGAACTCCTGATTTACCTGCTCTCCTGGGCGGTGGAAATCGGCCTCTGCCTGGTGCTGGCCGTCACCTATCTCAAGAGCTAGCGCCGGAAGAGGGATAGACCCCGGTCCCTGGAGGGCCGAGGGGTCGCCACTCCGGGGGAAGGGAGGGAACTCTGCCCGGCGTTTCCGCTGGCAAACATGATTTGGCGGAAATTTCATTATCTTCAGGCCGGGCTGGGCGGCGGGCGACTTTGTGAAATTTATCCTAAATTCTTTTATTTGCCGTTGAAAAATTTCGGCATCGGACTTAAAATGTTAATAAGCAATCCTGGCATCACGATTTCCCTGCCGGTCGGCGAGCACCGATCCGACAGCAACGGCGCGGGGCAGGAACCCACCATACCTGGGGGTTACCACGGGCACTGGCGTAAGGAAGTTTGCAGAGCCCAGGAAACCTTTGGCTGAGGGCTCAGGGAGGTGTGGTGAGCGCATGATTAACGAACTGTTAGCTCCAGGCGGCAGCCTGGAAATGGTGGAGGGGGTTTTCAAGAACGGCGCCAACGCGGTGTACGTCGGCGCCAAGGGCTTCAGCCGGCGCAAGTGCCAGTGGGAGTTGGAGGACAGCCAGATCGGCGAAGCCGTGAGAATGGCCGCCGGGCGCCAGGGGAAAGTGCGGGTGGCCCTGAACGCCGAGATCCTGCCGGAGAAGCTGCCCCTGCTGCTCAAGAAGGTGGAGAAGTACGCCCACTTCGGCATCGAAGGGGTGATCGTCAAAACCCCGGCGGTGATGCAGGAAATCCACCGGCTTTTTCCCCAACTGATTATCCACGCCAGCGTCGGCTGCAACATCCAGACCCGGGAGGAGATGGCCCGGTATGCCTCTTACGGGGCCACCCAGATCGTCGCCTCCACCGAGATCAACACGGTGGCGAAGCTGGCCCGCTTCAAGGCCGACGCGGATTCCCTGGGGCTGAAGACCGAGGTCCTGGTCCACGGCAACCGCTGCATCGGCGGGGTGGGCAACTGTCTGTTCCACGAGCTCATCGCCGACTCCTACGTCCGCAAGGTGTACCAGGACGAGGACGGCAACGAAATCGTGGAGTACGAAGGCTGGCCGGATAAGAGCGGCAGCTGCTTCCGCTTGTGTTTGCTGACGGACGATCAGCGCCAGAAGGTCCTCTCCCGCCGGGGGCATTCCCGTCAGACCATCGAGGCCGTCAACGAGCGGGTGCGCCTGAACCCCAACGTGGCCTTTGCTGTCCTGGGGGACGAACTCAAGGCCTACCTGGACCTGGGGCTGGCCACCTTGAAGGTGCAGGGGCGGGAGTACGCGGTGTCCATGATCTCCCGCATGGTCTGCTGCTACCGTCAGCTCATCGACGCCCACGCCCGGGGGGAGGACATCAACGGCCCCATTTTCCAGCGCATCCAGGACCGCCTGGCGGCGCTGGTGGCGGAGCGGGACCAGGCCCGCCTGGAAAAGACCCGGGAGCTGCACCGCCACATTGTGGGTTTATAACCATTTTTGCCGCCGCCCCGAGATTTTACTTTATTGTGTTTATAAGCCTGCCCTATAATTACAGGGCAGGCTTTTTTCTCATGCTTCGGGGTGGGAGGCTGGCGCCGGCCCGTGAAGGGTAACCGCAGACAGCTCCTTTGGGCAGCCCTGGTTTTGGGGCTTCTGATAGCCTCGGTGAGCTTTTACAATCTGGCCCATTATCCCGTCATCTGGTGGGATGAGGGCATTTTTTCCGAGACTGCGGCCAACCTGGTGCAGCACGGGCGCTATGCCTTCACCCTGCAGAGCCCGGACCAGCTCGCCGACCTGGACTTCCGCATCAGCGCCGGGCCGGCAGTGATTTTGCCGGTGGCCCTGGCCTACCGCCTTCTGGGAGTGGGGCTGGTGGCCGGCCGCCTGGTGGCCGGCGCCTACCTGGCCCTGGCCTTCCTGGCCCTCTTTCTGGCGGCGCGGCGCCTCTGGGGTGCGGCCGCGGCCCTGGGAGCTGTGGCCCTGGCGCTGGTGGGCACCGACGTCCTTTATTGGGGCCGCTCGGTCCTGGGGGACGTACCCGCCCTGGCCCTGTCTCTTTGCGGCCTGGCTTTTCTCCTGCGCGGCCTGGAGGTGTCCAAGGCCTGGCCTCTCTTCCTGGGGGGCTTCTTCCTGGGACTGGCCTTTGACGCCAAGGAATTTTACGGCCTGGCCTTCCTGCCGCCGGTCTTCCTCCTGGCCCGCCTGGCCTGGCGGGAGGGGAAGGGTGGCTGGCACCGCCTGGGCGCCTTCGGTCTGGGGGTGGCCTTGCCCCTCCTGGCCTATGTGCTCCTCAAGACCATTATCCTGGGAAGCCTCACCGCCGCGGCGCTGCATTTCTTCCATCAGAAGCAGCTCCTGTGCCATGAGTTTTTCACCCCCTTCACCATCGGCCGGCTCTATCCCGAAAGCCTGGCCTACCTGCTGACGCACCCCCTTTTCTGGCTGGGCCTGGCGGGGGCCGTCTGGACCTGGCGCCGGGAGACCTTCGGTCCCGGGGTCCATCTCTGGGTGGCCAACTTTGGGCTGTGGAGCCTGTTTTACCTCACCGCGGTTTACTGGCACCGGTTCGCCCTGCCAGCCCTGTTTCTGGCCGCGCCCCTGGCCGCGCACTTTTTGGGCCGGGGGCTGGAGCGCCTGACCGCGTCCCTGCCCCGACGGCCGCCCCGGTGGCTGGGCGCGGCCATGCTCCTGGTCCTGCTTCTGGGCTTTTACCCCATGCCCGGCGTGGATTTCATGGCGGAGATTTTCCGCTGCACCTCCAGCCCCCCCTGCCGTCTGGTGCAGTATTTGCGCAAGCACGTCACCGCCCGGACCCTCATCGAAACTCCGGAGTACGAGCTGGCTTTCCTGGACGATGACCACCGCATGCACTTGATGCCCCCTTACTACTTCGTGGAGTCGGTGGACGGTAAGGTGGTGCTGCTGAATCCGCAGAGGAAACCCTATGATTTCGACCGGGTGGGCGCCGACCTCCTTATCCTGGGTTCCTTCGGCAAGAGCGTCTTTAAGCAGGTTTACCAGCCCGCCCTGATTTCCCAGGGGTGGCAGCGCATCGCCACGGTGGACTATTACGACATTTACCTGCGCCGGGACCGGGAAGAGAAACCCGGGCTCCGGACCTCTGCCGCCCGGCCCCGCCTGAAGCTGGCCGCCTCCCCCCGGAACCGCCCGCCCGCCGCCCGGGGGGACAAAACTGCCTCCCCTTGAAGCGCCATGGCCCGGCTGGTGCGCTCCCTGACTCAATTCCGCCGGCATTGGCGGGAGCTGGGCTCCGGCGACGCGGTCCTGGGATACCTGCCCCTGCACCCTGGCGAGGAGGTCAAGCTCCTGGACCTGGTGGTCCGGGGCGTGAGCTTCTTTCCCCCGGTTCTGGCCCAGCTTCTGGCCCGCTCCAAGGTAGCCCAGGCCGAGGTCCTGGCGGCCTTCATGGCGCCCGGCACCTTCGTGGCTTACAGCCAGGCGGACCTGACGGCCCGCCTGCCTGAATACCATTCCCGGGACCGGGTGGTGACCAAGCGGGACCGGGCCCACCTGGGCCTCGGGGTGAGCCTCTGGTCCAGTCTGGAGGACCTTTACAGCCTGGGAGGGCTGCAGCCCCTGCCCTTCCCCCTGGTGGTACAGCCCTTTGTGCCCGGGGCCACGGACCTGAGGGTCGTGGTGGTGGGCGACTATCGGGAAGCCTACGAGCGGATCAACCCCCACGGCTTCCGCAAAAACCTCTTTCAGGGGGGCTCCTCCCGGGCCGCGGCCCTCACCCCGGAGGTGCTGGACTTCTGCCAGCGGGTCATGGCCCGGGGGCAGTTCCCTTACGCCATCCTGGACCTGCTTCTCCGTCCCGAGGGCCAGCCTTTCCTGGCCGAAATCAACCTCAAGGGTGGTCTGACCGGAGCCCGCCTGACCCAGGCCCAATTCCAGGAGCGGGTGGCCGCCCTGGAGGAGGACTTCCACCGCCGATGGGCCAGCTCCTAGAAGACCCCGGGTTGCGCAACCGCGTCCAGGTCTTTCCTGACCGGGCCGCGGCCGGGCGCAGGCTGGCTGAGTTCCTCCAGGTGTACCGGGGACAGGGCCTTTACCTGTTCGCCATCCCCGCGGGCGGGGTGCCCGTGGCCGCGGAGATCGCCCGGGCCCTCACCGTCCCCCTGGACCTGGTAATCGTCCGCAAGATTCAGCTCCCCTGGACCACGGAGGCGGGCTTCGGGGCCCTGAACCCCGCGGGGGAGGCCATCTACAATGAAGATTTGCTGAAGCGCCTGCCTCTGACCCCGCTGGAGATACAGATGCAGACGGAGAAGACCCTGGCCGTCATCCATCAGCGGGAAGAAAGGCTCCGGCGCGGCCGGCCCTATCCGCAGCTGGAAGGGAAACCGGCCATCATTGTGGACGATGGCCTGGCTTCCGGCTACACCATGCGGGCGGCGGTAAAATTCCTCAAAGGCCGGGGCGCAGGGAAGCTCATCGTGGCGGTGCCCACCGCGTCGGCGCGCATCGCTTTGGACCTGCTGCCCGAAGTGGACGAACTTTACTGCCTCAACGTCCGGGACGGCTGGTCCTTCGCAGTGGCCGACGCCTACGAGAACTGGTATGATTTGACGGAAGAGGAAGTCTTGGAGATCCTGGAAACCCTGACCCCGGGCCACCATGAACCACAATAAAGCCAATAGGCTTCCCCGGCGAGGCGGCATGACGGCAAGACTCCCTGCCATCCCCAAAGACCGGTTGGCCTTTGACATCGACGGGGTGGTGGCGGACATCATGACCACCTTCCTCGCCCTGGCCCGGGAGCGCTATAACCAGGGCCACCACCTGCGCTACCAGGACATCACCACCTTTTTCCTGGAAGACTGCCTGGACCTGCCGCCCTGGATCATCGCCACCCTGATCCGGGAGCTCATCGACCGGCCCCATGAGCTGCCGGTGGCACCCTTCCCCCACGCGGTGCCGGTCCTTACGCGCCTGGCCCGGGAGACGCCCCTTCTCTTCGTCACCGCCCGGGACCGGGCTGAGCCCATCACCTGCTGGCTTGAGCGCCACCTGGCCCCGGTGCCCCCGGAGGCCATCCGGGTCCTGGCCACCGGCGACCCCGACACCAAGGTCCACTACCTTAAGGACCACCGGGTGGAGTTTTTCGTGGAAGACCGCCTGGAGACCTGCTGGCTGCTGGCGGACCACGGCATCACCCCCATCGTCTTTGCCCAGCCCTGGAATCGTCTGCCCCACCCCTTTCCGGAAGTGCAGGGCTGGCCGGAGCTGGCGGGGTTATTGTTCGGGGAGTAAGGCCCTCCCAATCAATTAAGTTTAGGGCCGGGGAAGGCGGAGCCAATAGCTTCCCCTGCCCCGGCCTTCCTTTTTCCCGGAAGTTCAGATAGAATACAAAGGGCCGGGAGCCCTGAGCTCCTGGCCCTTGATTTATTGAGGGGTTGCTCCTAAAATTTTTCCATGACCCAGCGAGAAGCCGCGCTTGAAGGGCGCATTACCCGGGAGATTGAGGCCGCGGCCCGGGCCGAGGGCCTGGAGCCGGAGTCCGTGCGCCAGGGTCTGGCCCGGGGCACCCTGGTGGTGCCGGCCAACCCAGGCCATAAGGACCTGGCGCCCGTGGCCATCGGCCGGGGCACCCGGGTCAAGGTCAACGCCAACCTCGGCACCTCCCCCCACGACATCAGCCCGGAGAAGGAGCAGGCCAAGCTGGAGGCGGCTCTTAAGTATGGCGCGGACGCAGTCATGGACCTGTCCACCGGCGGCGATCTGGATGCCATCCGCACCCTGCTCCTGAGCCGCTGCCCCGCGCCCTTCGGCACCGTGCCCATCTACCAGGTGATGGCTGAAGCCAAGTCCCTGCAGGAGGTTAAGGGCGAGGACATCCTGGAGATGGTGGCCCACCATGCCCGCCAGGGGGTGGACTTCGTCACGGTGCACTGCGGCGTCACCCGGGCGGCCCTGCCTTTGCTTACCAAGCGCGTCACCGGGGTGGTATCCCGGGGCGGGGCTTTCCTGACCGCCTGGATGCGCCGCCACGGCCGGGAAAATCCCCTGTACGAGCATTATGACCGGTTGCTGGCCATCGCCCGGGAGCACGACGTCACCCTGTCGTTGGGGGACGGCCTGCGCCCCGGATGCCTGGCGGACGCCACGGACAAGGCCCAGCTCCACGAGCTGAAGATCCTGGGGGACCTGACCCGGCGGGCCTGGGCCCAGGGGGTGCAGGTGATGGTGGAAGGCCCGGGGCATCTCCCCTTGCACGCCATCAGGAAGAACCTCCGCCTGCAGCAGAAGTATTGCCAGGGCGCGCCTTTTTACGTGCTGGGGCCCCTGGTGACGGACGTGGCCTCGGGCTACGACCACATCGCCGGGGCCATCGGCGGGGCCCTGGCGGCCATGGAGGGGGCCGCGTTCCTGTGCTACGTCACCCCTGCGGAGCACCTGAAGCTGCCGGAGGTGGAGGACGTCATCGACGGGGTGGTGGCCTCCCGCATCGCCGCGCACGCCGCGGACGTGGCCTTGGGCATCCCCGGGGCCGCGGACTGGGACCTGAAGATGTCCCGGGCCCGCCGGGCCCTGGACTGGGACACCCAGATCCAGCTCTCCGTCAACCCGGCCAAGGCCCGGCGCTTCCGGGAGCTGAGCCGGGCCCAAGACGACCAGTGCACCATGTGCGGCAAGTTCTGCGCCATGAAGGTCTTCGACGAGAAGTTTGACGAGTAGGCTTAAGGACGGCCTCAGGGCCGATAACCAAGGGGCGCGGCCCAGGCCGCGCCCCTTTCTTTGGGTTGACTTTTCCGACGGTTTCCGAGTCCCCCTTTAGAAAAGGGGGGAGAACCAAGACCTCAGCAACTCGATACTAGTGCCACTCTAGGTAATGGCGGTAGATTAAGAGAATCAGCAGCAGGTAGAGGCCCACGGCCAGGGCCAGGTAGCCGAAGGCGAAATAGGCCACCCGAAACCAGGGTTGGGGCCCCGGGACCACCGCTTCCCTGAGTTTTCCCTCTTCTTCCAGACGCACGATCCACAAGGGCTTTTCCCGCCGGACTTCCTCCAGCTCCACGCTGCCGGAAAACATGCACTCATTCATGGGGAACATGCCGTGGCGAAAATGACCGATGGTAAAGTGGACGATGAAGATATAGAGCATGGCCAGGAGGGCTTCGGCCCGGTGCAGCAGGAGCATCACGTTGAGCACCCAGCCCGTCAGGAGGCGGCTGACAGCCAGGGGGTACATGAGCAGCAGGCCGGTGAGTCCCAACAGGGGCAGCCCCCAGAACACCGCCCAGTAGTCAAATTTCTCCCAGTAAGTCCAGCGGTCAAAAGCCGGGGGCGGGCCCAAGCCAACAAACCAGCGGAGCCGCTGGCCCAGGTGGATGACGTCCTGGACGCGGGGCACCAGGGAATCGGGGTGAAACAGGCTCCGGCGCAGGGCCTTCCATTCCACTTTCAGCAGGATATAGACGACGTGCACCCCGAAGCCCAGGAGCATGGCCACGCCCACCCGGTTGTGGATGGTGCTGACGGAGTCGTAGCCGCCCAGGAAATTGGTCACCGCCTTGCCCCAGGCGGTGGTGTACAGGAGCCGGCAAAGGCCGGTCAGCGCCTGCACCAGGAAGGTGACCATGATGAACAGGTGAAACAGCCGGTGAACGGCGTTGAAGCGGATGATGCGCACCTGGTCACTCATTTTCGGGCTTCCTGCGCCTCTCGGTGAAGACGTGGTAAAGCTCCTTGCCCACCCATATCGCGGTATGCACCACAAAGAAGCCCATGGTGCCGAGGATGAGGAGGTACATGAACCAGTTGGTGTAAAAAAGGGAAGGAAAGGTCTTCCGGGTCTCCGGGGCCCCGGGCGGGGGTTCGTGCACCACGTAGGTGGCAAAAGAAGCGCCGGCCCCCTCGTGGCACTTGGCGCACACGTAGGCGTGACGCCGGATGGGGTTCAGGGGCGAAAAATAGTGATTCACTGCGGCGATGGGCTCGCCGCCGTGGCACTGGCGGCAGGTGAGGTTGCCCCGGGTGGTGTGGACATCCTCGGCTTCCTGCACGTGGCACTCATCACACCGCCGCACTTCGTAAAACTTCACCCCCCGGTGGGAGTCCGCCAGATGGGCGCGCACCCGGATTTCCGCGGCCTTGGGGCTGTAAGGGAAGGTAGGCCGCATGGCCCCCGGGATGCCCACAAAGGGGCGCATGCGGCGAGGTTTGACTTCGTATTCCTCGTAATAGCCGGTGCTGGCTTCCCGCTCCTTGTACCGCCTGAGGGCCGTGGTCACCTCTTCCTGGGCCGGGGCCAGCGCGGGTAAGATGAGCAGGAGCCCCAGCCCTCCCAGCGCCATCCGAAGGATGCTTCCCCAGAGGAGCCTCTGCGACCTCATCGAGCTTCCCCTTATTTTTTCGGTGACTCTTTGGGGGCTCCCGCTTTAGATGCCTCTTTGGGAGCCTCACCCCTGGGGATCCTCAACTTAGTAGGCTCTCCCACCGGCGGAGGCAGTTTGACCAGGGCATCCCAGTCATCTTGCAGGTGCTTGAGGTCCTCCTTCTTGTGCTTATGGCAGACTTGGCAGGAATTGGGGATGGCCGGGTTGGCCATGGTGTCCTTGGGCAACAGGGTCACAAAGACGTGGCTGTGGATATCCCCGGATTCGGCGCTGCTGGCAATCCTGGGCATATGACAGCCCACGCAGTTGCCAAAGGAGTGAATGGAGTGGGCCAGGTTTTTGTTCACCAATTCGTGGCAGGTGAAGCACTGCCGGGAGCCGGCCTGGACGGTTTGGGACCGGGTGGGGGGCATGCCGATCTGGTGCACAAAGTGACAGGAGGTGCAGGTTACCCCTTCCGTGTAATGCACAGACTGCCGCCAATCCAGATATTGCTGGTGGTGACCCTTGGCAAACTCGTTGGCGTAGACCATCTTAACATCGCCGGCGGCAAAGGTAGTCTCTTTGTAGAAAGGTCCGATGGCTTTGCCGGGCTCGTAACCCACCGGCCATCCGGCTCCCTTCACCCTGGTGGATTCGCCCCGGGTATGGCAGGAGCCGCAAATTTGCACCGCCACTCCCATGGTGAGCTTGGCCGGGTTGACTATAGTCTGGCGTTTCTCGAAGACCGCGGTTTTGGGCAGGGCCGCATGCCAGGAGCCCGGGCCATGACAGGCTTCACAGCCAACCCCGGGCTCGATAAAGTTGTTTTTCTCGATATTTACCCCGGTGGCATGGCAGCCGCCGCAACCGATAATCCAGGGCTTTTTATCCCAATCGGGGTCCCCCTCACCGTAGGGCACCCAGTGATGGGTGTCGACGTTATACTGAATGGGAGGAATGTAGAGTTTCCCATCCTTTTCCACCAGATAGCGCTGTTTCCACTGGCTGCCGATGGTATACTTGATGTCCTCCGCTTTGGGGATATAGACTTTCTCTAATGGTATCTTGAGCTTCGCCTTGGCTAAATCGGCGCGAATCGCTTTTTCATCGATGGGAGCGACGATGGCGTCCCGGTTCTTCTGGGCGTCCTGGAGCATGCGGGAATGGAGGGTCATCTTCCAGGAATCAAAGTGCTCCAGGTGGCAGAGTTTGCAGGTGTCCGAGCCCACATATTGCTTGGGCTTGGCCTTCAGGGCGGCCACGTCGATGGGCCGTTCGCCGCAGGCCGGCAGAGCCAGAAACGCCAGCCCCGCCAGGAAAAATCTTGCCAGACCGTAGCGGTTCATGCCGCCCTCCCGGGTATGGGTGGATATTGGATTTGGTAAGGGACAATGTCCCGGCGATCGCTGTGGCTGGTGCTTCGGTTCCTCCAAGCGCTTTTGGCTGAGAACTTTTTTATATATACAAAAAAATAGTAAAAGACAATACCATTTCTGCCAAAAACTAAATCCTTAATGGTTGTTGTCAAGGCTTGACCGGGAGCCTTTCTGCTATAATGCCGGGGAGAGGCAGGGATTCCGTGGCCGAATTTCCTCTTTACCCCTTGAAGGCCAAGCTCCGGGCCGGGGCGGCGCTCATCCTGGCCGCGGCCGCCCTGGCCCTGGCCCTGGAAGCCTCGGGGCTGCTGGCCCCCTATCAGCTCAAGACCCTGGACCACCTCTTCCGGCTGGTGCCCCTCACCGGGGCCTCCCCCCAGGTGGTGGTGGTGACGGTGGACCAGCCGGACCTGGACTTTTTTAAGGAGCAGGGCGTCACCTGGCCCTGGCCCCGGCAGCTTTACGCCCCCATCGTCGAGTACTGCCGCCACAGCGGGGCAAGGGCGGTGATCTTCGATATCCTCTTCACCGAGGCCTCGTCCTACGGCCCTGATGACGACCAGCGCCTGGCCCGGGCCCTGGCCGCCGCGGGCAACACGGTGCTGCCCTTTTTCCTGTCCCGGGAGGAAAAGCCCCCGGCCCCCGGGGAGGCGGAGTTGCTTAAGAAGGCGGCGCTCCCCATCTCCGGGCCCCGGCCCCGGGGGCTGCCTGCTTACCGCTCCGTGGTGGCGCCGGTGGAGCCCCTGTTGGACGCCGCCGGAGCCCTGGGCAATGTGGAGTGCCGTCCCGACGGGGACGGGGTCTTCCGCCGGGTCCCCCTGGTGGCGCGGTGGCAGGAGCGCTGGCTGCCCACCCTGGCCCTGGCCGCGCTCCAGCGTTTCCAGCCGGACGGAGGGCTCAGCTTCGGGAACGGGGTGCTTAAGCGGGGCCGCACCTCCATCCCCCTGGACGCCCAGGGCGCGCTCCTCCTGAAATTTCACGGCCCCAGCCGGTCCTACCGGCGTTTCAGCGCCGCCAACGTCATCCAGTCCGGGGCCCGCCGCCGCCAGGGGCTCCCGCCCGTCTATGAGCCCGAGGCCTTCCGGGACAAGTGGGTCCTGGTGGGCCTCACCGCGCCGGGCCTGATGGACCTGAAGCCCACCCCCCTGGCCGCGGTCTATCCGGGAGTGGAGGTGCACGCCACGGTCCTGGACAACCTGCTTCAGGGGGATTTTCTTCAGCCCCTGCCGGGCTGGGCCCTGTGGGCCGGGGCCCTGGTCCTGACCGGGGCCTCGGTCCTGGCGGTGCTCCTGGTCCCGGGGATGGCCTTCATGCTGGCGGCGCTGGCGCTCCTGGCCGGCCTGGACCTGGGCCTGAGCGCCTTGGCCTTCTGGGCTTCCTGGTGGGCCGACCCCCTGGCCCCCGGGGTCAGCCTGGCCCTGGGCTTCGCCCTGGCCGCGGCTTACAGTTACGCCACCGAAGGGCGGCAAAAGCTTCACATCCGCCGCATGTTCGCGCAGTACATGTCCGAGGCGGTCATCAACCACCTCCTGGAGCACCCGGAAAAGTTGAAGCTGGGGGGGGAGCGCCGCCGGGTCACCCTGTTCTTCTCCGACCTGGCGGGGTTCACCTCCCTGTCGGAAGGGTTGGCCCCGGAGACCGTGGTGGCCCTGCTCAACGACTACCTCTCCGCCATGACCGAGATCATCCTGGCGGAGGAGGGCACGGTGGACAAATTTGAGGGGGACGCCATCATGGCCTTTTGGGGCGCGCCCCTGGACCAGCCGGACCAGGCGGCCCTGGCCTGCCGGGCGGCCCTGGCCCAGGAGGCGGCCCTGGCTGAGTTGAACCGGGGCGTCCGGGCCCGGGGCCTCCCCCCCTTGCAGATGCGGGTGGGGGTGCACACCGGGGAGGCGGTGGTGGGCAACCTAGGCTCGCAAAAGCGCTTCGACTACACGGCCGTAGGCGACGCCGTGAACCTGGCCTCCCGCCTGGAGGGGCTGAACAAATTCTACGGCACCGTGGCCATGGCCAGCGAAGCCACCGCGAGGGAGGCCACGGCGGCGGTGGAGTTCCGGGAGCTGGACCTGGTGGCGGTGAAGGGCCGGGAAGTACCGGTGAGGGTCTTTGAGGTCCTGTCCCGGAAAGGCGAGCTCTCCCCGGAGAGGGCCGCGGCCCGGGAGGAGTTCGCCCGGGGCTTGGAGCTTTACCGCCGGCAGGATTTTGCCGGGGCCGCGGCCCACTTTGCCGCGGCCCGGCACCAGGACCCGGAGGACGGGCCCGCCCGCATCTTCCTGGACCGCTGCCAGCGCTTCCAGCACACGCCGCCCCCCCCGGACTGGGACACCGTCTTCCGCCCCGAGGGGAAGTGAGGGCTGAGGGCCGGAACTTCCGCGGCCCTGCCCCCAGGTCCAAGCCTCAACGCCCTCAGGCAGTCCACCGGCCCCCTCAACTTGCGGAAAGATTTGCGATTTTCCCGAAAATCTAGTAAAGTTTTTTGCAAACCGGCCGATCAAGGAGGCTGCCGTGGAAGGGCCAGGCGGTTCCGGAAACTGGAAGGCGGCGCCCCTGTTGCTGGGGCTGTTGTTGTCGTTCGGCTGGCTGCTGCCCGCCGGGGCGGGCGGGGCCGCGACGGGCAAGGTCGTCCTGAGGACGGTGCAGCCCCTCTACCCCGACCCGGACATCAGCAGCAAGTCTTTGCTCCTGGTGCCGGCGGGCGCGGAACTCCAGATACTGATCCGCCTGGGGATGTGGCTGAAGGTCAATTACAACGGCCGCCTGGGCTGGCTGCAGAAGTCCCTGGCCGACTTCAACGGCACCCCGGTGTCCGAAAGGCCCGGGGGCGACGAGGTGCCCGCCGGGGTCATGGGAGGGCTGAAGCCTCCTTCCCTCAAGGGCCGCCCGCCCGCGGGTGTGGGGGCCCTGGCCCGGGGCCGGGGCCAGTCCCCCAGCGAGGGCAGCGCCATGTCCCAGGAGAAAGAGCCTCCTAACCTGGCGTTGAGTTTTACTCCCGGCCAGGCTCAGGTTAAGGCAGAGCAGGCCCTGTATCCGGACCCCGACCCGGGGGGCCAGCCCCTGGCTTCGGTGCCGCTCCAGGCCCGGGTGCGGTTGCTCCTGCGGGTGGCCGATTGGTACAAGGTGGATTACCAGGGGGTTTCCGGGTGGCTGCCGGGCCTGGCCCTGGACTTGATGAACCAGTGATGGTTGCCGGAGGAAGAAAGCAGATGGGAAAGAGTTCCTACAGGAAAGGCCGTTTTTCCCACCGCTGGGGATGGCTGTTTTCGCTGGCCCTGGCCCTGGCCCTGGCCCTCATCGCGGCCGGGGCCGCCTGGGGCGAGACCTTGAAGGTGGGCCGGCCCAACCAGTCACTCTACCCGGAGCCGGACTTCGCCAGCACGCCATTGGCCCGGGTGCCGCTGGGGGCTGAGGTTAGGGTGGTGAGCCGCCGGGGGGACTGGTGCCAGGTGACCTACGCCGGCAGCACCGGCTGGATGCACCGCCAGGCCTTCCCTGCGGCCCAGGCCCCGTCGCAGTTCGGGGCCCTGCCGGGGGTCCTTTTCGGGGCGCCGGTGAAGGAGACCAAAAGCGACGAAGTGGCCATGGCCGGCAAGGGCTTCACCCCGGAGGTGGAGGCCTCCTACCGCCAGAAGCATCCCGAGGCCAATTACGCCCAAGTGGACCAGGTAGAGAGCTTCCGGGTGGATGAGGCCCAGCTCCGGGCCTTCCTGCAGGAAGGAGGGCTGAAGCCATGAGAGAGGGCTTATTGCTGCTGCTGGCGGCCGCCCTCCTGGCCGCGGGGGGCTGCGCCGGGGCGGACGTCATGTCCGTGGCCACCCTGGCCGCCAAGGGGGTGCCCAAGGCGGCCCAGGCGGCCCGCCCCATCAGCGACTCGGAGGAATACTACCTGGGCCGGGCGGTGGCGGCCCGGGTCCTGGGCCGGTATCCCCTCTCCCAGGACCCGCAGTTGACCCTCTACGTCAACGAAGTGGGCCTGGCCGTGGCCCGCAAGTCGTCCCGGCCCGAGACCTTCCGGGGCTACCATTTTGCGGTCCTGGACACCCCGGAGCCCAACGCCTTCGCCTGCCCCGGGGGGATCATCTTCATCACCCGGGGCCTCATGGCCATGTGCGACAACGAAGACCAGCTGGCCGCAGCCCTGGCCCACGAAGTGGCCCACGTGGCCAACAAGGACGGCGCCAACTCCATCAGCAAGGCCCGGTGGACGGAGGTGGTCACCGCCATGGGCGCCGAGGCGGCCCGGCAGTACGGGGGCGCCCCGGGCAGCCTGGTGAGTTTGTTTGAGGGCTCCATCGACGACGTCTTCAAGACCATCGTGGTGAACGGCTACAGCCGGGGCGCGGAAGAGGCCGCGGACCGGGAGGCTTTGCGCACCCTGAGCCGGGCCGGTTACGACCCCCAGGCCCTGCCCCAGCTTTTGAGCAAGATGCAGGCCAAGGAGCAGGCCGGGGCCGGCGGCATTTACCGGACCCACCCCCCCACCGGCGACCGCCTGGCTAAGGCGAAGACCGAAGCGGGAGCGGCGCCGCCCCCCAAGGAAGAGGCGGTGCGCAGCCAACGGTTTAAGAGCTTGAAGATTTAACGCGGATTTTTCAAACCTGTCCAGCACAGGGGGTCCGGGAGGTCCCGGCCCCTTTTTTTATGCCGCCTGGCGGCGCCGGCGCCGAGTGGAGTCCGCCTTCCCCAAATCGCCGGGACTGGCTTCCCTCCGGGGAATGATTAAATTAAAGGGCAAAACCTGCCAAAGGAGGACTCATCATGGCCGCGGAAGTTGTCAGGGAACTGGAAGCCCGTTTGGCCCCGGTGGTGGAGAAGCTGATAACCATGATGGGGGCGGCCCGGGCCGCGTTTAACCGCCACAGCCGGGAGTCCCTGGAGGAAGTGAGGCAGCAGCACCAGGCCTCGGTGCGGGAGATCCAGGCCCTCTCCGGCCGTATCCAGGCGGAACTCCCCCGCCAATCGGCAGAGGGGCAATCCGAGTTGGCCCGGTGGGGGCAAATCCTCAGCCACCTGGAGGCCATCGCTGGGCAAACCGCCGGCCTGGAGGAGCCCATCCGGAAGAAGATCAAGGACGGGGTGCTGTTTTCCGACAAGGCGGTGTCCCAGACCAACTACCTCTTTGACCAGCACGCCGGCTTGATTCGCTCCATCCTGGACATTATCAAGACGGACAACGAATTCCTGAAGAAGTACGTCCGGGAAGAAGGGACGAAGCTGAACCAGGCCTGCCTGGACTTCGCCACGGAGCACGAAACCCGCCTCATCGAGGGAGTCTGCCTGCCCCAGGCGGCGCCCATCTTTCTGGGCCTCCTGGAACGCATGCGGGCCCTGAGCCAGAGGGAGGTGGAGATCGCCGGTCTGCTGGCCAAGAAGCCTTGAGGGCCGGGTCCGGGGTTTGTTTACCCCAGGCGGCGGTTGATGGCCTCCAGGGTCTCCCAGAGGCGCTGCAGCTCCGGATGTAGGTGCCACTCCTCTGGGCGGGTGGCGTATTTTTCGCCCTCGTTGATAAACCGGTACATATGGACCTCGCAGGCCCGGTACTCCTGTTGGTCCCCAGCCCAGCGGGTGAAGTTGCCGGGGAAGATGCCGGCCACCCGCCAGCCCCGGCCCCAGCCCAGGGTGTGGGCCTGGGTGATACTGTGCCAGGTCTCCAGGAAGGTGGTGAGGTATTCCGCGCCCGAGGCCAGGGCCATCTGGTCCATGAGGCCCCCCAGAAAGCCCATGAGCCCCAGCCGGCGGAAGTCCGGGTGGGTGCCGGCAAAGGAGTACTCGATCTGCAGGTTCCGGTCGAACTTGGTCATCAGGGTGGCCGCGGCCAGGCGCGAAGTCGCCTGTTCCTGGGCCACCAGCAGGCAGCAGGGCGCCTCCCGGGCGTCCCGCTCCCAGGTTTCCGCCAGGGCAATGCGGCCTTCGTAGGTCTCGGGATAGAGGAGGAAGTCGTGGGCCGAGCCGTAGATCTCGGGGTAGGCATGGCGCCAGAGCTCCGCGGCTGCGGCCACCTCCGCCCGGGCCAGGACCCGGCCCAGGAAGCGGCCTTCCAGGTGGAGGGCGGGCTCGGGCTTCACCCAAACAACCTGTTTTTCCCGGATGGGCCGGGTGCGGCAGGTTCGCCCCATGTGGCGGTAGGGGTGGTAGGGAGACATGTCCAGGGCGCGCATGGGTTCCTCCTCTAGATGATGCTGACCGTGACCCTAAGCCCTCCAGCGCGGGAGAGGCTCAGATTGACCTTTTCAGTCCGGGCAGGCCTTCGGGCAGGAGCGCCGCGGCCTCCCGGTCCACCAGCCAGAGGACCTCTCCGTTTGCCGGGTGAATGAGTTGAGCCGGCCAGCGCCGCGGCTCCCGGGGGCCGGCCAGCACCTCCCGGAGGACCCAGGCCTTGTCCGGACCGGCCACCAGGAAGGCCGCCAGCCGGGCCTGGTTAAAGAGGGCCGTGGTAAGGGTGACCCGGTGGAGGTCCAGACCCGGCCCGGACACCGGCACCACCCAGCGCTCCTTTTCCTTCAGCACCGGGTGGGCGGGAAAAAGCGAGGCGGTGTGGCCGTCGGCGCCCAGGCCCAGGAAGACCAGGTCCAGCCGGGGCGGGCCGCCGCCGAAAAATTCCCGCAATTGCTTTTCATATCCCCAGGCTGCGCCCTGGGGGTCCCCGGCGCAGGCCAGGGGGTGCACTTGGTCCTCGGGGATGGGCACCCGGCTGAGGAAGTTTTTCAGGGCCCATCCGGCGTTGCTGCGGGGGTCGTTAAGGGGCACGCAGCGCTCGTCCCCCCAGAAGACGTGGACCCGGTCCCAGGGCACCTGGTCCCGGAAGGGCGGCCCGGCCAGGAGCTGATAGGCGCGCCGGGGCGTGTGGCCGCCGGAGAGGGCTGCGACAAAGCAGCCCCGGGCGCTTACGGCCTTCTGGGCCGCGTCGGCAAAAAGGGCCGCGGCCTCCCGGCTCAGGGCCTCCGGGTCGGCAGCCACGCGCATCATCCCGGCGCCACCCTGACCCGGCAGAGGGCCAGCTCTTCCGGGCACATCTGGCACTCCAGGAAGGTGGGCATCACCCAGCTGCGCCCGTCCTGGGCCAGGAGGGCTTCCGCAGCCTCCGGCCCCCAGGTGCCGGCCGGGTAGTTGGGGAAGTCCACCGGCTTTACCGCCTCCCAGGCCTCCAGGAGGGGGGCCAGCGCCTGCCAGGCCGCCTCGGCCTGGTCGGCCCGCATGAACAGGGTGGCGTCCCCCCGCATGACGTCCAGGAGCAGGGTTTCGTAAGCCTCCGGGGACGGGGTCCTGAAAGCCTCCCGGTAATAGAACTGCATCAGCACCGGAGCCAGGCGCATGGCGGGCCCCGGGGACTTGGACACGAAGCGCAGGAGGATGCCTTCCTCGGGCTGGATGGCGACGATGAGACGGTTGGGCCGCGGGTCCAGGAAGGCCTCCGGGGGAAAGGTCTGGTGGGGCACCGGCTTAAACTGGAGGGAGACCTCGGAGATGCGGGCCGGCAGGCGTTTCCCCGTGCGCAGATAAAAGGGCACCCCTTGCCAGCGCCAGTTGTCCACGTAAAACTTGACCGCGGCAAAGGTCTCCGTATGGGAGTCGGAGGCCACCCGGGGTTCGGCCCGGTAGCCCGCCACCGGCTCTCCTTCGAGCCAGCCGGCGCCGTATTGGCCGCGCACGGCAAAACGCTCCACCTGCTCCGCCGGCAGCGGCCTGAGGGCACGGAGGACCTCCGCTTTCTTGTTGCGCACCTCCTCCGGCGTGAAGGAGACCGGCGGTTCCATGGCGATGAGGCAGAGAATCTGCAGCAGGTGGTTTTGGACCATGTCCCTAAGGGCCCCGGTATGGTCGTAATAATGGCCCCGGGTGCCCACGCCGTCGCTCTCCGCTACAGTGATCTGCACGTGGTCGATATAGCCGCGGTTCCACAGGGGCTCAAAGAGGGTGTTGGCAAAGCGCAGGGCCAGGAGGTTCTGCACCGTCTCCTTGCCCAGGTAGTGGTCGATGCGGAAGATCTGGGACTCTTCAAAGACCTGGGTGAGGGTGCGGTTCAGGGCCCGGGCCGAGCTCAGGTCCCGGCCGAAGGGCTTTTCCACCACCACCCGGGCCCGGCTGCGGTCCCGGGCCAGGCGGGCCCGGCCCAGTTCCCGGACGATGGCCTCGATCATCTGGGGGGGCACCGCCAGATAAAAAACGCGCTGGGCCCGGGCGTCCCATTCCTGGTCCAGGGCCGCCAGCTTCCCGGCCAGGTCTGTGTAGGTCTGGGGCCGGTCCAGCTCCGCGGCCAGGAAGGAAAGGTGGGAGGAGAAGAGCTCCCAGGCGGCGTCGGCCACCGGACCCTGGCGGGAGAACTGGTCCACCCCCTGGCGGAAGCGCCGGCGCAACTCCGCCTCGTCCGCGTGGGCGTGACCCAGGCCGATGACGGCGAAGCGCTCCGGCAGCCACCGGTCCGCGAGGAGCTGGTAAAGCGCCGGTATGAGCTTGCGCCAGGCCAGGTCGCCGCCGGCCCCGAAGATGACGAACACCACGGCCTGGGGTTGGTTCTCCGCTGCCATAGGGCCTCCTTTCAGGGGTCAGGGGCCGGGGGTCAGGGGTCAGGCAAGACCCCGACCTCAATCTTCTTCCTGCCATTGGGTGTGAAAAGTCCCCGGCAGGTCCAGGCGCTCATAGGTGTGGGCCCCGAAGAAGTCCCGCTGGGCCTGGGTGAGATTGGCCGGCAGCCGGGCGCTGCGGTAGGCGTCGAAATAGGCCAGGGAGACCATCAGGCCGGGCGCCGGCACGCCCAGCTCCGCGGCGGCGCACGCCAGGTCCCGCAGGTCCGTCTGCCGGCCCGCCACTTCCCGCCCCAGGAAGGGGTCCAGGAGCAGGTTGGGCAGTTCCGGCTGGTTCCGGAACGCGGCCCGGATATGCTCCAGGACCGCGGCCCGGATGATGCAGCCGCCCCGCCAGATGCGGGCCACGGCCTCCAGGTCCAGGCCGTAGCCGTAAGCCTGGGAGGCCCGCTTCAGCAGGGCCAGCCCCTGAGCATAGGTGATGATCATGGCCGCGTACAGGGCGTTCTTCAGCTTCCCCAGGAAGCGCTCTTTATCCCCCCGGAAGACGCGCCGGGGGCCGGCCAGGAGCCTGGCGGCCTCCTCCCGCTCCTGTCGGTAGCCTGACAAATCCCGCATCATCACCGCGGTGTCGATGGTGGGGGTGGGCACCTCCAGGTCCATGGCGTCCCAGGAGGTCCATTTGCCGGTGCCCTTTTGCCGGGCCGCGTCCCGGACCACCTCTACCAGGGGGCCGCCGGTCCGGGGGTCCCGGACCTGGAAGATGCGGGCGGTGATCTCCACCAGATAGGAGCTGAGTTCGGTTTTGCTCCAGCGGGCATAAACACCGTGGAGTTCCTCCGGCCCCAGGCCCAGGCCCCGCTTCAGGAGGTCGTAGGTTTCGGCCAGGAGCTGCATGAGGCCGTACTCGATGCCATTGTGCACCATCTTCACATAGTGGCCGGCGGAACCCCGCCCCAGGTAGGCCACGCAGGGCTCGCCGTTTACTTTTGCGGCCGCGGCCTCCAACAGGGGCTTAACCCGGGCATAGGCCTCCGGGGGGCCGCCGGGCATGAGGCTGGGGCCATGGCGGGCGCCGTATTCGCCGCCGGAGATGCCCAGGCCCAGGAAGAGCAGGCCCTTATCCGCCAGGGCCCTGCCCCGGCGGTCGGTGTCGGTGAAGTGGGAGTTGCCCCCGTCGATGACCAGGTCTCCCGGCCTTAGATGGGGCAGGAGCTCATCGATGACCACGTCCACCGGGGGGCCGGCGGAAACCATGACGATAACGGCCCGGGGAACTTTTAGCAGGGCGGCGAACTCCGCCGGGCTGTAGCCGGCGCGGATGTCGGCGGCGCCGCCTGCACCGGCCATGAACTCCCGGGTCCTCTCCGGGGTGCGGTTGTAAACCGCCACGGTAAAGCCGCGGCCGGCAATATTCAGGGCCAGGTTGCGGCCCATGGTCCCCAGCCCGATGAGGCCGAGGTCACAGCCTGTTTGCGCCATCCCTGGTGCTCCTTAGGGATTGTCAGCTCCAGCGGCCTTAGCCTTCCAGGGTCAGGCCCAGGTCTGCCAGGCCCGTCCGGGTCAGGTCGTAGGCCGTATGGTGTATGCCATGGATGCCCAGGCTCCGGGCCACTTCCACGAACATGGCCCGGTCGTCGATATACACCGCGTGGTCCGGCTCCGTCTGGGCGCAGTCCAGGGCCAGGCGGTAGAGGTCCACGTCGGGCTTGCGGATGTGGACAAAGCACGAAGAGATGAAAAAGTCCACGAACGCGCCCAGATTGAACTTCTTGATGCGATACTGGGTGAGCTCCCGGCCTTCGTTGCTCACCGTAGCCACCTTGAGGCCGTAACGCGCCTTCAATCCCTTGATGAGCTCCGCCATCCGGGCCATCTCCGGGCGCACCTGGGACTGGGAGAACATGAAGTGCCGGAAGTCCTGCCGGGTGAAGTCCCGGTCCTCGTAAAACACCAGCCGGGTGAGATAGTCCTCCAGGCTCAGCTTGCCTTCCTCATAGGAGTCGAAGGTGAGGTGGTGGCGCTCGTTCATCTCGTCGTAATCCAGGCCGAACCTGGTGGCAGCCTCCTGGCGCCTGCGGCGGTCCCAGCCGTTGGTGAGGAGCACCTTGCCGATGTCCAGAAAGATGGTGGTGATGTGCAGGTGGCTCATGGCTTCCCTCCTGCCAGGGCCCCGGCCAGGGCCTGGTCCAGAGCCTCCAGGCCCCGGGCCGGGTCGTCCCCCAGGTGGAGGTGCAGCACCCGACGGCCGTGGCGGCGCAGGGCCTCCAGGTCCCCCAGGGCCTGGGCCCGCTTGAAGAGGCCGAAAGTGTAAGGTTCGCCGGGAATGGGGGCGTCTTCGGCGTCCGCCGCGGTGAGAAGCAAAAAGACCCCGGTGTTGGGCCCCCCCTTGTGAAGCTGGCCGGTGGAGTGGAGGTAGCGGGGCCCATAGCCCGCGGTAGTGGCCAGCTTCAGGCCGTCCCGCAGCTTCCGGCGCAGCTCCGCCAGGGCCGCGTCCATAGCCGGCTCCTCCGTCAGGTAAGCCAGGAGGGCCACATAGTCGCCGGGCCGGGCCTGCCCCAGGAAATGCCCCAGCGCCGCCGTGGGGTCGGCGCCCGCCCGGGGACCGTAAAAAGTCAGGGGACCGGCGGTCAACGAAGGCGCTTCCTGCGGCAGGCGGCCCTGCTCCTTAACCAGCGCCAGCAGCCGGTTGGTGTGGTCCTTGCTCTCCTGGACGTTGGGCTGGTCAAAGGGGTTGATGCCCAGGACCTGGCCCGCGGCAGCGGTGGCCACTTCCCAGCGGAAGAACTCCTGGCCCAGGTCCAGGAGGTCTGCCAGGCGGATGGTGACCACCGGCTGCCCCGCCTGCTCCAGGCCGGCCACAGCCTTATCCAGGGCGGGGTCCCCCTCCGGCAGCCGCAGGTGGACAAAAACGCGGTCGGCCCCATAGCGGTCCAGAGAGTCCAGGGGTTCGCCGGCCACGGGGATAAGGCCGGTGCCGCCCTTGCCGGTGGACTCGGCCAGGAGCTGCTCCAGCCACATCCCCAGGGGGGCCAGGACCGGGGGCGTGAGCAGGGTCACCTTGTCCCGGCCGCGTAGGGCCAGCTCCCCCAGGACCGCGCCCAGGACCACCCCGGGGCTTTCCCCGCAGGGCACGCAGGAGAAGCAGGCGTGGGCCAGGCGCAGGGCCCGGGCCAAGAGTTCCGGGATGTCAAGCCCCAGGAGGGCGCCGGGCACCAGGCCGAAGTAGGAGAGGGCCGAGTAGCGGCCGCCGATGTCCGGAAAGTTATAGAAAATGCGCCGGTAGCCCCGCTCCGCCGCCTGCCGGGCCAGGGGGGTGCCGGGGTCGGTGATGACCGCGAAATGGCGCCCGGCCTGGTCCCCTTTCAGAGCCCTCACCTGGTGGTAAAAATACTCGCCGAAGGCCAGGGGCTCGGCCGTGGTGCCGGACTTGCTGGCCACGATGAAAAGGGTCTCCGCCAGGGGGACCGCGCGCTGGATTCTGAGGACCGTGGCCGGGTCGGTGGTGTCCAGGACGGTGAGGGGCAGGCCCTGGGGCGCCGGGCCAAAGATAAGCTGGAAAGCCAGGGGCGCCAGGGAGCTGCCCCCCATGCCCATATGCACCACGTGGCGGAAGCCCGCGCCCAGGACCTCCTGGGGAAAGGCCAGGAGGGCCAGCAGGTCCTTTTCCATCTTTTCCGGGGCGTGGAGCCAGCCCAGGGAATTTTTGACAGACCGCTGCGCGTTGGGGTCCTGGGTCCACAGGCTGGGATCCTTGCGCCACAGGCGCTGACAAAAGTCCTCCCGGTGCAGCCGCTGGAGCCGGGCCTCCACCGCCGGGGCCGCGGCGCCCAGGCTCAGGACCTGGCGGGCCACCGGCTCCTTCAGGGCCGCCAGCCGCTTGGCTTCCAGGGTTTGCATCAGGCTGTCGTAGGGCCGGTTGAACTTCTCCACCCCTTCGTCTTCCAGTTGCTGGGTGAGCTTCTCCAGGTTAAGTCCCAGCTCCTCCAGGCTTTTGAGGACGCCTTGGCCCCGGTCCAGGTCCTCCTCCAGGCGGGGCGCGGGGTCTCCGTGGTCCCGGTAGGCGTTCAGGGTCTCCAGGGGCATGGTGTTAACAGTGCCGGGGCCGATGAGGGGTTCCACGTACTTGACGTCGGAGTACCGGGGGTTCTTGGTGCCGGTGCTGGCCCACAACAGGCGCTGGGGCTGGGCCCCCCGGTGCAGCAGGCGGCGGAAGCGCACGCTCCCGAACACCTCCCGGAAGATTTGGTAGGCCGCCTTGGCGCTGGCGACGGCCACCTCCCCCGCCAGGGCCGCGGCCACCGGGGCCTGGGGGCCGCCCGCGGCCGCGAGCTCCTCCAGCAGGGGGTCCACCAGCGCGTCAATGCGGCTCAGGAAGAAGCTGGCCACGGAGGCCACCCCCGCCAGGGGCTGGCCTTTGCCGGCCCGGTCCTCCAGGCCGGCGATGTAGGCCTCGGCCACCTGGCGGTAGCGGGGCAGCCCGAAAAGCAGGGTGACGTTGACGTTGATCCCCTCGCTGATGAGCTGCTTGATGGCCGGCAGGCCCGCCAGGGTGCCGGGCACCTTGAGGAAGACATTGGGGCGGTCCAGCTCGCGCCAGAGCCGCCGGGCCTCGGCAATGGTGCCCGCAGTGTCGTGGGCCAGGTGGGGGTTGACCTCCAGGCTGACGAAGCCGTCCAGGCCCCGGACGCGGTCATAAAGGGGGCGGAAGACGTCCGCGGCCTGTTGAATGTCCCCCGCGGTGAGGGCCTGGTAGATTTCCTCCGCCTTTCTGCCGGCCAGGGCCCGGATGTCTTCGTCGTAGTCCCGGCTGCCGGCAATGGCCTTCTCAAAGATGGCGGGGTTGGAGGTGACCCCGGCCAGGGCGTCCTCCTCCATGAGGCGGGCCAGCTCCCCGGAGGCGATCATCTGCCGCCGTAGGTAGTCCAGCCAGACGCTCTGCCCCAGGGCGTTCAGCTTCCGTAAGGGATTGTCGGGCTTCACGGCTGCTCCTGTGGCTCCAGGGCCGCCACCTTGGCCAGGCGGCGCTCATAGCGCTCCAGGCCCTTGTAGCGGGCCGCCAGAAAGGTCTTGATCAGGTCCAGGGCCAGGGCGTAGCAGGTGACCCGGCCCCCCAGGCACATGATGTTCATGTCGTCATCTTCCACGCCCTGGTGGGCGGAATAGGCGTCGGTGATGAGCGCGGCCCGGATCCCGGGGACCTTGTTGGCGGCCACGGACGCGCCCACGCCGCTGCCGCAGATGGCGATGCCCCGCTCCACTTCGCCCCGGGCCACGGCCCGGGCCAGGGGCACGACCAGATCTGGATAATCATCCTGTGGCGCGTAATCAAAGGCGCCGAAGTCCACCACTTCGTGGCCCGCGGCCTTGATTTCCTCCATCAGGCGCTCCTTCAGTTCAAAGCCGCCGTGGTCCGCGGCAAAGCCGACGCGCATGCGCTCTCTCCTTCTCATGTAGGGGCGGGGTCTCCCCCCCCGCCTTAGGGCGAGGAAACCCCGCCCCTACAATACTTCCTAATACAATCCAGGTGGTCTATGTCAATAGCTCCTTAACCTTGGCCACAATGGCCCGGGCGGAGATGTCTTCAAAGTCCAGGAGCTCCCCGGGCTTGCCGCTCCGGGGCAGGCGGTGCACCGCCAGCCGGCCCACCAGGGCGCCGGAGCCGCTTAAGGCCGCGGCCACCGCCTCCCCCAGGCCGCCTTCGGGAAAGTGGTCTTCCACGGTGACGATGACCCCGGTGTCCCGGGCCGCGTCCTTGAGGGTGGCGGCATCCAGGGGCTTGATGCTGTAAAGGTCGATGACCCGGACGGGGATGCCGGCCTGTTTCAGCTCCCAATGGGCCGTGAGGGCCTCAAAGACCGTTACTCCCGCGGCCACCACGGTGGTCTTGTCCGCGTCGCTATGGCGCAGGACCTTGCAGCCGCCGATGGGGAATTTATCCGAAGAGCGGTACAGGATGGGGGTGGCCATGCGGGTGGTGCGCAGGTAGACGATGCCGTAATGCTGGGCCGCGGCCGCCACCAGGTGCTGGGTGGAGACCGCGTCGCAGGGATAGAGCACCACGCTGTTGAGGACCGCCCGCATCATGGCCAAGTCCTCCAGCCCCATCTGGGAGGGGCCGTCTTCGCCGATGGAGACCCCGGCGTGGGAGCCCACAAACTTGAGGTTGGGCTCGGAGTACTGGCTCATGCGGATCTGGTCGTAGGCCCGGCTCAGGAACGCGGCAAAGGTGGAGGCGAAGGGGACCTTGCCCCGGCGGGCCATCCCCAAGGCCGCGCCCACCATGTTCTGCTCGGCGATGTACATTTCGAAAAATCGGTCCGGGTAAGCTTTCTGAAAAATCTCGGCCATGGTGGAGTTGCTCACCTCGCCGTCCAGGCTGACGATCTGCGGGAACTGGGGCAGGAGGCGCGCCAGGGCCTGGCCGTAGGCGACGCGGGTGGCCACCGGCTTGTCCAGGGGGTAGGAAAAAGGCCCCGGCGGCTTCGGTTCAGGCTCCGTGGGCTTCAGGTCTTCGGGCTTGGGAATGGAGCCCCGGACGGACTTGTCCACCTCGCCCAGCTCCGCCACGGCCCGTTCAAACTCCGCGGGCTTCAGGGCCTTGCCGTGCCAGCCATCTTGGTCCTCCAGAAAGGAGACCCCCTTGCCCTTGACGGTGCGGGCGATGAGCATCACCGGCCGGCCCCGGGCCGCCAGGGCCTGTTCGTAGGCAGGCAGCACCTGGGCAAAGTCGTGGCCGTCTTTGATGACCACGGTCTCCCAGCCAAACGCGGAGACCCGGGCCCGGTAGGCCTCCAGGTCGTGGCCATACATGGTCTCCCCCCGCTGGCCCAGGCGGTTGACGTCCAGGACGCCGACTAAGTTGTCCAGCTGATAATGGGCCGCCAGCTGCAGGGCCTCCCACTGGGAGCCTTCGGCCATTTCGCTGTCCCCCAGGAGCACGTAAGTGCGGTAGGGGAGCTTGTCCAGGTACTTGGCGTTCAGGGCCATGCCCAGGCCGATGGACAGGCCCTGGCCCAGGGAGCCGGTGGCCGCCTCCACGTAGGGGAACTCCACGCTGGGGTGGCCCTCGAGAGGGCTGCCGAAGCGGCGGTAGGTCATGGCCTCCGCCTCGGTGAGCTTTCCCGCGGCCAGCCACAGGGCGTAAAACAGGGGGGAGGCGTGGCCCTTGGAAAAGATCAGGCGGTCGTTGTTGGGGTGCCGGGGCCGGTCCACGTCATAGCGGAAGGCGCCCCCGAAGAGGAGCCCGGCCATCAGCTCCACCGCGGACAGAGACGAAGTGGGGTGCCCGCTGCCCGCCTGGGTGGTCATGGCCAGGATGTAATAGCGCATCATGACGGCCAGGCGCTTCAGGGTTTTGTCTGTTTGCTTGGGTGCCATGTCTCCTCTTCTCCCGGGTTGAAGTCTCAGCCTTACCGGTCTTTCACTTACCTTTCCCCTTCCGGTCCGTGCAGGGGGAAGGAGAGGGTGGCCCCGTACCAGCCCACCGCGACCACCAGGGGGACCAGGGCCAGGAGCAGGCCCAGGTAGAGCCGGGCCGGGCCTGGGAACCCCCGGCGCAGGACCTCCGGGTCCACCAGGCGCCAGATGAGGGCCGCGGCGGCCACGGCCAGCAGCAGCGGGGCCAGGATGAGCTTGCGCCGCACCGGCGTCAGGGGCCGGGCCTGGTAGTTCAGCCACCAGGTAAACAGCCCCGTGAGGATGGCCACAGGGGTGAAGAGCACCCCCCCGGCCAGGCAGTGAAAGGCCGTGGTCTCAAAAGACGGGTTCCCCGTGGCCAGATATAGCAAAGAAAAGGCCGGCGCCGCCAACAGAAAGACGATGGGAAAGTGCACCAGCATGGGGTGGGGGTGACGTCGGAGCAGGGGATAGCGCCTCAGCAGCCGACCCAGAACCCCGCCGGGGAGGAAGGGCCGGGAGGCGGAAGGCGGCCCCGGGTTGACGACCGCGGCCAGCACCCCCACCTGGGGGACCCGCTCCAGGACCTCCGGACCATGGGGCGCGTCGCCCATTTCCGCGGTCAGGTCGGCCCCGGCCTGGTGCACGCCCATGTGCTGGCCCCCGGCCCAGAGCCCGCTCACCCCCACGTCATAAACCCGGTCTTCAAAGGCCACGTGGGCCCGCCGCCCTGCCGCGCCGTCCGCCGCGGCCAGCTCTGTAGGGGTGATTTTCTTCTCACGGTCCGCCATCAGGGGGCCCCTGTCTCTGGAGGGCCGGCCTCCAGGGGGTAGGTGAGCAGGCCCCCAAAATAGCTGGTAACGGTCACCAGGGGGGTGAGGGTGAGGACCAGCGCCAGGTAGAGGAAGCTAGCCCCTTTCAGCTCCAGGAGCACCCGGTGGTTGGCCCACCTCCAGGCGAATGCCGTTACCGCCAGGGCCAGGAGCAGCCAGGAGAGGCGGCGCTCCCAAGTGATGCTGCCGCTTTCCCCGGGAAAATTGAGGCGGTGGGTGGCCAGGCCGGTGAGGATGGCCCCGGGGAGGCTCAAGACCCCGCCCCCCAGGCAGTGGAAGGAGGTGCTCTCAAAGGACTGGTTTCCTGTCCAGAGATAAATCAGGGCAAAAAAGGTGGTGGACCACAGGAAGACGATGGGAAAGTGCACCGCCGCCGGGTGGGGCCAACGCTTAAGGCGGGGGCAGCCTTCCAACCGCCGGGTCAGCCAGGCCGGCAGCTCCCGGGAAGAGGCACCTTCCCCGGACCGGTGCACTTCCGTCCCCTTTGGTTTGTCGCCCGGCATACGTTTTTCCCTCAGCTGAGGAAACTGAGCAGGACCACGGCCAGGATGGCCAGGGGATAGTAACTGGCCCGGTTGAAAAGGGCCGAGGCCTGGGCCCGCTCCTGGGTGTCATAGAGCTTGAGGGCCGGCAGGACCAGGAGGAAGACCCCGGCCGCCAGGCCCAGGGCCGCCAGGGTCAGGGACAGCCGGGCCGGGGCCCCCACCAGCAGAACGGCGCTCAAGGCCACGCTCCCGGCCAGGGAGCCGAGGATGAGACGGGAGGCGCCCTTCAGTCCATAGCGCACCGGCACGGTCCTGGCCTGCCACTTGTGGTCCTCCTCCAGGTCGTGCCAGTCCGCGGGGATGTTCTGGCCGCCGATCTCCCAGAAAAACAGCCACAGAAATAGAACCAAGAGGAAAAAAGGAGAGGGCCGGGGGTCCACGGCGAAGACCGCGGCCACGCCTCCCAGAGTCTTCACCACCCCGCTCACCAGGGTGCGCAGATGCGACACCGCCAGCATCCGGCAATAGACGGCCTCCAGGACGCAGCCGGCAAGGAAGATGAGGGCGCACACGGGGTTGAGAAGGTAGGCGCCCACCAAGGCTACCATGGCCCAGGCCCCGGTCCACAGCAAGCCTTCCTTTACACTGAGGAGGCCCTGGGCCAGGGGGTGGCGCACCAGAGCCGCGTCCAGATAACCGTCGCCCCCCTGGTAGCCCCCGGCCCTGATTTTCTCCCGGTCCGCCTTCAGGTCCACCAGGTCGTTCAAGGCGTAAACCGCGGTATAGCCGGCAAACACGGTGATCAGGCCCAGCACGGTAATGCTCAGGGGCGGCAGGGCACCCAGCCACAGCAGGGCCGCGGCCCCGGGCGCGGCCAAATCCAGCAGGCCGTGGGGGGTGCGGGACAGGGCCAGGAACAGCTTGAGGCGGGAGGGCCAGGTGGCCAGAGGCACAGACGCGGTATCCAGGGAGGGCTCCTTTCCGGATCTGGCTTGATTTTTCCGGCCCCGGCCCGGCGGGGCCATGCCGGCGCAAAGAAAGACCTTCCCGCCGCCGGTATCCTTAAAATAAGACGGTCCCAAGCCCTGTCAAGAACTGGGAGAGCCGCGCCGCGGCCCGGAGCATGACCGGGCCGCATCGCCTTGACAGGGGCAAGCCCGGGTCTTAATTTGGGGAGGAAAGTCGACTTGCACCCGGGAGGGGATCCGGCAGCCGGACTCACCTCCTTCTTTGGGCCAACCCCTTGGAACCCCTGACCGCCGCGGCCACTTTGTCCCCCTGGGAACCGGGCCTCCTGAGCCTGGCCCTCTACACCCTCATGGTCCTGGGCCTCCTGGGGCTGCTCCTCTTTCTTTGCAGCTGGCTGGGGGAGAGGAAGCCCTCCCCGGAAAAGCTCCGGCCTTACGAGTGCGGCGTCATCCCCACCGGCGCCGCGATGTTCCGGTATCCCGTGCCCTTCTACCTGGTGGCCATCTTCTTCCTCATCTTTGACGTGGAGGGGGCCTATATCTTCTCCTGGGCCGTGGCGGTGGCCCCCCTGGGCTGGGCGGGCTGGCTCCAGATGTGCTTCTTTATCATCGTCCTGCTCCTGGGGCTGGTCTATCTCTGGAAAAAAGGAGGCCTCGATTGGCGGCCCCCAGCCTTGCCGCGCCTGCCCCGCCGGGAAACCTGAAGCCGGGCCTGGCGGACGCCCTGATCAACTGGAGCCGGCAGTACAGCCTCTGGCCCCTGTTTTTCGGGCTCTCCTGCTGTTTCATCGAAGAAGCCACGGCCTTCACCTCCCGCTACGACATCTCCCGGTTCGGGGCCGAGGTCTTCCGGGGCTCCCCCCGCCAGGCGGACCTGCTCATCGTCTCCGGCACGGTCTTCAAGAAGGTGGCGCCCATTGTGCTGCGGCTTTACGAGCAGATGCCGGAACCCAAGTGGGTCATTTCCATGGGGTCCTGCGCCAACTCCGGGGGTATGTACGACGCCTACAGCGTGGTTCAGGGCGTGGACCAGATCCTGCCGGTGGACGTCTACATCCCGGGCTGCCCGCCCCGGCCCGAAGCGGTGCTCCAGGCCCTGGTGCTGCTGCAGGAAAAAATCAGGGGCGAGCGGCCGGCCCGCAGCATTGTCCACCTCCGGGGAGGCACCCAGGGAACCGTGAAGCCCGTCCTGGTGGACGGCGTCAGCAAGTCCCGGGACCCCCGGGGCCCGGGCTACTACGGCGCTATAGTGCGGGGCGTGGACGTCACCCCGCCCCTCTTCTTTGACAGCCGCGCGGATTTGATGTGGACCCCGCCCCCGGCCCGGATAGAGCTTTCCGAGCCGGAAGCCTCCCTGGCCCGGGAGTTGACAGAAAAATTTGGGGACGCGGTGGAGGCGGCCCCTGAAACCTCGGACCTGCCCATCTTCACCGTGGCGGCCCCCCGGATGAAGGAGGTGCTGCGCTTCCTGAAGCGGGAGGCCTCGCCCCGCTTCCTGCGCCTGGACGACCTCACCGCGGTGGACGAATCCGCCCGGCGGGGGCGGCAGAACTACCCGGACTACACCCTGGTCTACCAGCTTTTGTCCTTTGAACCGGCCGGCCGGGTGCGCCTCAAGGTGCCCCTCTCCGGGAGCGACCCCGAGGCCGCCAGCATCACGGACCTGTGGCCCGCGGCCAACTGGTACGAGCGGGAAGTCTTCGACCTGTTCGGCATCCGCTTTGCCGGCCACCCCAATTTGCAGCGCCTCCTCCTGCCCCAGGACTGGGAGGGGCACCCCCTGCGCAAGAGCCATCCCGGCCGGGCCACGGAGATGCCGCCTTACACCCGCGAGGATGCGGTTAGGCGCCAGCCCCGGGACGCGGGCACTTACCTGCAACTGCCGGCAGGGGGGGAGCATGAATTCCTCCTGAACGTGGGGCCCCACCACGTCAGCACCCACGGCCTCCTGCGCTTCATCGTCTCCCTCCGGGGCGAGGACATCACCGGGCTGGACCTGGACATCGGCTACCACCACCGGGCCGCGGAGAAGATCGCCGAGCACCAGTCCTGGCACCAGTTCATCCCCTACACCGACCGGGTGGACTACCTTTCCGGCGCGGCCAACAACCTGCCTTACGTCAGTGCGGTGGAGAAGCTGGCGGGCATTCAGGTGCCGGACCGGGCCCAGTATATCCGGGTGATGCTCTCCGAGTTCTTCCGCCTGAGCAACCACCTGGTGTGGTTCGCCACCTTCGCCCACGACTGCGGCGCCATGACCCCCAATTTCTATACCTTCCGGGAACGGGAGCTCATCATGGACATCGTGGAGCTCATCACCGGAGGGCGGCTGCACCCCTCCTGGTTCCGCCTGGGGGGCGTGGCCCTGGACCTGCCCGAGGGTTGGAAGGAGCCGGTGGACCATTTTGTCAAAATTTTCCCGGCCCGGCTCAAGGAATACGAGGCCCTCATCACCAAGAACCCCATCTTTGAGGCCCGCACCCGGGAGGTGGGGGTGCTGACCCGGGAAGAAGCCATGGACTGGGGGGTGACGGGGCCCAACTTAAGGGCCTGCGGCCTGGAGTGGGACCTGCGGAAGAAATTCCCCTATTCGGGGTACGAGGCCTTTGACTTTGACGTGCCCACCGCGGACGCCGGCGACGCCTATGCCCGCTACCTGGTGCGGGTGGAGGAGATGCGCCAGAGCCTGCGCATCATTGAGCAGGCCGCGGCGGGCATGCCCCCGGGGCGCTACCTCACCGACGACTACCGCTACGTGCTGCCCCGGAAGGAAGATACCCTAAAAGACATCGAAAGCCTCATCCACCATTTCGTCAACGTCACCAGGGGGCCCAAGATTCCCCGGGGCGAGGCCTACGCGGCGGTGGAAATCCCCCGGGGGGAGCAGGGCTATTACGTGGTCTCCGACGGCCTGACGTCAGCCTACCGCCTGCGCATCCGCTCCCCGGGGTTCGCCAACGTCCAGGTCCTGCCGCTGATGGCCGTGGGGCAGACCATTTCCGACCTCATCGCCATCCTCGGCTCGGTGGACTACATTTTGCCGGATATTGACCGGTAGCTTTTAGCTGTCAGCTGTCAGCAAAAAACCGAAAACCGAAAACGGAATTTAAATGCTGCCGCCGGAACTACAGGAGAAGGTGGAGGCCATGCTGGCCGGGGTGGACCAGCGCCGGGAGCTGGCGGTGGACGTGATGTACACCCTGCAGAAGCATTACGGCTACCTGAGCGACGAGGCCCTGGAGGAGGGAGCCCGGCTTCTAGGCCTGACCCCGCTGGAGCTGGAGGAGATTGCCACCTTCTACGACTTCATCTACCGGGAGCCGGTGGGCCGCTTCGTCATCCACGTCTGCGACGGTGTGGTCTGCTGGATGTGCCACGCGGGCTGGGAGGCCTGCCCCACGGAATCCATCATGGACTACCTCTGCCGGAAGCTGGAGGTCCAGGTGGGGGAAACCACTGCGGACGGGCTGTTCACTGTGCTGCCGGTGTGCTGCCTGGGCTACTGCGACCACGCCCCGGCCATGCTGGTGAACGGCGTGCTTTACGGCCCCCTGACCCCGGAGCAGATCGACGAGATTCTCCACCAACTGAGAACCGAATCCTGCGAAGTGGTGATTTGCCGCTGATGGCTGCCTTCGAACCCGTGCTCCTGAAGAATTTGCAGCCGGACCGCCCGGCCACCCTGGAGGAGTACCGGGCCGGCGGGGGATACGAGGGTCTGGCCGCGGCGGTGACGAAGTACACGCCCCAGCAGGTGACAGAGATGGTCAAGGCCTCGGGGCTTCGGGGCCGGGGCGGCGCGGCCTTCCCCACGGGCCTCAAGTGGGCCGGCATCCCGGATAACGCCCCCCACCCCCGCTACGTGGTGCCCAACACCGACGAAATGGAGCCGGGCACCTTCAAGGACCGGGTCCTGGTGAACGCCGACCCCCACCTGGTCATCGAAGGCACCATCCTGGCCGGGTACGCGGTGTCCGCGGCCCGGGGCATCATCTTTGTCCGGCCCTCTTACGAGATGATGGCCCAGGTCCTGGAGCGGGAACTGGACACGGCCCGCCAGGCCGGCTTCCTGGGGCCCAACATCCTGGGGAGCGGCTTTTCCTTCGACATCACCGTGCACCGCAGCGCCGGGCGCTACATCTGCGGCGAGGGCACGGCCCAGGTCAACGCCATCATGGGCCTCAGGCCCCACCCCATGAAGGGGGTGCGCATGACGGACCGGGGCCTGTGGGGCCAACCCACGGTGGTGAACAACGTGGAGACCCTGGCCTGCGTGCCCCACATCGTCCGGATGGGCCCCCAGTGCTTCCGGGACCTGGCCGCGTGTGAGACCGGCGCGGGCACCAAACTTTACTGCGTCAGCGGCAAGGTGAACCGGCCCGGGGTCTATGAGCTGCCCAGCGGCACCCGGCTCAGGGAAATCATCGAGGTGCACGCCGGCGGCCTGCCCTCGGGCAGCGAATTCAAGGCCTGCCTGCCGGGGGGCGCGTCCACCAAATATCTGCCGAAGCAGTTCTACGACGTGGAGATGGACTTTGAGCCCCTGAAAGCCGTGGGGCACCGGCTGGGCACCGGCTGCATCGTGGTCTATGACCAAAACACCTGCTTCGTGGGCGCCACCCTGAATATCATCGAGTTTTTCGCCCGGGAGTCCTGCGGTTTCTGCACCCCCTGCCGGGAGGGGCTCCCATATATCCGGGACCTGCTGTGGCGCCTGGAGAGGGGGGAGGGCCGGGAGGAATTCATCCCTCTGCTGCGCCAGATGGCGGGGCACATGCCCAAGAGCTACTGCGCCTTCGCCCCGGGCGCAGCGGAGCCGGTGCTGGGGCTGCTGCAATACTTCGAGGACGAGGTGCGGGAGCACATCAGCCAGAAGGGCTGCCCGTTTAAGAGTTCAAAGTTCAAAATTGGACCTTGAACCTTGAACTTCGGACCTTGAACCAGGAACTTTATGCCCAGGCTCATCATCGACCGGCGGGAAATTGAGGTGGCCCCGGGGACCACGGTCATCGAGGCCGCGGCGCGGCTGGGGATCGTCATTCCCCGGTTCTGCTACCACCCCGCGCTGGGGCCGGTGGGAGCCTGCCGGGTATGCGCGGTGAGGTTTCTGCAGGGGCCGGTCAAGGGGGTGGAGATGAGCTGTATGGTGGACGCACACGACGGCATGGTGGTGTCCACCACCGACCCCGAGGCCGTGGAGTTCCGCCGCTACGTCATCGAGTGGCTGATGCTCAACCACCCCCACGACTGCCCGGTGTGCGACGAAGGCGGCGAGTGCCTGCTGCAGGACGAGACCGTCTCCGGCGGCCACGGCCTGAGGCGCTACCGGGGGCGGAAGCGCACCTACCGGGACCAGCACCTGGGGCATTTCGTGCAGCACGAGATGAACCGCTGCATCCACTGCTGGAGGTGCCGCCGCTTTTACCAGGAGTTCGCCGGCTACCGGGACCTGGGGGCCATGCAGATCGCCAACCGTACCTATTTCGGGCGCTACCGGGACGGGGCCCTGGAAAGCCCCTTTGCCGGCAACCTGGTGGACCTCTGCCCCACGGGAGTATACACGGACAAGCCTTCCCGGTTCAAAGGGCGGCGCTGGGACTTGGAGCGGGCGCCGTCCCTGTGCCTGCACTGTTCCCTCGGTTGCAACACCGTGGGCAGCGCTCGCTACCGGGAGATGCTGCGGCAGGAGGCCCGGTTCAGCGGGGCGGTGAACGGCTACTTCATCTGCGACCGGGGGCGCTATGGTTTTGCTTACGCCAACCACCCGGAGCGGCCCCGGCGGGCCCGGGTGGCGGGGCGGGAAGTTCCCTGGGAGGAAGGCCTCAAGGAAGCCGCGGCCCGCCTGGCGGCCCTGGTGGAGAAGCACGGCCCCGGCACGGTGGCCTGCTTGGGTTCGGCCCGGAGCAGCCTGGAGACCCAAGGCCAGCTCCAGCGGTTCTGCCGCTTGCTCAACTGGCCCGCCCCCGCGTTCTTTGCCGACCCGGACGCGGCCCGTCTGGTTAAAAAGGCCGCGGCCCGCCTGGACGCGGGCCTGGCCGTGTCCCTCAGGGATATAGAGAGCGCGGATTTCGTGGCCGTGGTGGGCGCGGACCCTGTCAACGAGGCGCCCATGCTGGCCCTGGCCCTGCGCCAGGCCCGGCGCCGGGGAGCCACCGTAGCCGTCCTGGACCCCCGGCCCGTCACCCTGCCCCTGGAATTCGTCCACCTGGCCCTCGCCCCGGCGCACCTGGACCTGGGCCTGGCGGTGCTGGTGAAAGGGGGCCTGGAGCGGGCCGCGGCGGAGGGGAAGCTGGCGCCTGGGGCGGCGCAATTTTTTGAGCAGCTGCCCAGCCTCTACCAGCCGGACCCCTGGCTCCAGGACCGCCTGGCCGCGCTCTGGCCCAGCCTGGAGCACAGCCGGAAGCCGGTCATGGTTTGCGGCACCGGCATCGTCCGGGAGACCACGGCGGACCTGGCCGCGGACCTAACCCGGCTCCTCCAGGCCGGTGAGAAGCAGGCCGGCCTCTTCTACCTGCTGCCCGGCGCCAACGCGTTCGGCGCGGCGTTGGTGAGACCCAATCCCCTGAATGGGGATAAGAATCTGGGGGAAATTATTGAAGACATAGAAAGCGGCTCCGTTAAAGCCCTTATCCTGGTGGAGAGCGACCCGTTTTGGGACTACCCCGACGGCGAGCGGCTGGCCCGGGCCCTGGAGAAGCTGGAATTGCTGGTGGCGCTGGACTATCTCCCCAGCGTCGCGGTGAGCCGGGCCCAGGTGGTGCTGCCCACCCTGACCCATTTTGAAAGAGCGGGCTCCAGCTTCATCAACCAGGAAGCCCGCGTCCAGGCCGCGGCGCCGGTGCATTACGGGGGCGCGCCCCTGGCCCTGGTCAGCGACGGGAAGCACCCACCCCGGACCTTTCTGGGCTGCGTCCCCGGCGGGGACCCGAGGCCCGCCTGGCAGGTCTTGTCAGAGCTTTACCAGGCCCTCACCGGCCGGGAAGGCTGGCAGATGGACGACCTCTGGGATTGGCTGGCAGAGCAAAACCCGGTCTTTTCCCGGGCCGCGTCCCGGGCGCAGGAGCCCCAGGGGGTGCGCCTCCTCCCCGAGGCCCCGGCGGCCCCGGAGTTTCCTGCCGCGCTGGCGCCCGAGGCGCCGCCCCCGGAGGACGTCCTGGAGCTCCTGCTGGTGGATGAAACCTACGGCACGGAGGAGCTGTCCTCATATTCGAGCTTCACCCGGCAGGTGGAGGAGCTCCCCCGGCTCCTCATCAGCAGCCATGACCTGTGCCGCCTGGGGCTGTGCACCGGGGGCAAGGTGGACCTGCAACTCCCGGGGGGGACTATCACCGTGGAACTTAAGGCCGAGGAGAACCAGGCCCCGGGGGTCCTGGTGCTGCCCCGGCACCGGGCCCTGGCCTGGCAGAAAATCACAGAGCGGCCCGTCCTGCTGCCGGCCGCGGCCCTGAAAGGACTATAAAGGCATGCCTCCCTGGCTTCTGGGCCTCATCCTGCTGGTGGCGAAGCTCCTGGTGGTGCTGGTGGGGCTGCTTTTGCTCGCGGCTTACCTGGTGTACGGGGAGCGCAAGCTTTTAGGCCGGCTGCAGGTGCGGCTGGGCCCCAACCGCTGCGGCCCCGGCGGCATCCTCCAGCCCCTGGCGGACGCGGTGAAGCTCCTCACCAAGGAGGACACCGTGCCCGGGGGCGCGGACCGCTGGATTTTTCTCCTGGCCCCGACGGTGGTGGCCGGCACCGCGCTCCTCATCTTCGCGGTGGTGCCCTTCGGCCGCAGCCTCACCTTCCAGGGCCGGCCCGTGCCCCTGGTCATCAGCGACCTCAATGTGGGGCTCCTCTACGTGGTGGCGCTGTCTTCCATCGGCGTGTACGGCGTGGCCCTGGGCGGCTGGGCCTCCAACTCCAAGTACAGCCTCCTGGGGGGCATCCGGGGCGCGGCCCAGATGATCAGCTACGAGGTCGCCCTGGCCCTGTCCCTGGCCCCGGTGGTGATGCTGGCCAAGTCCTTCAGCCTGGTGGAGATCGTGGAGGCCCAGGCGGGCTGCCCCTTTATCCTTATACAGCCCCTGGCCTTTCTCACTTTCTTCATCAGCGCGGTGGGGGAAATCAAGCGCATCCCCTTCGACCTGCCCGAGGCGGAGAACGAGCTGGTGGCGGGCTACCACACGGAATACAGCGGCATGCGCTTCGGCCTTTACTTTTTGGGGGAGTATGTCACCATGGTGGTCCTGGGCTCCCTGGTGGCCGTATTTTTCCTGGGGGGCTGGCGGGGGCCGTGGCTGCCGCCCCTGGTGTGGTTTTCCCTCAAAGTGGCGGCGGTGGTCTTTTTTATGATCTGGCTGAGGGCCGCTTACCCCCGGCTGCGTTACGACCAGTTGATGCACCTGGGCTGGAAGCTCTTGATTCCCGTGGCCCTGTTGAACATCATGGTCACCGGCGGAGTGATGCTGGCGTTGGGTTAAGGTGCCCAAGCGGAGCTTGGGCTTAAATCTGCGTTCCCAACCAGGAGCTTGGGAACGGGATAAAAAGGCGGAAGGATGCTGGCCCTACGCTGAGATGGGGAAGGAGTTATGCGCAGCGTGATGGACGCGGTCAAGGGCCTGTACGACGGCTTGAAGGTGGTGCTCATCCACCTCTTTAGGCGGCCCATCACCGAGGAATACCCGGAGTACAAGCGGGTGCTGCCGGAGCGCTCCCGGGCCCGCATCATCCTCACCCGGGACCCCGACGGCGGCGAGCGCTGCGTGGCCTGCTACCTCTGCTCCGCGGCCTGCCCCACGAGCTGCATCTCCATGCAGTCCGGGGAGCAGGAGGACGGGCGCCGCTTCGCCCCCTGGTTCCGCATCAACTTTGCCCGCTGCATCTTCTGCGGCCTGTGCGAGGAGGCCTGCCCCACGCTGGCCATCCAGTTGACCCCGGACTTCGAAACCTGCCAGTACGACGTCCTCACTCTGGTGGCGGAAAAGGACGACCTGCTGGTGGCTCACGGCGGCAAGAATCACGATTACAATTATTACCGCTTCGCCGGTGTGGCCGTGCTGGGCGGCAAGGGCGCCCACGTGAACGAGGCCCCGCCGGTGAACCTCAAGAGCAACCTCCCTTGACGAAAATTTAGCGGAAAGGAGACGCATCATGGCCAAAGTGGCAATCAACGGCATGGGCAGGATCGGCCGGGCAGCCCTGAAGATCATCCTGGACACCCCGGGGCTGGAGCTGGTGGCGGTGAACGACCTCATGCCCCTGGACAACCTGGTGTACCTGCTGAAATACGACACCGTGTACGGCCGCTACGATAAGAAGGTAGAGATACGGGATGGCAAGCTGGTGGTGGCCGGCAAGGAGTACCTCTTTTTCAGCGAAAAGGACCCGGCCAAGCTCCCCTGGGGAAAGCTGGGGGTAGAGGTGGTCTTGGAGTGCACCGGCGTCTTCACCAACAAGGAGGGCCTGGACAAGCACATCCAGGCCGGGGCGGGCTACGCCATCCTCTCGGCCCCCTCCAAGGGGGAGGACGTCTGCTGCATCGTCCACGGGGTGACGGTGCCGCCGGAGAAGGAGCGGGTGATGTCCTGCGCCTCCTGCACCACCAACTGCATTACCCCGGTGGCGGAGGTCATGGCCCGGCGCCTCGGCGTCAAGAAGGCCATCATGACCACCATCCACGCCTACACTTCCTCCCAGGCCATCGTGGATGGGCCGGCCAAGAAGTGGCGCCGGGGCCGGGCGGGGGCGGCCAATTTCGTGCCCACCTCCACCGGCGCGGCGGTGGCCACGGCCAACGTCCTGCCCCAGTACCGGGGCAAGCTGGACGGCGTGGCGGTCAGGGGGCCGGTGCCCTGCGGTTCCCTGGCGGACATTGTCTTCTTAACCGAGCGGCCCACCACGGTGGACGAAATCCGCCAAATATTCCGGGAAGAGGCCGCCAGCCCGCGCTACCAGGGCATTCTGGGCGTGGCCGAGGACCCCATCGTCTCCGCGGACGTCATCAAAGACTCCCGGGCTTCCATCGTGGACCTGGAGATGATCCAGGTGGTGGACGGCGACCTGGTAAAGATCCTCGCCTGGTATGACAACGAGTGGGGCTACACCAACCAGATGATCCGGGAGGCGGTGCGCCTCACCAAGTAAAACGGCCATGACCCTGTGCGGTGCCCTTTTCTACCTGCTGGGCGGGATCACCGTCCTGGCCACGGTGCTGGCCGTCACCCGGCGGAACCTGGTGCACGCGGTGGTGTATCTCACCATCTCCTTCTTCGCCACCGCGGCCCTCTTCTACCTCCTGGGCGCGCCGTTCCTGGCGGCCCTGGAGGTGATCATCTACGCCGGGGCCATCATGGTGCTGTTCCTGTTCATCGTCATGATGCTGCAACTGGAAGGGGTGCGGAAGGCCCCGGCGGCCCTGCTGCGCCAGTGGCTGCCTGGGGTGCTCCTGGGGGCCGTGACCCTGGCTGTTACTGTCGCGGTGCTGCTCAGCGTTCCCGGGGGCAGACCGGGATTGGCAACCGCCATGGCCGCGCCCCGGCAGTTCGGCCGGGTGTTGTTTGAGCAGTACTGGCTGCCGGTGGAAATCGCCTCCTTCCTGCTGCTGGTGGCCCTGGTGGGGGCTCTGTACCTGGGGCGCGGGGAGGGGCCCCGGCCATGATCGTGCCATACAGCCACGTGCTCATCCTGGCGGGGCTGCTCTTTGTCCTGGGCGCGGTGTGCGCCGCGGCCCGGCGGAACCTCATCATGATCCTCATCGGCGTGGAAATCATGCTGAACGCCGCAGGCCTGGCCCTGGTGGGCGCATCCCTGCGCTGGCACGAGCTTTCCGGCCAAGCCTTCGTGATTTTCATCATGGCGGTGGCCGCGGCCGAGGTCTCCGTGGGCCTGGCCCTCATTGTCCACTGCCAGCGGCGCACCGCCTCCGTGGACGCCAACTCCTACGACCTGATGAAGGGCTAGCGTGGAAACGCTGCTCTTACTCCTGCTGCTGTTCCCCCTGGCCACCGCGGCGGTGAACGCCCTGGCCGGGGGGCGGCTGCCCCGGCGCGCGGCGGAAGCCCTGGCCTGCGCCGGGGTCCTGGGGGCCCTGGCCATGGCCGCTGCGGCCCTCATCCTGGCGGGGCGGCAGGTCTTCGACGTCACCTTCCTGAGCTGGATCCGCGTGGGGGGCTTCCGCGCGGCCATGAGCGTGCACTACGACCCCCTGGCCGCGGTCATGGCCCTGATGGTGACCTTCGTGGCCTCCCTCATCCACCTTTACTCCGTGGCCTTCATGCGGGAGGACGAAGACTACCGGCGCTACTTCTGCTACCTGAACTTTTTCGTCTTCGCCATGCTGGTCATCACCCTGGCGGACAACCTGCTCTTTGTCTACCTGGGCTGGGAGGGGGTGGGGTTCTGCTCCTACGCGCTCATCGGCTTCTGGTACCGGGACCCGGCCAACGCCACCGCGGGGCGCAAGGCTTTTATGCTCACCCGCATCGGCGACGTGGGCTTCGGCGTGGCCCTGGCCCTGTTTTTCTACCTGTTTCAAAACCTCTCCATCACCCATATTAACGCCCACGCCGCGGCTTTAAGCCCGGCCCTGGCCACCACCCTGGCCCTGCTGCTCCTCTGGGCCGCGGCGGGCAAGAGCGCGCAACTGCCCCTGACGGTGTGGCTGCCCGACGCCATGCGGGGCCCCACCCCGGTGTCGGCGCTGATCCACGCGGCCACCATGGTTACCGCCGGGGTTTACCTGCTCATGCGGCTCTTCCCCTTGGTGATGCTCTCGCCTTTGGCGCTTAAGGTCATCGCCGGGGTGGGCGCGGTAACTGCGCTCTATGCCGGCCTGGCCGCGTGCGTACAGTGGGACGTGAAAAAGTCCCTGGCCTACTCCACCATCAGCCAGGTGGGCTACATGGTGCTGGCGGTGGGCGCCGCGGACATCGTGGGGGGCATGTTCCACCTGCTGTCCCACGCCTTTTTCAAGGCCCTGCTGTTCATGGCCGCAGGGGTCATGATCCAGGCCCTGGCCGAAGAGCACAACATCTTCAAGATGGGCAACCTGCGCCGGCTGATGCCCGGGGTGGCCCTGCTCTTTCTGGGCGGCTCCCTGTGCCTCAGCGCCTTCCCCCTGCTGGGGGGCTTTTTCAGCAAGGACCGCATCCTGTTGGCCACCTTCCTGCACCCGGAGTGGAGCTACCGTCTTTTTTGGGGTTTGGCCGCGCTGGGGGCACTCCTCACCCCCTTTTACAGCATGCGCCTGTATTTCGTGGCTTTCCGGGAGCGCCCCGGCGGGCCGGAAGCCCAGGACCTCCGGCGTACGCCTAAACTCATGGTCTGGGTCCTGTGGCCCCTGGTGGTGCTGGCCCTGTTTGACGGCCTCCTGAACCTGCCGGGGGGCATCGGCAAGAACTTCCTGGGCCACTACCTGGCGGTGGTGCCCGGGACCCGGCCGGACCTGGGCGCGCCTCCGGCCCTGGAGTGGGTCATGGGGCTGGGGAGCGCCGGCGCCGTAGTCCTGGTCACCTGGCTCACCTACGCCTATTACCGCCGGCCCCGGCGGGGCCTTAGGCCCTGGCTTAACGAGCTGCTCTTTGAGGCCTTCTATCTGGACCGGCTCTACCTGGCGGCCGTGGTCCGCCCTTGCCAGCGTCTATCCGCCTTTCTCTGGCGGGCGGACGAAGGGGGCCTGGACCAGGGGCTGGAGCGGCTGGCCCTGGCCCTGTTCCGGCCCTACCGGCGCTTCGCCGGGTTCCTGTGGACCAAATTTGACGAGCTGGTTCTGGACCAGGCCTTGGTTAGGGCCGCGGAAGGCCTGCTGGGGGTGTCCCGGGGTCTGGGTTTCTGGACCACGGGGCGGGTGACCACCTACCTGAAGATGCTGCTCCTGGGACTGACCGGGTTTCTCGTTGCCCTGGCCCTGAGGTGGTACGGCTGGTAGGGGAGGACTTATGACGCACCATTGGCCGTGGCTTTCAGCCATCATCCTGCTGCCCCTGCTGGGGAGCGGCGCGGCCCTGGCCGCGGCCCGGCGCCCCGCGCTGTGCCGGGGCCTCACCCTGGGGGTGGCCCTGGCGGAGCTGGCCCTGGTGGCCTCCCTGTTCTGCCTGGGCCTCAAGCCCCAGGCCGGGCCCGCGGGGACCTGGCTCCTGGCGGAGGACTACCCCTGGATTGAGCGGCTGGGGGCCCGCCTCAGCCTGGGCCTGGACGGCGTCAGCCTGATGCTCATCCTGCTCACCGCGTTCCTCATCGTCCTCAGCGTCCTAATCTCCTGGCGGGCCATAAATGCCCGAGTGGGGTCTTTCCACTTCTTCCTGCTGTTCATGGAAGCCAGCATCATGGGGGTCTTTTTAGCCACGGACCTGTTCCTCTTTTACCTGTTCTGGGAGATCCAGCTCATTCCCATGTTCTTCCTGGTGGGCGTCTGGGGCCATGAAAAGCGCGTCCACGCGGCGGTCAAGTTTCTGCTCTTCACCCTGGGGGGGAGCCTCTTCATGCTCCTGGCCCTCATCGGCCTCTACTGGCTGCACGGGACCCAGACCGGGGTCTATACCTTTTCCTTGTACCACCTGGTGAGTACTCCGGTGACAGGAAGCCTCCAGGTCTGGCTCTTCGCCGCGTTTCTCCTGGCCTTTGCCATCAAGATTCCCGTCATCCCGGTGCACACCTGGCTGCCGGACACTCATACCGAGGCGCCCACCGCGGGCAGCGTGATCCTGGCGGGGCTGCTCCTGAAGACCGGGGCCTACGCCCTCCTGCGCTTTGCCTTCCCGCTCTTTCCCGAGGCGGCCCGCAGCGCCGTACCTCTGCTCCTGGTCCTGGGCCTGGCCGGGGCCTTTTACGCGGCCTGGATCGCCCTGGCCCAGACGGACCTGAAGCGCTTGGTGGCCTACTCCTCCATCGGCCACATGGGCTACATCGTCATCGGGCTGGCCATCGGCAACCTCCTCACCATGAGCGGGGCCCTGCTGCAGATGGTGAACCACGGCCTGTCCACCGGCGCGCTGTTCATCCTGGTGGGCATGCTGGACGAGCGCCTGAACTCCCGGCAGCTCTCCGACATGGGCGGCCTCTGGGGGCGCATGCCGGTGTTCAGCGCTTTCTTCCTGCTCTTTGCCCTGTCGTCTTTGGGCCTGCCGGGGCTCAACAACTTCGTGGGGGAGATGCTGATTCTCCTGGGCACCTTTAAGGCCCGCCCCCTGGTGGCCATCCTCGGGTTCGCGGGGCTGGTGTTCACGGTGATTTACATCCTGCGCATGGTCCAGGAGGCCCTTTTCGGCGAAGCCCGGAAAGAGCAGGAGGTGTGGGACCTGACGCCCCGGGAGATGGTGATCCTGGGGGCCCTGGCCGCGGCCATTCTCTTCATCGGCCTGCACCCCGGGCCGGTGCTTAAGGTGCTGGAGCCCGCGGTGCAGGGCCTGGTCTCCCAGGACGCGCAGGTGGCCCTGATAGGCTGGTAAATAGAAGGCTAATATCAAAAGGACCTCTAAGATATGAAAATTCTGGTGGTTTACTACTCCCTTTACGGCCACGTCCTCAAGCTGGCCCGGGCCGCGGCGGCAGGAGCGGCGGAAGTGCCGGGCGTGGCAGTGGTGCTGCGGCGGGTGGCGGAGTTTGACTGGGTTTACCAGGAAAAGATCCAGGGGCACCCCCACGCCCTGAAGGTGTGGGAAGACCAGCAAGACATCCCCGTCTGCACCCTGGAGGACCTCAGGGTCGCGGACGGCATCCTTTTCGGCAGCCCCACCCGGTACGGCAACATGGCGGCCCAGATGAAGGCCCTGTTTGATGCCACCGTGGAGCTGTGGATGCAGGGGGCCTTTGAAGGCAAGCCCGCGGGGGTCTTCACCTCCACCGCCACCACCCACGGCGGCCAGGAGACCACCTGCCTGACCATGATGGTGCCGCTGCTGCACCTGGGCATGTTCATCGTCGGGGTGCCCTACTCCACCCCGGGCATGCTGCACACCGAGGGCCGGGGGGGCACGCCGTACGGGGCCACCACTGTGGCGGGCTCCCAGAACGAAAAGGTCCCCACCCCGGAGGAGCTGGCCATCGCCCGGGCCCTGGGCCGCCGGGTGGCGGCCGCGGCGCAGAAGCTCAGGGGGTAACGGGACACCCATGCCCAAGGACTGGCCGGCGCTGCTCCCCTACCTGATCCTGGCGGGAGGGGGCACCCTGATCTTCCTGGCGGGGGCCTTCCGGCCCCGGCGGCCGGGGGAGCTGCTCTTTGCCCTGGCCCTGCTCACCGCGCTGGGGGCCGGGGCCGCCGCGGCCATGGCGCCGCCCCGGGCCCTGACTTTCCTGGGACTCCTGGACCTGGGGGGCTACGCCCGGTTCTTTAACTGCCTCTTTGCCGCCGTCAGCGTCCTGGCCCTGCTCTTCGCGCGCCGGTACGGCCAGGTCCGTGGCTTTGCCGGGGACGAATTCTACGGCCTCATCCCCCTGGCGGCCCTGGGGATGATGCTCACCGCCGCGGCCCTGAACTGGCTCATCTTTTTCCTGGGCCTGGAGCTCCTGTCCCTGTGCCTTTACGTGCTCATCGCCGCGGACAAGGGGGACGCCGCGGCCAGCGAGGCGGGGCTCAAGTATTTCGTCATGGGCGCGGTGGCTTCCGCCTTCCTGGTCTTCGGCCTGGCCCTGCTGTACTCGGCCACCGGCACCCTGAACCTGGCCGCCAGCCTGGCCCACACCCCCGCCGGGGGCGACCTGCCGGTGCTGCTCCTGGCCCTGAGCCTGGTCCTGGTGGGGGTGGGCTTCAAGCTCTCTTTGGTGCCCTTCCACCTGTGGACCCCGGACGTCTACCAGGGCGCGCCCGCGCCGGTGACCGCGTTTCTGGCCGCGGGCTCCAAAGCGGCCCTGGCCGCGGCCCTGCTGCGCTGCGCCCTGCTTACCGGGGACGCCCTGTGGGACTGGTGCCTGCCGGTCATCTGGGTCCTGGCCGCGCTCACCATGGTGGCGGGCAATGTCACGGCCCTGGCCCAGACCCGCCTCAAGCGCCTCCTGGCTTACTCCTCCGTGGCCCAGATGGGTTACCTGGTGATGGCGCTCACGGCCGTCAAGGGGACCGGGGCCCCGGCCTACGTCTTTTACCTGGCGGTTTACGCGGTCATGGACCTGGGGGCCTTCGGCCTTATCGGGGCTTTCTCCGGGGAGAAGGGGGACCTGGACCTCCTGGAGGACTACCGGGGCCTGGGCTATTCCCAGCCGTGGCGGGCCGCGGTGCTGGCGCTGTGTCTCATCTCCCTGACGGGGCTGCCGCCCACTGCGGGGTTCATGGGCAAGTTTGTACTGTTCCGGGCGGTGCTGGCTTCCGGGTTCGTGACCCTGGCGGTCATCGGCATCTTCACCGTCATCATTTCCATCTTCTACTATATGAAGGTAGTGGCGGCCCTTTATTTGCGCACGCCGGAGGCGGCTGAGGCAATCCCTGGCCCGGACCTGGCCATCCGGGTGGCCGGCGGGGTGGTGCTTATCCTGCTGCTTTGGTGGGGAATAGCCCCGGACCCGGTGCTGGACGCCGCGGCCCGCATCATCGCGGCGCTACCGGCGCTGGCCTGAGGACCCGGGAAAAACCTAGCTCAGGCCCCGGGGGCCCCGGGAGCCTGCCCTCCCCGCACCTTCCCCGGCCCCACATTTCTCCGGGTTCCAGTCTACCCCAGGTGGCCCCCCCTGCTGCCCGGCGGATGGAGGCTGAGTTCCTCCAGGAACTCCACCGCGATGCCCACCTGGGGTTGATGACTGCTGGGGGGCTCCAGGCGCAGCACCCGGCACTGGACCTCGAGCCGGGAAGCCCTGGGATTTCCCCGGTCTTGGGCGCTAGTGATGATGAGTTCCAGGAGGTCGCCCACCTTAACCGGCGCCGGCGGCTGACAATGAAAGTAGAGGCCGCTCACGCTGATGTTCCTGAGGGTGCCCAATCCTCTGGATCCCTCGGCCGGGGACAGGCGGAAGCGAAACTCCAGGGGCAGGGTCGCTTGGAGCCGCGGATGGCGACGTCGTTCCGTACCCATTACAGGCACCTTCCTTCCACCTTTTCGGTCGTTCTCCCGGAGAACTTTACTGTCTCAGCGCTTAACAGGAGCCGCGGCCGGGGGTATACTGTAATCATGTCCAGCATCAAGGTCCTGGGGCGACTCCTGAGGGAGCTGGAAGATAAGTTGGCGGCCTGCATGCGCTGCGGCCTGTGCCAGTCGGTGTGCCCCTTATTCGCTCAGACCGGCCGGGAGGCGGACGTGGCCCGGGGGAAGCTGGCGCTCTTAGACGGCCTGGCCCGGGAACTCTTCACCAACCCCCAAGGTGTCATGGCCCGCCTCCAGCACTGCCTGCTGTGCGGCTCCTGCGCGTACAGTTGCCCCGGCGGGGTCAAGGCCCTGGACATCTTCATCCAGGCCCGGGCGGTGCTCACCGGCTACCTGGGCCTGTCCCCCGCCAAAAAACTGATGTTTCGGGGCCTCCTGGCCAAGCCTGCGCTCTTCAACACCATCCTGGGCTGGGGGGCCAGGTTCCAGGGCCTCTTCCTCAAGCCGGTGGACGACCTCCTGGGGTCCTCGTGCTCCCGGTTTCTCTCGCCCCTGCTGCAAGCAAGGCACCTCAAACCCCTGGCCGCCGCGCCTTTTCACCGCCGGGTGGGCCGCCGGGATACCCCGGCCGGGGCCTCCGGACTGCGGGTGGCCTTTTTTGTGGGCTGCCTCATCGACAAGGTCTTCCCCCAAGTGGGGGACGCGGTGCTGGCCGCGCTCGGGCACCACGGGGTGGGCCTCTACTTCCCGCCGGACCAGGGCTGCTGCGGCATCCCGGCGCTCTCCGGAGGGGATACCGCCACTTTTGAGAAGCTGGTGCGCCACAACCTGGCGGTCTTTGGCAGGGCGGATTTTGACTATCTCGTCACGGCCTGCGCCACCTGCACCGCCACCATCAAGAAGATGTGGCCCCTGATGGCCCAGGACCTGAGGCCGCAGGAGCAGGATCGGGTGGCGGCTCTGGCTGCCTGGGTTATGGATATCGGCGCCTTCCTGGTGGAGAAGGTGGGGCTGGCCCCGGGGGGGCCGGCGGCCGACGGCATCCCCATCACCTACCACGACCCCTGCCACCTGAAAAAATCCCTGGGGGTGGCGGCCCAGCCCCGGGCCCTGCTCCAGGCCAACCCCCGCTACCATTTTCTGGAGATGGCGGAGGCGGACGCCTGCTGCGGCTGCGGCGGCAGCTTCAACCTGCAGTATTACGAGGTCTCCCGGGCCATCGGCCAGAGAAAGCGGGAGCATATCGCTGACTGCGGGGCTCAGGTGGTGGCCACGGGCTGCCCGGCCTGCATGCTGCAGCTCACGGACCTGCTCTCCCAGGCGGGGGATAAGGTGCAGGTGAAGCACGCGGTGGAGGTTTACGCCGAGGCCCTGGCCGGTGCTTAAATGAATGGTGGACAGCCGGCGGCCGCTGTCTCACAGTTAAATTTTATGAAAAAAAGCCTGGACGCGTTCTTTAAGCCCGAGGCGGTGGCGGTCGTCGGGGCCAGCGCCAAAGAGGGCAGCGTGGGCTGGAGCCTGGTTAAGAACCTCCAGGCCGGCGGCTTCCCGGGCCCCATCTACCCAGTGAACCCCAAGTATCCCGAAGTCCTGGGGCTGCCCGCCTACCCCGACCTGGCCGCCATCGGCGCCCCGGTGAGCCTGGCCCTCCTGGCCATTCCCATCAGGGGCATCCCGGGAGTCATGGAGGAGTGCGGCCGGGCCGGGGTGGCCGCGGCAGTGGTGGTCGCCACCGGCGGCCAGGAGGCGGGAGAAGAAGGCCGTGCGCTGGAGGCGGCCATAAAAGTCGCGGCCAGCCGGGCCGGGGTGCGCTACCTGGGCTCCAGCTCCTTCGGGGTCCTGAGCCCCCACTTCCGCCTCAACGCCAGCCTCACCCCCCAGACCCTGGCCTCCGGCAGCCTGGCCTTCATCTCCCAAAGCGGCGCCCTGTGCTTTTCCATCCCCGGCTGGGCCCGCCAGAAGAACTTGGGCTTCAGCCATTTCATCAGCGTGGGGGCCATGGCGGACGTGGACTTCGGGGACCTCATCGACTACCTGGGGAACGAAGAAAAGGCCCGGAGCATCATCCTCTACCTGGAGAGCCTGAAAGACCCCCGCAAGTTCATGAGCGCGGCCCGGTCTGTTGCCCGCATCAAGCCCATCATCGTGGTGAAGGCCGGGCGCAGCCGGGCCGGGGCCCGGGCTGCGGCCTCCCACACCGGGACCCTGGCCGGGGAGGACGCGGCCTACAGCGCCGCGTTCCGCCGGGCCGGCATGGTGCGGGTGGACACCATCGGCCAGCTCTTTGACTGCGCCGAGGCCCTGGGCAAGGTTTCCCGCCCCACCGGCACCGGGCTGGCCATCATCACCAACGCCGGGGGCTCGGGGGTGATGGCGGTGGACGCCTTGAGCCGCTGGGACTTGGAGCCCGCGGGGCTGGCCCCCGAGACCCTGGCCAGGCTGGACGCAACCCTGCCCCCCAACTGGAGCCGGGGCAACCCCATCGACATCCTGGGCCTCGCCACTCCCGACAACTACCGCCAGGCGGTGCGCGTCTGCCTGGAGGCCCCGGAGTTCGCCGGGCTGGTGGTGATCCTCTCGCCCCAGGCCCTCACCGACCCCACCGGGGTGGCCCGGGCCCTGGCCCGGGAGGCCAAAGGACAGCCCCGGCCGGTCTTCGCGGTGTGGATGGGCGGCGAAGAAGTGGCCCCGGGCAGCAAAATCCTCAATGACGCGGGCATCCCCACCTTTGAAACCCCGGAGCAGGCGGTGGACACCTTCATGGAGGTGTGCACCTACTCCCGGAACCTGGAGCTGCTGCAGGAGACCCCGCCCCGGCTGACCCATGAACTCAAAGTGAACACGGCCCAGGCCCGGAGTTTTTTAGACCACTGTCTGGCCCGCAGAGCCCGGGTGCTGACGGAGTTGGAGTCCAAGGCCATCCTGTCCGCCTACGGCCTGGCCGTCAACCCCACGGTAGCGGCCGCGGGCGCCGGGGAGGCGGCGGCCGCCGCCAGGGACCTGGGCTTCCCGGTAGTCCTGAAGATCAACTCCCCGGAGATCAGCCACAAGACCGGGGCGGGCGGGGTGCGCTTCGGGCTGGCGAGCGAAGCCCAGGTGCGGGCGGCCTACGAGGACCTGGTGGACCGCGCCCGGGAGCTCAATCCCGGGGCCCGCATCCTGGGGGTCACCGTCCAGACCCAGGAGGAGCACCCGGACCTGGAGCTCATCCTGGGCAGCAAGCAGGACCCGGGCTTCGGCCCCCTGATCCTCTTCGGCCTGGGCGGGGTGTACGCGGAGGTCCTGCAGGACTGGGCCGTGGACCTGCCGCCCCTGAACCTGCTGCTGGCCCAGCGGCTCCTGGCCCGGACCCGGGTTTACCGGGCCCTTGAAGACTACCAACGGGTGTTCCCGGACCTCCTGCCGCGCCTGGCGGAAATCCTGGTGCGCCTCTCACAGCTGGTGACGGACTTCCCGGAGATCAGGGAACTGGACGTCAACCCGGTGTTGCTCACGGAAGGCAAGATCGTGGCCGTGGACGCCCGCATCATCATCGAGCCCAGGGGCGTTCCGGCGCCCCGGCACCTCATCATCGCCCCCTACCCCAACCAGTACGAGAGCCACTGGATGCTGCGGGACGGCACCCCGGTGTTCCTCCGGCCCATGCGGCCCGAGGACGAATCCCTGGTGGCCGATTTCTTAAATAAATGTTCGGAAGACACCGTTTATTTCCGCTACTTCAAGCTCATCCGCCACTGGACCCACGACATGCTCATCCGCTTCACCCAGAACGACTACGACCGGGAGCTGGGACTGATGGCCATGGGCCAGCCGCCGGGCCCGGAGGTGATGCTGGGGGTGGGCCGCCTTTATCTGGAGCCGGACCGGGAGCAGGCGGAATTCGCGGTGATCGTGGCCGACCCCTGGCAGGGCAAGGGCCTGGGCCCCAAGCTGCTGGAAGAGGTCATTCACATCGCCCGGGAGATGGGAGCCCGGCGGCTGGCGGGGGAGGTCCTGGCCCAGAACCAGCCCATGCTGGAGATGGTGAAAAAGGCCGGCTTCACCCTGAAGAAGGACCCGGAAGGGGGGACCTTCCGGGCGGAGATGGTGCTCCGGGGCTAGGCAATCTGCGGCCCCAACTCTTTTCCCTGGTTCTTTTTTGCGTTAGCCCCAGGTTCCTGTTATCATTAAATATTGGGGCATCCCGGGGCACGCCATGGAAAAGACCACCTTCAAGATCCGCCGCAAGGTCATCAAGACCTTCCTGTTCTGCGTCCTGGCGGTGGTGGTCTTTGCCGCCTTCAGCTTCCAGGTGCACCGGGAGATCGGCCGCCGCCTGCAACTCCTGGAGGTGACCAACGACCTGTTCAACAACATCCTGGAAATCCGCCGCTTCGAGAAAAACTTCTTCCTTTACCAGGAGCCGGCCAGCCTGGAGGAAGCCCTGTCCTATGTGCGCCGGGTGGCGGAGCTGTACCAGGGCCATGAAAAGGAAATCCTGGGGCTGAAGAAAGGCCCCCTGGAGCCGGAATTTCCCCGTCTCCTGCGCCGCTACCAGGAGGTGCTGGAAGATCTGGCCCGGGGAGGCAAACAGGGCCGGGCCCGGGGGGGGAGCCCGGAGGAGGCCCTGCGCAACCTGGGCCAGGAGTTGCTCAACCTGACAGAGCGCTGGGCCCGGGAGGAGCGCCAGGAGATCGACCGCCTCTTTGCCCGGGCCATGTACCTCTTTGTCATCTCGGTGGTGGCCTTTGTGGCCCTGGGGGTGCTGGTGGCCTTCTACCTGGCTCGGCTCTTTGTCCGGCCCCTGGTGCAGATGCAGCAGGCCATGGACAAGATCGCCCACGGCGACTTCACCCCCATCCCGCCGGCGGTGGAGGCCCAGTCGGAAGAATTCGCCGCCCTGTTCCGGGCCTTCAACCGCATGGCCCACGAACTCCAGGAGCACCAGGAGCAATTGGTGCAGTCCCGCAAGATCGCGGCCATCGGCACCCTGACCTCGGGCATCGCCCACGAGCTGAACAACCCCATCAACAATATTGTGCTTACCGCGGAGACCCTGAGGGAGGAGTTCCGCAGCCTGCCGGAGGAGGAGGCCCTGGGACTGATCCAGGACATCCTGGTGCAGTCGGACCGGGCTTCGGAGATCGTCAAAGGCCTCCTGGACTTCTCCCGCTTGGAGCACCCCGAATTCGTGGCTCTGTCCCTGGCTGGCGTCATTCACGACACCCTGAAGCTGGTGCGCAACCAGCTCCTGCTCTCCGGCATCCAGGTGGAGGAGGAGCTGCCGCCCCTGCCACCCATTCTGGGCGACCGCAAGAGTCTGCAGCAGGTCTTCCTGAACCTCTTCATCAACGCCATCCAGGCCATGCCCGACGGCGGCAGCCTCCGCATCCGGGCCGCATCCCAGGACCACAACTGGCTGAAGGTAGAGGTGAGCGACACCGGGGTGGGCATAGCTGCCAAGGACCTGCCCCGGATCTTCGACCCCTTTTTCACCACCAAACAGGTGGGCCGGGGCACCGGGCTGGGGCTCTCCGTGACCTACGGCATTATCGAAAAGCACGGGGGCCACATCGAAGCCCACAGCAAGAAGGGCCAGGGCTCCACCTTCACCATCCTGCTGCCCCTGAAGGAAAATTCCTAGCCATGCGCATCGCGGTGGTGGACGACGAAGCCATTGTCCAGCGGCGCCTGAAGACGGCCCTGGAAAAGGAGGGCCACCAGGTGACGGCCTGCGCCTCGGGGGAGGAATTCCTCCAAGAGGCGGAGGCCGCGGAGTTCGACCTGGTCTACCTGGACGTGGTCCTGCCGGGCTTAAACGGCATGGAGGTCTTGAAAAGGATCAAGGCCCGGGCGCCGGACACCGCGGTCATCCTCATCACCGGCCACGCCTCCATCGACGCCGCGGTGGGGGCCATCAAGTCCGGGGCCTTCCACTACGTCTCCAAGCCCCTGAAGCTGGAGGAGATCCGCAACCTCACCCAGATGGTTCAGGAAAACCGGCGCCTGCTGGAGGAGAACCGGCGCCTCCGGGCCCGCCTGGAGCCCCTGGAGGGCTGGGGGGAGATGATCGGGGTGAGCCCGGCCATGAAGGAGGTGTTCGCGGTCCTCCGCAAAGTGGCGCCCCTGGACTGCCCCGTCCTCATCCAGGGGGAGAGCGGCACCGGCAAGGAGCTGGTGGCCCGCCTCATCCACCGGGAGAGCCCCCGCCGGGACCAGCCCTTCGTGGCCTTCAATTGCGGGGGCTTCACCGAGGAGCTCATCGCCAGCGAACTCTTCGGCTATGAGCGGGGGGCGTTCACCGGGGCCGCGGCCACCAAGATCGGCATCCTGGAGACGGCCCACCGGGGCACGGTGTTCATGGACGAAATCGGGGACATGCCCCCCTCCATGCAGGGCAAGCTCCTACGGGTCCTCCAGGATAAGCGCATCCTCCGGGTGGGGGGGAACCGCCCCATCCAGCTGGACTTCCGCTTCCTCGCGGCCACCAACAAGGACTTGAAAAAGGCCGTGGCCGCGGGCACCTTCCGGGAAGACCTCTATTTCCGCCTGAACGTGGTGCAGATCAACCTTCCCAGCCTCAGGGAACGGACCGAAGACCTGCCGCTGCTGATCCGCTACTTCCTGAAGCAGTGCGCCCAGAAATTCGCCAAACGGGTCACCGGCCTGGATAAAGCGGCCCGGGAGGTGCTGCTGGCCTACTCCTATCCCGGGAACGTCCGGGAGCTGCAAAACCTCATCGAGCGGGCCGTGGCCCTGACGGAGGGGGAAATTCTGACCCTGGAGGATCTGCCCGCGGACCTGAGGGATTACGCGGTCCCGGGCGGGGGCCGCTTCAGCACCCTGGAGGAGCAGGAGCGGGAGTATATCCGCCAGGTGCTCACTTCCACCCGGCACAACCTGGGGGAGGCGGCCCGCATCCTGGCCCTGCCCCGCACCACCCTGTGGCGCAAGCTGAAAAAGTACGGCCTGTCCAGAGCCTGAATCCGGGTGCGACTGCAGCCGGTTCAGGCCTCCGGATAAGCCATCTTGTAGGGGTCCACCAGGCGGTCGAACTCCTCCGGGGACAGGTACCCCAGTTGAAGCGCGGCGTCCCTGAGCGTCACCCCCTGTTCCTGGGCCAGCCGGGCAATCTCCGCCGCCCGGTCATAGCCGATGGCCGGGGTCAGCGCCGTCACCAGCATCAGGGAGCGTTTCAGGTGCTGGTCGATCTGCTCCCGGTCGGGTGTCAGGCCCGCCACCAGGAACACCGCGAAGCTGCGGCAGCCGTCCGCGAGCATCCTGATGGACTGGAGCACGTTGAAGATCATCAAGGGTTTGTAAAGGTTCAACTCCAGGACGCCGCCAGCGCCGCCCCAGGCCACGGCCAGGTCGCAGGCCATCACCTGCACCGCCACCATGGCCAGGGCATCACACTGGCCGGGGTTGACCTTGCCGGGCATGATGGTGGAGCCGGGTTCATGGGCCGGCAGGTTAAGTTCGTGCAGCCCGGCCCGGGGCCCGCTCCCCAGGAGCCGGATATCATTGGCGATCTTGTACAGGGAGCCCGCCAGGGTCCTGAGCGCCGCGCTGGCCGTGACCAGGGCGTCGTGGGCCCCCAGGGCGGCAAACTTGTTGGGCGCCGGCGTCAGGGGCAGCCCGGTGAGTTCGGCCAGGTGCCTGACCGCCAAATCCGAGAAGCCCTTGGGGGCGTTGAGGCCCGTGCCCACGGCGGTGCCGCCCAGGGGCAGCCGGTAGAGCCCGGGCAGGGCGGACTCGATTCTCTCCAGATTGTCATCCATCATCCCCACATAGCCTGAGAACTCCTGGCCCAGAGTCAGGGGCACCGCGTCCATCAGGTGGGTGCGGCCGAGCTTGACGATGGCCGCCCAGCTCCTGGCCTTCTCCTCCAAAGCCTGCCGCAGCATCCGCACCTGGGGCAGGAGGCGTTCACGGAGCGCCGCGGCCGCGGCCAGGTGCATGGCCGTGGGAAAGACGTCGTTGGTGGACTGGCCCATATTAACATGGTCGTGGGGATGGATAGGCTCCTTGCTCCCCAGGACCCCGCCCGCCAGCTCGATGGCCCGGTTGGCGATGACTTCGTTGACGTTCATATGTCCCTGGGTGCCGCTCCCCGACTGCCAGACGTGGAGGGGGAAGTTGCCGTCCAGCTTTCCGGCCAGGATTTCCTCGGAGGCCTGAATTATCAGTCCGGCCTTATCTTCCGGGAGCCGCCCCAGTTCCCGGTTGGCCAGGGCCGCGGCCTTCTTCACCAGGGCCAGGGCCCGGATCACCTCCGGGGGCATCAGGTCCTCCCCGATGGCAAAGTGCAGCAGCGCCCGCTGGGTTTGGGCCCCCCAATAGCGCTCCGCCGGGACCTCGATTTCCCCCAGGCTGTCCCTTTCTTTCCTCGTGCCGATCCCTTCCGGAGCCATGAAGCCGCCTCCTTTAAGACTTCGTCCTCACTTATGCCCATACAGCGTCTGCAGGGATTCGTGGATTTTCAGGGCCATGGGCGAGGCCGCCATCTTGTCCATCACCACCTCGATGTAGGCGCCGGCGCCGCAGGTTTCGGCTTGGGCCAGGGCCGCCTCCAGTTCGGCGATGGTGGCGACCCGGGCCGTGAACCAGCCGGCGCAGCCCAGGGCCCCGGGCAACTGGTGGTAGTTCCAGGGGGCCAGGTCATTGTAGGGCATCATGGGCTCCCGGCACAGCAGCCGCTCAATCAGGTAACCCTGGTTGTTGAGGCAGAAGATGACGGGCTTCACTCCGTAGCGGCAGAACTGGCTGACCTCCTGGGCGGTGAACTGGTGCGCCCCCTCCCCGGTGATGAGGACGGTGCGCCGCTCCGGCGCGGCCAGCGCCGCGCCCAGGGCCGCGGGCGTGGCCCAGCCGATGGAACCCCAGAGCGTCTGGTTGTGAAACACCGAACCCCTGGGCATCCGGGCAAAGGCCAGGCCCATGGCCGCGGTGCCGGTCTCGGCCATGACGATGTCACCCTCCTTAAAGAACCTCTCCCAGCGGGGGTAGAGGTACTCCGGGGTGATCTTGCCGCCGGGGGCCCCTTGGGGCTCGCCCAGCCCGTGGACCCGGGGGGCCGTCACCGGCTTCTTCCCCACCTTCCCGGCCAGGGCCAGGAGCACGTCCCGCATCTCCACGTCGGGATAGAGAGCCCGGCCCACCTGCACATGGTGGTGCCGCACCGCCGCCATCCTGGAGGGGTCGATGTTGGCGGTAAAAGCGCCGGTGTTGAGGTCGCTCCACAGGGCCCCCAGGTTCAGGACGCAGTCGCAGCCCTCGATGAATTCCCGGATCTCCGGGTTCATGAGGCGCCCGTCGTACATGCCGAGGTACTGCGGGTGGGTTTCGTCCAGGGCCGTCTTGTCCATGAACATGGTGGCAAAGGGCAGGCCCGTGGCCTCCACCAGGGCCAGAGCCTCGACGGTGCAGCCCAGGCGGGGGATGAGATAGCCCGCCAGTATGGCCGCGGTCCCGGCCCGCTCCAGCTTCCCGGCCAGGGCCTCCACCGCTTCCGCCAGGGCCTCCGGGTCGCTGGCGGGTTCGGGGGGCCGGGCCGCGGTCCCGGTCCCTCCTACCAGCGGGGCCTCGGCATGGTCCGCGGGGATGGCCAGGTAAACGGGGCGGCGGTGGCTGACGGCGGCGGCCACCAGGCGCTCCATCTCCTGGACCGCGTTCTCCTGCGTCAGGATGGCGCTGGCGCACACCACCGGCTGGGTCATCTTCACAAACAGGTCAAATTCGCCGTTCCCCAGGGTGTGGTGCACCAGGCGATGTTCCCGCTGGACCTTGGTGTTGGGCATACCCACCAGATGAAACACCGGCAGGTGCTCGGTATAGGAGCCGGCCACGCCATTTAGGGCGCTCAATTCCCCCACCCCGAAGGTCGTGGCCAGGGCGGCGAACCCCTTGATCCGGGCATAGCCGTCGGCCGCATAGGCCGCGTTCAGCTCGTTGGAGCTGCCGATCCAGCGAAGTTCCCTATCATGGCAAATGGCGTCATCGATGGCAAAGGAGAAGTCGCCGGGCACCCCGAAGACCTCCCGGATGCCCAGTTGTTTTAAACGCGTCAGCACATGCTCCACCACGGTTTGACTCATGCCGCGCCCCTCCTTGTTAACCGCCCGCCGGTTTTTTCCTTGATGCTTTATCTATTAAGTTCCCCGTCATGATTTGGCAATCCCTGGGAAGGGGTCCCCTCCCAGGTAAGGGGCCTTGACAGGAGAAAAAAGAGAAACAATGTTACCTTTATAAGTAAATCAAGGGAGGCCCAGCCGTGGCTGACATTCTGCGCTTTGCCGATAACCTGGGGCCGGCCAAAATCATCCAGGTGTACGAACCCACCATCGATTTGAAGGCGGTGCTGGTCATCGACAATATCGCCATGGGGCCGGCCATCGGCGGCATTCGCATGGCCCCCGACGTCTCCATTGATGAGTGCGTGCGCCTGGCGCGCACCATGACTCTAAAAAACGCCGCCGCGGGCCTGTCCCATGGAGGCGCCAAAACCGTGGTTTACGCCGACCCCAAGGCACCCAAGTCTCAGACGGAGCGCCTGATGCGGGCCCTGGCCTGCGCCTTGCGGAATTTCCCGGAATACGTCATGGGGCCGGACATGGGCACCGACGAAGAGTGCATGGCCTGGATTAAAGATGAGATCGACAACCGCAATGTCACCGGATTGCCGGCCGAGGCCGGCGGTATTCCCATCGACCAGATCGGCGCCGCGGCCTGGGGGCTGAGACATGCCATTGAAGCGGCCCTGCCGTATTGCCACTGTCCGGCGGGCTTCAGCCTGGCCAGGGCGCGGGTGGCCGTCCAGGGCTTCGGGGCGGTGGGCATGAACGCCGCCCGTTTTCTGTCCGAACAGAAGGCCCTCCTGGTGGGCGCGGCCGATTCCCAGGGGTCGGTGTACGATGCGGACGGACTGGACGTGAACAAGCTCATCAGGTTGAAGGAAACCGGCCAAAGCGTGGTGGATTATCCCGGGGGGGAAAAATTCGACCGGGATGCCATTGTCGGCTTCGACTGCGACATCTGGATTCCGGCGGCCCGCCCCGACGTGGTCCATGAGGGTAACATGCACCAACTGAAGGCCAAACTGGTGGTGGAAGGGGCCAATATCCCCCTCACCCAGGGGGCCGAAAAATACCTGCACGAGAAGGGCGTCCTGGTGGTCCCGGATTTCATTGCCAACTCCGGCGGGGTCATCTGCGCGGCCATGGAATACCGGGGCAAGATCGAAAGCGAAGCCCTGGAACTCATTGAAAAAATGATCCGCAGCAACACCCGCCTGATACTGGAAGAGTCCCGGGTCAAAAAGATCACGCCCCGGGAGGCGGCCGTGAATCTCGCCGTCTCCCGGGTGGAAAGGGCCATGTCTTTCAAGCGCTGGTCGATTTATTAGCAGTGATCTGTCAGCAGTGAGCAGTTAGCAGTTGGCCGTTAGCTAAAAGCTGATGGCCAACTGCTAAACACTCACACATTCATAGCCAGCAGGCGCAGTTCGGTGAGCTCCTCTATGGCGTAGCGCAGGCCCTCCCGCCCGAAGCCCGAGGCCTTGACCCCGCCGTAAGGCATGTTGTCCACCCGGAAGGCGGGAGAGTCGTTGAGGATGACGCCCCCCACCTCCAGGGTTTCGAAGGCCTGCCAGGCGTGGGCCAGGTTGTTGGTAAAGACCCCGGCCTGGAGCCCGTAAACCGTGTCGTTGGCCATCTCCAGGGCCTGGGTGAAATCGGCAAAAGGCGCCAGGACCACCACCGGGCCAAAGACTTCCTCCCGCCAGACCGCCATCTCCCGGGAAACATTTTCCAGCACCGTGGGGGGCATGAGGTTTCCCTCCCCCAGGCCCCCGGCCGTGAGGCGCGCCCCCGCTTTTAAGGCTTCCTGGACCCGCTGCCTGACCTTGGCCGCGGCCTCGCCGTCAATAATCGGCCCCACCACGGTTTCCTTCCGGGAGGGGTCGCCGGCCACCACCTTTTCCTTCAAGACCCGGAGGAAGACTTCCTTAAAGGGTTCATAAATCTCCTGGTGCACCAGGAGGCGCTTGACGGCGATGCACACCTGGCCCGCCTGGTAAAAGGCGCCGGTGGCGGCCCGGGCCGCGGCCGCCTCCAGGTCGGCCCCCGCGTCCACGATGCAGGCGGCGTTCCCTCCCAGCTCCAACAAGACCTTCTTGCGTCCGGCCAGGCCCTTGAGGCGCCAGCCCACCGCGGCGCTGCCGGTGAAGGACAGGGCCTTGAGGCGGTCGTCCGCCACATAATTCTCCGCCCGCTGGGAGGAGCTGGGCAAGACCTGCAACCCCCCGGGGGGCAGGCCGGCCTGCGCATAGATTTCCGCCAGCTTGAGCGCGGTGAGAGGCGTGGCTGAGGGGGGCTTGACGATGATGGGGTTGCCCGCGGCCAAGGCCGGCCCCACCTTGTGGGCCACCAGGTTGAAGGGGAAATTGAAGGGGCTGATGCCCAGGACCGGCCCCAGGGGGAACCGCCGGATGATGCCCCAGCGCCCCCGGCTGGGCCCGGTCAGGTCCAGGGGAATGACCTCGCCGCCGATTCTGGCCGCCTCCTCCGCGGCCAGGCTCAGGGTGAGCACGCCCCGGCCCATCTCGCCCCGGGCGTAAGTGATGGGCTTGCCCCCTTCCGCCATAATGGTCTGGGCCAGCTCCTCCTGGCGGTCCCTGACGCCGGCGGCCAGCTTTTCCAGCAGACTTTTCCGCTCCAGGCTGGAGAAGCCTTTAAGGATGACCGCCGCCTTTTGGGCCGCGGCGATGGCGGCTTCCCACTCCGCCTCTCCCGCCAGGGATACCTCTGCCACGGTTTCTCCGGACCAGGGGGAGAGGACCTTGAGCTTCTCCCCGGTTTCCACCCAGTCATTGTTGATGAAACAACCTTTGGCCATCTTGCTTTCCTCTCGCGGTTGGGAAGCGTTAGATCTTTTCCGACACCGTCTTCATCTCCAAAAAAGCCGCACGTCATCCGGGCCCCCAGCCTTGGCGTTGGTCCCGGACATTTTAAAGCCCCCGAAGGGCTGCACCCCCAGCCGGGCGCCGGTGAGGCCGCGGTTGATGTCCAGGTTCCCCACCGCAAACTCGCGCCTGGCCTGCTCAATGCGCTCCCGGCTGCGGGAAAAAAGGCCGCCGGTGAAGCCGTACTCGGTGCCGTTAAAAATGCGCACGGCGTCGTCGACGTCCCGGGCGCGGATGACCGCCGGCACCGGCCCCAAGATCTCAAACTGGCCCAGGCGGGGATCAAGGGGCACTTCAGCAAAAATCGCGGGGGCGATATAATAGCCGCCCTCCAGATCCACGGCCCGGCCCCCCCAGAAATTCGGCCTCCTTTTTGCCCTTCCCGATTTCCGCCAGGATCTTCCGGTGCTGTTCCTCGGAGATCACCGCGGCCACGGGAAAATTCTCCTCCGCGGGTCCCACCCGCGCCCCACTGGCGGGCGCTGCCAGCCTTTCCTAGGAAGGTGTCATAAATTTCGCCGGTGACGATAAGCCGGGAGGCCGCGGAACATTTCTGCCCCTGGAAGCCCAACGCCCTCTTGACCACCGCAATGGTGGCCGAGTCCAGGTCCGCGGACCCGTCCACCACTATGGCATCCTTGCCCCCCATTTCCCCAAAAGTGCGCTTCAGCCATTGGTGGCCGGGGTGGATTTGGGCGGCCCGGGACGCGATTCTCAGCCCCGGTGCCCGGCAGGAAATTTGATGACGCCGGCCGGAAGGCCCGCCAGGCGGCCTTATAAGCCCGGTCAACCTGGGCCGCGCCCGGGGCGGCAACCGTGCCCACCACTTCTTTGGGCTTGTCTGGAATGAGGCTGACGACCCGGGCCCCGGTGGCAAGGAAGATTCAGGCGGGGATTTTCTCCCGGGACAGGAGCGCGGCCTTGAGAAATTCCCGGTTCATCCGGGCGATGTTGCTGATGGAGATGCCCTTGGGGCACTCCATCTCGCACTCCTTGTGGTTGGAGCAGTTGCCGAAGCCCAGCTTGTCCATCCGGGCCAACATGGACAGGGCCCGCCGGGCGGCTTCGGGCCGGCCCTGGGGCAGCAGGGCGAACTGGCTTATCTTGGCGCCGGTAAAAAGCATGGCCGAGGCATTGGGGCAGGCGGCGATGCAGGCGCCGCAGCCGATGCAGGCGGCCGCGTCCATGGCCAGCTCGGCGTCGTCCCTGGGCACCGGCAGCGAATTGGCTTCCGGGGCCTGGCCGGTGTTCACCGAAATGTAGCCGCCCGCGATGATGATCTGGTCCAGGGCGCCCCTATCCACAGCCAGGTCTTTGACCACCGGCAGCGCCCGGGCCCGGAAAGGCTCAATGATTAGGGTGTCCCCGTCTCTGAAATGGCGCATGTGCAGCTGGCACAGGGTGGTCTCCCGCTCCGGGCCGTGGGGCCGGCCGTTCACCACCGCGCCGCACATGCCGCAGATGCCTTCCCGGCAGTCCTGGTCAAAGGCGATGGGCTCCCGGCCCTCCAGGGTGAGCCGCTCATTGACGATGTCCAGCATCTCCAGGAACGAGGCGTCGGTGGAGATATTTTCCGCCTGGTAAGTCTCCAGGCGGCCGGGGGCCCCGGGCCCCTGCTGCCGCCAGACCCTCAGGGTGAGGTTGATGGTCCTGCCGCTCACTTGTAGCTCCTCGTGGCTAATTTGACGAATTCGAAGACCAGGGGCTCCTTGTGGAACACAGGCTCCCGGCCTTCCCCGGCATATTCCCACACGGCCACGTGGGCCATGTTCTCGTCGTCCCGCAGGGCCTCGTGGTCCTCGGTCTGGAAGGCCTCGTTGAAATGGCAGCCGCAGGACTCCCGCCGGGCCAGGGCGTCCAGGAGCATGAGGTCCGCGAACTCCAGGAAGTCCGCCACCCGGCCGGCGTTCTCCAAGCCTTGATTGAAATCCGTGTCGGCCCCCGGCACCCTGACGTTTTCCCAGAACTCCGCCCTGAGGTCGGCCACCAGCTTGCGGGCCTTGGCCAGGCCCTCATCGTTGCGGCCCATGCCGCAGTATTCCCACATGATCTGGCCCAGGTCCCGGTGGAAACTGGCCACCGTCCTTTGACCCTTGACCTTGAGCAGCCGGTCAATTCTCTGCCGGGCCGCGGCTTCGGACTCCTTAAAGGCCGCATGGTCGGCCGAGACCTCCGGGAGGCGGGCGCCGGCCAGGTAGCCTCCCGTGGTGTAGGGGATGATGAAGTAGCCGTCGGCCAGGCCCTGCATCAGGGCGCTGGCCCCCAGGCGGTTGGCGCCGTGGTCCGAGAAGTTGGCCTCCCCCAGGACGAACAGCCCCGGGATGGTGCTCATCAGGTTGTAGTCCACCCACAGGCCTCCCATGGTGTAATGGGAGGCGGGATAGATCATCATGGGTGTCTTGTAGGGGTCTTCGGCCACGATCTTTTCGTACATCTGGAAGAGATTGCCGTACCGGGCTTCGATTTCCGCCTTCCCCAGGCGCTGGATGGCCTCGGCGAAATCCAGATACACGGCGCGCCCCGTGGGGCCCACGCCCCTGCCCTGGTCGCACACCAGCTTGGCAGCCCGGGAAGAGATATCCCGGGGGGCCAGGTTGCCGAAACTCGGGTACATGCGTTCCAGGTAATAATCCCGCTCATCCTCGGGGATATCCTCGGGCCGCCGCGTATCCCCCGGCTTCTTGGGCACCCAGACCCGGCCGTCGTTCCGCAGGCTCTCGCTCATCAGGGTGAGCTTGGACTGGTAGTCGCCGTGCACCGGGATGCAGGTGGGGTGGATTTGGGTGAAGCAGGGGTTGGCAAACCCGGCCCCCTTTTTGTAACACCGGTAGGCGGCGGTGACATTGCTGGCCATGCCGTTGGTGGACAGATAAAAGACGTTGCCGTAGCCGCCGGTGGCCAGCACCACCGCGTGGGCGGTGTGGCGCTCCATCTCGCCGGTGATGAGGTTCCTAACCACGATGCCCCGGGCGGCGCCGTCCACCAGCACCAAATCCAGCATCTCCCGGCGGGGGAACATGGTGACCCGGCCCGCAGCCACCTGGCGCATCAGGGAGCTGTAAGCCCCCAGCAGGAGCTGCTGGCCGGTCTGGCCCCGGGCGTAAAAGGTCCGGGACACCTGGGCCCCGCCGAAGGAGCGGTTGGCCAGCAGCCCGCCGTATTCCCGGGCGAAGGGGATGCCCTGGGCCACGCAGTGGTCGATGATCCAGTTGCTTACCTGGGCCAGGCGGTAGACGTTGCCTTCCCGGGCCCGGAAATCCCCGCCTTTGATGGTGTCGTAGAACAGCCGCCAGATGCTGTCGCCGTCGTTGGGATAGTTCTTGGCCGCGTTGATGCCTCCCTGGGCGGCGATGCTGTGGGCCCGCCGGGGGCTGTCCTGGATGCAGAAGGTCTTGACGTTGTAGCCCAGCTCCGCCAGGGAGGCCGAGGCGGAGCCGCCGGCCAGGCCGGTGCCCACCACAATGAGGTCAAACTTCCGCTTGTTGGCCGGGTTCACCAGCTTCAACTCAAAGCGCTGCCGGTCCCACTTTCCTTCCAGGGGCCCGGCCGGGATTTTGGCGTCCAGTTGCATTAAATGCTCTCCCTATCTCATGGACAAAATAACCAGGGGCAGCGAGCCGAAGCCCAAGGCCACGATCACTGCAAAGACGAGGCTCAGCCTCTGAATGAAGGGCATGTACTTGGGATGGCTGGCCCCCACCGTCTGGAAGGCGCTCCACAGGCCGTGGCGCACGTGAAAGGCGACGACGAGCACACCCAGCAGGTAAATGGCCAGATAGACCTTCCGGGAGAAGACGGCCACGGCAATCTGGAAGATGTTCCGGGTGGTCTGGTCCACGAAATGGTGGGAAAAGGTGGCCAGGTGCACGCCGATGAAGCCCAGGATCAAGAGGCCGGTATAGGGCATGGCCTGGGAGCTGAGGGTGCGGCCGCCGCCGCTCTGGTCCACCTCGTACTTCACCGGCCGGGCCCGGCGGTTCTCAAAGAACAGGAAGACCGCGGTGGTCACGTGCACGAGCAAAGCCAGGACCAGCCCCACTTCCGCGGCCACCAGCAGCTTGCCCAGGGCGTGGAGGCCGTGGGCGTAGGCGATGAAGGAGGCCGGCCCGCCATAGATGCTCAGGTTGCCCAGCAGGTGGGTGGCCAGAAACAGCAGGAACAGCAGGCCGGTGACGGCCATCAACTGCTTCTTGCCCACGGAGGTGCTCAAGGTTCGGAAAACCCAGTTCATCGATTCCTGCCTTCTCAGGTTGAGGTGAATAATTTGCAGACCTGGAAGATTTTAATACTTTTTCGGCTTAAGGGAAGGATGGGAACGGAAAAATCTCTGATTTTTCCGTCAAATTTTTTGCGGGTTAAACATTCATCCCCGGGGGTGAAAAACCCCCCGCCCGCCACTGCTGTCCGGTAGAAATTACTTGAGATAACAAGTAAAACAGCCTCAAAACAGCCGATCAGTGCTATGATGTTTCAGCGAAAAAACCAAGCATTGAAAGGAGTTATGCGGCTCATGGCACATTGTAGCATACTCATGGGTCAATTACTACAACTCATACCGAGGCATGTTTTCGATCACCTGGTGGACAGCCAGGCCTGGCAGGGGCCACCCCCCGGAAGTTCACCCATTGGTCCCGCTTGGGGCCCTGCTCTTCGGCCAGTGGAGCGCCCGCAAAAGTCTGCGGGACCTGGTGTTCAGCCTCAAGCGGCAAGCCCGCCCTGCTATCCAATTAGTGTGCCGGACAGCAGTGGATAACTCTTATTATTTTTATTAGGGATCATTTCTGTCCGGTTAGGCCCAAGCCAGGCTTAACTGGTTATTAACGTTCATATTATCCGGAGGCGGGCCGGGCGGTTCAAAGAGTTCCTGCACGGAACAGGTGCGGAACAGGTTGAGTTGCAA
>Ga0315268_10000184_pt1 | contig 73244 bp, 71 predicted proteins | sample C1_top_MG_FD_204535 | JGI IMG/M metagenome (GOLD analysis project Ga0315268, IMG submission 204535) | Sediment microbial communities from Yellowstone Lake, YNP, Wyoming, USA - C1_top | ecosystem: Environmental > Aquatic > Freshwater > Lake > Sediment | place: USA: Wyoming | collected 2017-08-01 | reverse complement strand
TAGTTTGAACATGACAAGGCACTTACTGCCAGAGCGCAACCAGATCTTCGATTTCCGCGAACGAAGTAGCATTCATTGCCGGCAGAGATTTCCTTCGCGCAGACGGAAGGAGTTCAGCTCGGTGCAATAATCCGCTGATTGCCGAAGAACTAGACTTTCGATTTTAGAAACAATTCATCGCCACGTCAAGGGGCAAGGTCCGAAGTACTAGGAGAAGCGTTGGCTGAGGAAGTCGCAGAAAGACGTTTATAGCGTGAGCCCGCTCAGAGTGCTTCGGGGGAGGATTTGAGGTGGTTTCTTCATTCAGAATCGTTGGAGCTCTTGGAATACTAGCTGTCTTTGTGATGCTGTCAGCGGCGCCGGTCGCCTCGCAAGCACAGACGCGAACTCTGGCCGACTGGACATTGGCGATATACCTCGACTCCGATAACAACCTCGATATCTGGGCGCAGAAAGATGTGAACGAGATGCTGAGTGTTGGTTCCTCGAATGCTGTGAACCTTATCGTTCTGTGGGACACGACGACGGGGCCTGCGCACGTCTATATGGTGCTCAAGGGGGAGCTGCGGGAGCTGAAGGACTGCAAGCTGAACGGGATTGAGACAAACATGGGCGACCCGCAGACGCTGAGGGAGTTCGTCTCCTACACATTCAGCAGCTTCCCAGCTGAACGATACGCCTTGCTCGCCTGGGACCACGGCGACGACTTCAGGGGTTGCATGTACGATGATCACATACCTTACGACGGGTTCGACCTCCTCACTCACCAGGAGGTTGTGACGGCCCTTGCTGGCTTCAAGATAGACGTGCTCATCTATGCAGCCTGCGTTCTCTCGATGGTCGAGGTCGCCTACGAATACTATGCCTCTGGACTGGACATCGACTACTATGTCGCCAACGAAGGATACGATCCGATGCCTGGCTTCCCATACGATAAGATCCTGGCGAAGCTCGTCGCGCAGCCCAGCATGTCTTCACTTGCGCTCGCCAAGACCTTTGTTGACGACTACATCGACTATTACGCCATCACCGGCAAGCGGCGCACCATGTCCCTCGACCAGCAATATCGGCAAGTGACGCTCTCCGTCATACAGCTCTCCAAACTGGGCGATGTCGTATCCGACATCAAGGACATGGCGTCTGCGATGATCCCTGAGATGGGTGCATATGCGGATATCGTGTCGAACGCGAGAGGGCACGCGAACCTGCCCTGGTGCGAGAACGGCTGGGAAAGGGACGTTGATCTCCCGACGCTCGTGAGGGTGATCCACGACCAAAGCCTCGATGCGAGGTATACGCGCGGCATAGATCCAGCTGCAGTCACATCTGTCGTCTCTGCGTGCGAGAATGCGATGCTGAGTCTGTCGGATGCGATTCTCTACTGCCGCAGCCTGTACCCGATGGAGAAAGCGGGGTGCCTCGGCATGGGAGTGTACTTCCCCTCTAGCCGCGGGTCGTACGAGCATTGCGGGATGATATACGGTGATTGCTACGGGCAGACGCTCTTCGCAAGCGAGATATGGCTTGACTTCCTCAACGCATATTGGGACGTCTAGAAGGAGTGACAAGAACGAAGATGCCACTGTGTGCAGCTATGGCATGATCGAGACCCGGTCATGGTCATTGGTTCGAACCCGTCTGCAAGTGAGAAACGGGGAATCTTAGCTCGACGCAATAGTCCTCTGATTGAAAAAACAGCCAGATGTTCGAGGTCACACCAAGCTCAATGCGACCGTTATAGTTTGAACATTAATCTGTTCTCTGGGATTAAAATGTGCGAGGGCACGGATTAGCGCCTGGAATATACCGGTGATCAAAGCTGGAAGCGTGAATAGTCGAGCAGGAATTCTTTGCCGGTACGGAACCGAGAGGATCATCAACTGAGGGTCTAAGGCAAATCCAGCCCTAACCAATTGGTTGGATACTGAACGCACCAAACAAGCGGGCGCGCGCGGCTCTCACGGTATCTTTATATGTTTCAGTCTCTCGCTGGCTTGTTCTCCGCCCACTCCCCAGTTTTCCATTGGAATCTCATGGACCACGACTTCGACCGCTTCCGCAGGAATGCCCATTTCAGTGAAGACTTGAGTTATGCCTGCTATCACCGTCTTCTTAGCCTCGCTTGAGAAACCCTTCCATACGTTTACGTGGACAATTGGCATGATTCAAGCTATCTTTCTAGCCACATAAAGGCTTTGCGGACTTCGTTGCTGTGACACATAAGGCCACAATTCAAACATGTGCTGGTCGTGGACAACATGACGTCGGAGGGAGAATTCACTCTGGCTCGTTTGTTGTGTATCACAGCACCAGAGACGGGTGTCGAAACGCTAGCCCGATGAGCTTATAGTTTGAACATGACAGAGCTGTCGCCAGAACAACGCCGCCAGGCTTCCTGTCAGATCAGAAAGGCAAGTCATTTCTTGCAGGCAAAGATCTCATTGCGGTCGGAATGGGTTTAACTTGGCTCAATGATCTACTGATTGGGATCGACCGAGTCTACCCCGGTTCAAATCCGACCTACCCCACTTTCGACTTTCTGGCTATTTTCCAATCAGAGGGGATTGAAAATCGGGAGAATGCGTCGAATTCCTTCCTGGCTTTTTCCGATTCCTCTCTGAGCGGAGAACCTATCTCCGATTCTCCGGCGTCGCAGACAGTCCTCGGAATCGGTGAGGACTGGCGAGTATCGTCGGCTACCTGGAACGAGAATCCCGAATCAATCCTATCCTCATAGCGAGTTGGCGAATTGATGATTGCAATCATATCCTAGATTAGAAAAATCTTCCAAACTCTCTCATATATCAGATCCTGCGGAAACCGATGAATTCTGTTAGATGTGATCTCAATGGAATGATCCTGGTACTGCGCCTGGAATCTCTCCTCCCCTAGAGAAGGCACTGCTCCCTCATCCCGCAAGGTCAGAGCAGCTGTTGCACGCCCGATGCATACAGCCTCCACCAATCATGCCCGAACTTGCTCATGCGATAGGTCATCTCCGAATCCCGCACCCTGATGCCCTCGACCATCCCCTTGGAAACGAGCTCGTCCAATAGCTCGTGGATGTCCTCGTCCCTGACGGTTATCGCCAACTTCTGGCCGACCTCTTTTGCTATCGCATGGAGATTGGCCTGTGAATCGTACTGGAAGAAGAGATATCTCATAATCCAGAACTTCTTACTGACGCGGCTCGAATATCGCTTGCCGCCGTCCTCCTTGCCGATGCTATATATATTGCCAACCACGACCTGGCATCGTTTCAAGGGGATTAAAAGAGGTTGGAAGAATCTTCCAACCGGTATCTTAAGAGCGTAGCGCATTCTCCATCGGTGATGAGAGATTTCCTCCGCAGAAGATCCGCCTCCCGGGATTCGGAGAGCGGGGATGCTTTCGGGATCACCAGATCGCTAGTGAATGCCGCGACTGCGCTCAGATCGAGCGCGCTTCTATTCGCGATCTTCTGCGTCGTTGGAATTGCTGTATCTGCAACATATGTCCTGTTCCTGCAGAAGGTCATCGCGGCGGATCCCGAAATCCTCCTTCGAGCGACGATCCTCACAGTTCTGTGGATGTCCGCGATCTGCGTGATATTCCTCCTGCGGATTGCAAGAGAACAGGACGACATAGGAAGGCTGCAGGACAGATACTTCTCGATTGGGCTGAGGACCGTTTTCGAATTCGGCGACCCACCGGGCGGGAAGATCGCCCCGGACGTCGTCGACCGTCTGCTCTCCGTTGACCCGCTCCTGAGGAAGGAGGTCGATACTGGAAGGGCGGAGATACAATATGATGTCGACATGAAAGCCGGAGGACTTACTTTCCCGTTCGACGCGGTGATATCCGGGAGGAGGAGACTCGTCCTGGTCCAATCATATGCCGACCAGGGACGCAGAATTGAGGAAGCCGATATCGCGAAGCTGAGCGAGGAAATCCGGAGTGTTATCGCAACGGCAAGGCCCAGGAGGGCGGACATATTGGCCGTCTGGCAGAACGACCTCACCGAACAGGCGGTCGGATTCTCCCAGGACGATGAGAAATGGAGGAGCCCGGCGAAGTGCAGCGTGCTAAGGACGATGATATTCGTCTCGAGAAAGGGCTACCAGATAGCTTCGGCCCCCTCGGAAGCAATCACCAAGGAGGATGAGAAGAAGGTAACGGAGGCCCCCGCAATCGCATACGCGCCCCTCCAGAGAGGGCGCGCGAGAAAGAGAGCTGCGCTGAGCAGCATCGCGATGGCCTCGATCCTCATATTGGCGGTCCTTGCGATTTTCTCAATATCGATCAGCGAGTCGAATCTTCCCGATGGTCCGGGGGGTGGTGGACAGGGCAACTTGAAAGCCCATGATCCGATTTTCATCTTGGGAAATGCAGGAATAATCAACACCAGCGGCGTGCTGAGCGGAATCGGGACGGCGGATGACCCGTTCATCATCGAGGGCTGGTCGATCACCTCGAACTCGACCGCCATTGAAATATCGGACACGACGGCCCACATCGTCATTCGCAACTTGACGATCGAGTCTCCGGGAATCAATAACAGCAACGGAATCTCGATTCACAATTCCAGGAATTGCCAAATAAACAACGTGTCGGTAGATTCCCGAGGGGCCGCAGGGATATGGTTGGACAACAGCGCGCAGATCTCGATCGTCGACAGCAGAATCAAGAATGGCTCATGTGGTATCTACTTGCGCCAATGCAGCGAGATCTCAATAGGGAACTGCGACGTCCAGACAAACGAATCATCATACATCGGGGGCGGAGTCCTGAATGGCCCAGGAGGGATCGGCGTAGATGAAAGCAGCGCGGTCTCAATAATGAACACAACCATTACAAATTCCGTCGATGTCGGGGCAACGGTGAGATTTTCCAACGATGTTTCCATAGTAAACCTTACATGTGGCCTAACTCAAATACAGGTTTGCCATTACATCTCAATCGCTGACAGCATCATTCGGGGGATGATCTTTTTCTGGGACACCAACGTAACCGTATCAGAGAACAACGCGAGCGGCGTCAGCGACCTCTTGTTGGGGAGCAATCCCTACGGCTCCAGCGAAGTTCCGACGGACTACGTCAACAACGGCATCTCATTCTGGAGGTCCGATGGTATCTCCATACTGAATAACATCGCCTCGTTCAATTACGGGGACGGAATCGCTGTCGCGAACAGCACGAATGTAGATGTCCGTGGCAACAACGCTTCGTCGAATGGTCTGAACGGAATCAATCTCACAAGCTGCGAGTACGTTACCATCGACTGGAATCAACTGTACGACAACTCACAGTATGGAGTGAGGATTGATTCGGGATTCTCCTCAAACATGGTCTCTAGCAACACTTTCATAGGTAACAACGGCGCGGGGAACACATACGACTCAAACCATGCTCAGGCCTCTGACGACGGAACCGGCAATTGGTGGAACAGCGCGGACGGCTCTGGGAACTACTGGAGCGACTGGACGACGCCCGATGCGAATTATGACGGCATAGTCGACCTGCCATACAACGTCTCAGGGAGCGCAGGTTCGAAGGACTACTATCCTCTGGCGGCGCCTTAGACTCTGCCTCCGACACTGATACTCGAGTCCGACACGATGCCCCTAGTGGTGATGGTCCTCCTGGTGGCAATCGTGTTGACTAGAGAGGCGAGGCGAGGGAAGCCATAGTGATCCGCAAACAGTCGTCTTTCCTCCCCTATGGGCTTTTCTCAGAGCTGGGGTCGACGCTAGTTTGAACATGAGATATCTACCAGTACGAAAGCAGCGGCCAGACCTCCTCAGTAGCCGGGTAGGGCAATGGGAATCTTTGCTGTCAAAGAATTCCTTTGTAGTGCCGGAACAGACCTCACTCAGCGCAATAATACTCTGATTGAAAGACAGCCAGATGTCCGAGTTCACACACGGATTACCGTAGGAAGAGACCATAAGGAAGCAAAAGCGAAAGGGTCTGATGGGGACAGGGAGGGCAGGAATCGCCCCATAGCCAGCAGATCTTGGTGCACCAAGGCTGGCGTAGGAAAGCACCTTGACCCCAAGGTTTATTTGTCCTCCTGATCTCGGTGGTTCAATGCGCTGCTCCCATTGCGAGAAGTGTTGCCGGGATACGGAAATGGAGCTCTGCAATGCGGACATCAGGCGGCTGGAACGCCGCGGCTACCAGAAAGATGATTTCTCCTATCTGAGCACCGACGGGATACCAAGGCTGCGTAATGTCGGAGTCTACTGCTTCTTTTACGACCATGACCGGAAACGGTGTAAGGAATACGCCTACCGGCCGCTCGGCTGCGCCATCTACCCAGTTAGCCTGTCGGCCGGTGGCGAAATCGTCATCGATCGGTTGTGCCCTGAGGCGGATACAGTGACGCGGAATGAAATCGAGAGCAAGGGCCCGCGCCTCCGCAGGCTGTTGGACACGATAGACCTGGAAGCGTGCGAATCGATGCAATCGGGTTGATGCTCCGAATGATTGGGTTGGAGTCATTTGAGGGTTCTAACATCCCAGCTCGAGCGTCCAAGGCCGTTGCTTGCATCTGCTGATGCGATAACGGCAGAGAAGCACTTGCTAGGACCTAGCACACGCAGACAGCCCTGACGTCAGCGTGAGCAGCCGCAATCAGGGCAGATTATGTGCTGTCGTGGGTCCGGCGCGTAGACGGGCATGCTGCGCGCACGGACGCGCGCTATCAGGGCAAAAGATATCGGCCACCGAGGCACTACGCGCTCGAAACGAACGCCTGCGATTTTCCTATGCGCAGAGTAGGTTGAGAGGAAGAAAGACAAGGGGTTTAGGTGCGCTCTTTCGAGAACTCCAAAACGCAGATTAGAATCCTGCCAGTATGTCGTCGCCGAATCCGATTGGGCCCGGACTGAGAAAAGACCATAGAGAAGGAACGGCGACGGCTATGGGAGCGACTATGAGGAACGAACTCCTCGATGTTCCTCCCCTTGCGGGGATCCAGGCGAATGTGGTTCTCCAGAATGGGGACTTGCATGGGCCTACTATCTCAGTCTATGCAAGCAGGCCAGCGGCCTTTAGCTCTTCTGTAATCTTGTCGACGGCAGTCTCGGCATCCTCCGGTTTTCGGGCGCCCGTGCACACAAGCTTCCCGCTGCCGAACAGAAGCATGACCACCTTCGGCGAGTCGAGACGGTACACGAGTCCAGGAAACTGCTCCGGTTCGTACTCGACCTTCTCAAGACCAAGGGTGATGGCTGTTGCGTTGAGATTGATCTTCGCCCCGAGGTTGCTTGTGGCAACGATGTTCTGCACCACGATCTCCGGCTCTTTCTTGATCACAACGCCAGCAGCTTCTATCTGCTTGACCACCTTGCTGACGGCTGTCTTGACCTGCTCGAGGCTCTTGGCACCCGTGCAAACGACCTTCCCGCTCCTAAAAAGCAGCGTCGCCGTCTTCGGTTCTTTCAGCCTGTATATCAGACCCGGGAACTGCTCAGGTTCGTATTCCGCACCGTCAAGTGTAAGCGCAATCGCCTGAAGATCTAGCTCCGCCCCGAGAGATGCTGAGGCGACAACGTTCTCTATCTTTATCACTGCCATGAGACCTCCACCGGCCTGACGGTATTTAAATAGGCATTTAAAAGGCGAGCCCTTCGTCAGTGACGCAAGTCATGCAAGTCGAAAAAAGGGGTTTGAGAGACTGATGGCGGAAATACTTCATCAAGGGGTAGAGCCAGCAGTTTCGTTGGATCTCAGAACTTCACAAAACGATCCAACGTCGCAGACTGAGAAAGAGCCACAAGGATGGAAAGAAAGAAATGTGTTTAGCTCGGTGCAACAATCCTCTGATCGATGATGAGCCAGACGTTCGAGTTCACACCCAGCTCAATGCGACCCTTATGGTTTGAACACCGGTTGCCTTTCCTCCCCTATGGGCTTTTCTCAGAGACGGGCATCCCTTATAGTTTGAACATGCAGCGCCGATTCAACGAGAAAGCGACCAAGTCCCCTACAGCTCAGGACGACGGATCGTTTTCGTGCTGGTGAAGAACTCACTCAATTGGTTCGACTGAGTCTGGATCTGTACCAAACCCCCTTGATTGACGAACATTCTCTCGATGGGGTCAAGGATCCCAGATGCTTGTGAGAAAGGTTCAATACTTCGCATGGCCTAGACATTCTGAAGGAAATGGATGATACTGACAGGAAGCTATTGATGCTGATAGCTGCGGAACCCAGGATTCATTCCCGGGAACTTGCCAAGAGGCTTGGGATCTCCAGGCAGACTGTTCAGCAACGAATGCAGGTCTTGACGAAGAATGGAGCAATGAAAGGCATAACTGCGGGCATTTCCGACTATTACCTTGATGCAGTCCCTGTGTTGGTCTTCGGTAGATCCAACACAGCGTCAATTGAGGAAACCTTGAACGGATTGGGGAAGAGCGAATTCACGCATACCGCCATCGTCGCTGGAGGGAATTTCCTCTATGTCAGAGGGTTGCTGAGAAACATAGCCGATCTAGACGGCTACGCCGAATTCGTGAAACGCACAGCGGAGATGCCTGCGCCGACTGTGGGCATACTCTGTTTCGATGCCAGGATAATGCCTGACTATGTTGATGGACCAAAGCGGAAGCAGAGCTACAAGGAGCTCACTCCCCTCGACCTCAAGATCATCGCTTCGCTCAAGGACAACGCGCGTAGACCCGTAGCGGAAATCGTTGATGAGGTTGGAGCCTCGGCCAAGACGGTCAGGCGACACCTGGAGCATATGATATCCGAGGGACCGCTGGATTTCTATGTGCCTTGGGACCTCCTCCCGGGCGAAGACATGTTCACCTTGATGCATGTGAACCTCAGGGAGGGTGCTGACAAAGCGGAAGTCGGCAAGCGGCTGTTTGCGAAGTACCCGTTCCAGACCTTGTACATCAGGTCATTCAGCAACCTCCCAAGCTTCCTCATGTGCACTCTCTGCTCGGACAAGATGACTGAAATGCGCAAGGTTCTCAGAATGATTGGCGAGGATGAAGATGTCCTGGCTATAATGCCCAATCTTCTCTATCTTGAACGCGTATACACGAGCTGGCTAGACAAATTGCCTGCAGCCCTGATGCGCCCTTCTAGGAAAACCAAAACGCGCAACCCGCGCTCCGAGTTCAGAACAAAATGATTCCTGTCCGATGGCGGAGCACCCTATCTTTGCTTTGAAATGTCCGTTCTGTAAATCAATGCCGGACTGAAAGGTCATCCTGCCGTTCGTTTGTGACCCAAGTGCATTCTGTTCCTTAGGCATGCGTATAAGATTCCGGCTGCCGTTGTCAAGAACCGTGCCCCACAGAAATCGGGGCAGGGCACGAAACGAACGCCTCGAGGGTGGTTCGAGGAGGGGGTGAGACTAGGAAAAAGACCGCGATGGCATTTGCACTTTCATTCATCATTGCACTGATGCTCGCCCAGCCGGTATCAGCTGGGACAATGGTGGTCAAAGTTCCGGATAGGACTCTAGACCTCTTCAAATTCTTCTACCCAGCGACTGGCGAACCTAAGAACGGATGGGGCGACAATGCGCCAGTGGTTCGAGCCGGATACTTCGATATGGTGTCTTTTTGGCTTTCGTATTCGCAAAAAGAGAAGACGTACACATTCGGGATGAAACTTGCCGCTGATCTTCCGCAAGCGGGGGACTCACTAGCTCCCGGCATCAACTCCGTGTCATGGCTCTTGTACATTGACCCTGAACCATGGACCCCTGAAAACTGGGTAACTTCTATGTTCATAATCCGGTTGGCGTACGATGAATCGAATTACTTCGCTGAGCTAATGGATGGTGGAGCGAACGTTCTCGCACCGTTGCCATTCACAGTTGATGGCTCTGTGTTCCAGCTGGAGTTTTCGGCGGCTTCAATCGGCAATCCAACGACCTTCTGGTGGGAGGCAGGTGTGTCTCCTGTTTGGGGATCAGGTGGATACTGGATGGTAGACATGGTCGATCCGGGAGCCAGCCCGGGCCAGGTGTACTGGGACATTCCGTGGCCTCCTGTGCGAGCCTGACGAATCAGTGCTTGTGAGCTCAAACCATTTCCACTCTTTCTTTCCTCCCTATGGGCTTTTCTCAAACGCCATAGCACGGGGAGCTTTGCGGGCCATCGACACCAGATAATCCAGTTTGTCCGCAGATCCTTACATGATGATTCCTCTCGGTCCGACCTGTCCTTGGGAATGAAGGTCTCCGTTTCGGAACTCGAAAGTGATCGTCACATAGCTCCTCGGACCTGGCCAGTATAAGTGAGAGTCAGAGAAGATAATTCTATATGTCACTCCATCGGCGAATGAGGTGCCATTTGCCGTCGTGAGAATCAAGCAGTCGCCGGGACCGTGACGTCCGTCTCCACGCCAATCCATTACTGTGAGGACCAGCGCCAAACCTGGGAGATCCCGGACCCCGAATTCCTCAGACGCCCAAGTCCCGTTTGCCAACGATTCTGATTGGGTGTGCCATACCACTGACTGAATGCTGTCGTTCACGCTCAATATGGAAGAGTTCCAGCCAAGATACGTAATGAGAGAGAAATCGACAACCCACATCACACCCCCCTCCACCTCGACAAGAGGTTCATCCCCATGATACGGATAGTCGACAGCAAGAACGAGGGTGACGACAAGCAGTGAGGCAGCAATCCAGGCGAGCGCCCACTCTTTGTGCTTTCCAAGAACATACGAGACATTGCGGCAGTGGAGTACTGTCTTGGGAATCGTCCACACCCGGAGCCGCTTAGCCCAAGGGAGTGGCGATTTCTCATACCCGACGCCCAGAGGTTTGATGAGACTCACGAGGACCAGGACCGACGAAAGACAGGCAATGACGAATCCCACCGCGAAGCCGCCTTGATAGGTGCCATAGTCGCGGAACGATTCTTGCCGCTCCAATTCCTTCAGGTACAACTCAGTGAGACCAATTGCTTGAGGAATTCCGGCAAGTGGCGTGGCAAATGATAGAATCGCCCCACCCACATAAAGACCAAATCCAATCAAGTAGTCAACATGAGAGGAATAGCTGGTAAGAAGATCCCAGAACTGGATTCCCAGGATGCTCTCTTCATACGCAAGTCCTGCTCGTGTCCATCTCCAGGGAAGAGCAATCGCCGCAATACCTATGGTCGCGCCTATGAGACAAAGGACGTTAAGACTAATGGCGGAAGATGACTGAATCGGATGCCGATCAGAACGTGACTCAGAAGACTCCGACAGAGAGCCATTCACAGCGCGGGATCCCATCTCCGTGACACCCAGGTCAATATGAAAATCCCGCTATATGTTCGTTGGTTTCTTGTTGACTCACAAGACATGAAGCGGCTCGGGCAGGTCCGGTGGGAATCGCCTTTCCTCCCCTATGGGCTTTTCCGACGCGCGTAGTTTGAACATCTGACGGCAAAGTCCGTAAATGGCATCCAGATCCCGCAGCCATACAGGACACAAGGATATTTCCTGCCTGCAAGGAACTCCTTGTTGCGCTCCGAACACTAGTTGTCAAGCGAGAGAACTGATTGCATGACTCCTAGCAGGAGTAGCAGGTTCAAGTCCGGCTCACTACTGCACCAAGCTGAACTGCACTAAGCCATACGAGACTGAGTCTCTCTCGCGAAAACCCTGGCCTTGTCAAGCCGCGCCTGATCGGGCTGACCCTTGCTGTTGTCCCGCTTGACATCAGCTCGGAGCTTCTTGTTGGGTGATATCTTCATGTAAAACCTCACGCCCTTAGACATCTCCCCCTGACAATCGAAGAAGCCCACAACGTCCGCACCGGAGGCCGCCTGCTTGAACTTGGCCATCCATTCTGAGACCTCTGGCTCGTTCTCCGGGGCGCCGTGCGTCACGAACAACGCGACCTTCCTGCCGTTAGTGCAATGCCTCGCCAGAATTTCCTTGACATGCTTGTCCGGACCGTATCCATGCGTCGGGAATCCGAGGAACGCGAGATCGTAGGACCCGATGTCCTGCACCTCCTTGATCGGCCTGATCTCCTTCTCGCAGTCTAGCTCCCCATAGATGGCCTCAGCAATCTTCTTGGTGTTACCCGTCGACGACATGTACGCGACAAGCACTTTCATTCCGTTCCCTCCATAGCGATATTGCCTATCTGGGCCGCGAAGGTCTCCACCTTCTTCTGCCAGCCCTCTTCCAGCGGCCCCTTCATGCCGGTCACCAGGACATTCCCTTCCGCGACCTTCTTCATGCCCTTCGCCTGGAGCAGCTCATTCATTATCGGTCTGACGCGCTCCCACCTCGCTATTTCCTCCTCAGTGGGCATCTTACCGGTCTTCTTGTCAGGCTGGGGAGCTCCCTCGGTCGTCAAGATGGCATACTTGGTTCCAGGCTGCAGCCGCACCTTCTTCAGAAACCGGCGCATACCGCCAATCGGCTTGCCGATGCGGCCGGGCGAACTGAAGACATACAGGTCCGCCGGCATGAGTTCCTTCGGCCGCGCGTCTCGGATGTGGTGGACGTTCACTGAGACACCTTTGGCGGCCATAAGCTTCTTGAATTCCTCCGCGACCATGGCACCGTTGCCGAACTTCGAAGCATGAAAGTATTCGATCTTCATGTTAGCCACAATCGCATTACTTCACATAATTCTTTCCGAACAGGGAACCCGCAAAGCAACCGCTTTGCGCGACGTCGCGCTCCTGTTCGATTCCATTCCCCTAAGGCCTTTTCTCGGGCCCGGATTTGAACTGAACGCGTTCGTGAGTCCTGGGCGAGCCTTTGAAGAATCCTATTTGACAACACTAACATGTGCAGGGAGCCGGATTTGAACCGGCGGACGCCTGCGCGACTAGACCCTGAATCTAGCGCCGTTGACCAGGCTTGGCTATCCCTGCATCCTGAGCGAAGCTGATTATGGTCGCCGTATAAATAACTCTGCCGGAGCGCCATCCAATCACGGAAACCCTACATCAAACCGTAATTAAGGGGACCGCAAAACTCCAGACCTACGACGGGAAGTGCGGCCCGAACATGAACAGCAGCAAGAGCAGGCAGATCATGCCGACCAGCATCACCAGGATTCCCGCCAGCTGTCTCCTTGAGACTTCCCAATTCAATATTGACTCGAGATAGTCGTACCCGAATTCACCGGACATCCACTTCCGGGGACCGACACGCTTCGTGCGGATCTTCGGATGTGGCTCCTCGTGCCCTTCGTGGGCTTCCTGGAGTATCTCCCTCCTCGCCTCCGTCCTGCTGCTCATCTCTCTCCTCTCGCTCGTCTTGCGGTCTGCCTGCTACCATCCTGCGGCCTTATCGAGGACCAAGAGTCCGAAGAACAAGAGCCCGAGCACGCAGCCGAGGGCAATGACGTAACCCAACAGCCCCCAATTCAAGGCGCCGTAGTAGCCTCGCCGAGCCGGGTATCCCGCCTCCTCCAGCAGCTCGAGCTCCTCGTCCTCTATGTCCTCCCACACCATTCTTCCGCCAGGGAGCCGATTGTCCTCCGATGGCCAAGGCTCTTTCCATGGAGTACCGAGCAGTAATGAATGAAAATCAACTAAAGGGTTTTACGTAAACCGAAGAAGGGTTTTGCAGGGGTTTGGGAAAAAGTAGGCTGGGTGCCTACTTCTTCATTATCTTCATCCAGCCGCCACTCTCGTAAACTGCGAGCCTTCTCTTCGAGAGCGTCGACTTGAAGTCGTCCCAGTCGATGATCTCCAGGCGCGAGTTCCTGCCCTTCGTGAACTGGATACCGTTGGTTCCCTTCACGCGGCCTGGCTTTATGCCCTTCTTCTTCGCGATCTCCATCGCCTTGTCGACACTGATCGGTTCCATTACCATTGTGTCATCCCTCCGAGTGCTTCTGGCTATGCCATCCAGGCATAGTCCAGATGTGTATGGCCATGCGGGATATTTAAGGATTTGCGTATGCTGGCTCTGAATTCTTCGACATCTGGCTATGTTGAGCAGACTGCGGGGCAAGCCGAAGGTCAGTATGTCTGGCCGTCGAAACACGGTTACTGGTTCATGGGAGGACGATACCATCGATCATGAGCCACATGTCATCCGTGGTCGGCTCCGAGGCCCTCTCCACTACTCAATCTGCTATGGCATTGTGCATCGGGGTTCGAGAAAAACAATGAATGGAAAGGGTTTGCTGGCGCGGACCGCCGACCTGCTGATCACATCATCGTTGTCTTTGCGTCCTGCAGCAGTCCTGTCGCCTTGTTCAGGGTCACTACCATTGAGTTGAGTGATGCTTGCAGGTTGCCAACAACAGACTGGTAGTGCACCGTCAGCTGGGCGATCTCATCCTTGTAGTCCGTTATCCCTGCGGCCTTCTTGTCGACTAGGGACTGATACTCGGAGTAGAAGTCCTCGACATAAGCCAGGCGACCAGTGGCCCAGAACAGGTCCGTCCTCGATGGATCGTCCCACCTGTCTATGACGAGATACTGATAGACCTCAGGACTGACCAGCCTTCCCGTGTACATTCCGTAGACCCAGGACAGCCACATCAGCGCGCCATCAATGTCCCCGAGCTTCAGCTGCTTGATCCCTTCCCTGAAATACCAGGAGTCGTCCAAGTAGTGCTGATGAGGATACATCGACATCGTGTAACCGCCCACGGTCGTGAGGTCTGAGAGCACCAGGTCTGCTGTCTGGAGAAGCAGGTCGTTCGTCTCGGCCGCCTTTTCTCCGCCTTTGGATGAAGCCATCAGCGACCAGACATCACCACCTGCGCTTCCGAACCTGCTAAGCGCGTTGAGGATGGGCCTGATATCGATCCCTGCCGCTGTGATCAGCCTTGTGCTCAAGGTGCTCTTCAGATCCGCGGCCCTGTCCTGGAAGCTGTAGGGCGCGACCTTCGACCTGTCCAGCTCGATTATGGCTATGCCGTTCGATATGACGCTCATCGCCAGACTCTCGGCGGAGATTCCGTCCATCGTGTCCTTCTGGGTGTGGTAATCGTATCCCGCGTAGTTCGACCTCGTGCTGTCCACGCTCATTATTGGAACGCCCGCAGCGCAGAAGCTGAACTCGTCGGCCCATGTGCTTGCGAAACTCAAGGTGTCCACTGACGATCGATAGTAGTATTTCGACCATGGCGCAGTCTTCGTGAAGAACTCATCGAACTTCGGCAAGAGCGACTTGCGCCATTCCAGAGTCTCCGGGTTACCGTAAGCTGATACGCTCGTCGCGCCTATCGTCCCTCCGGCCTCTAAGGCGAAGGATCCGAGCGCCTTCCCGGCCCATTCGGGATGTATGCTGAAGATCTCCCACCAGGCTCCGAGAGCCCAGTCGAACTCTGTGTCTGTCCATCCGTATTCTTCGGCATCCGTGGCCACAAAGATGATTGTCCTTGCCGTCCTGTAATGGGAGTCCGCAAGAGCCTTGGCCATTCCGAGCAGTCGGGCAACCCCGGCTCCGTTATCAGAGGAGCCATACCACCACTTGTCGTAGTGGTCCGCAACGATCACGTACCTGTCGGCAGGCGTACCGTACTTCTCGCTCGGCAAATACCCGATGACGTTGTAGCCAACGCCTTTGTAGTCGATTTTGGCATCGCACCAGATCTTGACCTTCGGGGTCACGCCGCCGGCGATCATGTCCTTCAGAACCGCGGCGTTCTCCTTGCTTATGCAGACCGCCGGTATCGTTGGCCTGCACTCGGAGTCATGCGTGACTATCGCGTTCGGAAGCTGCTGGTATTCGACCCACGTGACGACTAGGCCCAACGCACCGTGGACCTCAGCCTCCATGTGAGGATACTGCAGCCAGAACATCTCTTCCTCGCTCACATCCACAAGCACGAGCTTGCCGGAGACGTCCTTGCCCTCGTAGTCGTACTTGGTCCCGAGCTTGACATAGACTATGTCGGCGGTGATCCCCTTGGCTGGCGTGCCAGGCAGACCGCCGTGACCGGCTGCAGGCCAGACGTCGCCCTTCATCGGCGACATTATCTGGACAGATGCGCCGCCGAAGCTGTACGCGTGGACTGGGAACTCCTCCTTCTTGACATCCTTCAGGCCGATGTTCCTCATCTCTTGGGCCAGGTAGTCCGCGTACTCATGCGCCGGCTCGCTTCCGACACCTCTCCATGCCATCATGCCGCTGCCCGCGGGGAACTCGAATTCTCCGTAATCGTACGAATACGTCCAGTCAATGCCATAGGCGTATTCGCCCCTGCCCACTGCTTTCGCGAAGGCGAGCTCCTCCGGCGTGAGCAGCGAGTACGAGCTTCCCGGACCACTGCTTGCCAGCGGAAGGCAAGCGACGGCCATGAAAGCGACGATCGCCAGAGCCGTTCCCACTTGAAGATATCTACATCTCATCTCTGTACTTCCCCCCTCGATTGTCCGATGTCTCTTCCCGAAACATCAGCTCGCCCCCCGAATCGACTTCCCCATTAATACCACCAGTGATTGTCCAATTTCGAATGCATCGGTTCGGCATCGGTACGCAGATCACGTATCGCTCTGCGACGACAGCGATCGAAGAGCATCTTGAGTCCGTAACCTGTAGCAGGTGGACCTCTTCCGAGATACCCGTTGCGCGTTCCCATTCTGGGCGGCGTTCTGTCGAGGAATGTAATATAGTCACCAACTGTAATCGGAGTGCCCGGGGTACTGATTGATGGGGCTGTTCGGCTCATCCGGGGTCAGGGGGATCGTCAACAAGGAGTTCACCCCCGAGCTCGCAGCCATGATTGGCATGGCGGTCGGAGGCGACGCCAAGTGCGCCGTCGTCGGCATGGATTCGCGTACTTCCGGCCCTATGATCGAGGCTGCCGTGTCAAGCGGTCTGATGGCTGCTGGCTGTGATGTCTATCACGCGGGACTCGTCACCACTCCCACTCTCGCCGAGGCCGCTCGCGACATGTGCTGCGGCGTCATGATCACCGCGAGCCACAATCCGCCAGAGTACGGCGGTATCAAGCTCTGGAACTCGGACGGCATGGGCTTCAGCGTCGATCAGTCAAGTAGGATCGAGAAGATCATCGAGTCAAGGAAGTTCAAGCTGAAGCCCTGGGACGAAGTTGGCCAGAAGCATATCCTTCCCGACTCGATCGAGAAGCACGCGAACCGCATCCTCTCCGGCGTGGGCAAGGCGAAGCTGAAAGTCATCGTGGACTGCGCCAACGGCCCAGCATCAGGCATCACGCCCATCGTGCTACAGAAGATGGGTTGCCAGGTCATCACCATCAACTCCAACCCGGACGGCCACTTCCCTGGCCGGCCGCCCGAGCCAGTAGACGAGAACCTGACCGACCTCAAGAACTCAGTCGTATTCATGAAGGCGGACCTCGGCATCGCCCATGACGGCGACGCTGACCGCATGGTTGCGATCGACGACAAGGGCGTCTTCCTCGGCGGGGACCAGCTTCTGGCTCTTTTCGCCAAGAAATACGCCAAGAAGAGGATCGTCGTCACCGTCGACGCCTCCATGGCCATCGACGACTACGTCGATGCCAAGATCATTCGCACGCGCGTGGGCGATGTGTTCGTCAGCGAGCAGGTCAAGAAATCGAAGGCAGAATTTGGCGGTGAGCCATCAGGCACCTGGATCTTCCCCGACCAGACTTACTGCCCTGACGGTATACTCGCCGCCGCTAGGCTGGTCGAGATGGCCAGCAAGAAGAAGCTTTCCGAGCTCAGGAAGAAGGTCCCGGTCTACCCGATCATCCGGGAAGCAGTCAGGTTCGACCCGAAGTACAAGACTATCGTGCTCAAGAAGCTAGAGCAGGAGATGAAAGCCATCGACTGCGAGGAGCTGCTCACGCTGGACGGTTTCCGCCTGCAGTTCGAGGACGGCTGGTCCCTCGTTAGACCATCAGGGACCGAACCGAAGATAAGGTACCTTGCCGAGGCCAGGAGCGAGAAGAGGGCCAAGGAGATCATGGGCCTCGTGTCGAAGTCGGTCAGGAGGTGCCTCAAGTGAAGGGCTACATACTCGCAGCCGGGGAGGGCCTGAGGATGCGCCCTCTGACCGCGAACATACCGAAGCCGCTCCTGCCCGTGGCCGGCAAGCCGTTCCTGGAGCACAACATTGACACGCTCAAGGACGCGGGCGTCAAGGAGATCATCCTGCTCGTGGGCTGGAGAGCGCATCGCATCAGAGAGCACTTCGGGGACGGGAAGGATTTCGGGGTGCACATCGAATATATCGAGCAGGAGGAAAGACTCGGGACCGCCCATGCCATAGGCATGGTCAAGGGGCTCGTCGACTCCGCGTTCTTCTGCCTGTACGGGGACGTCGTGCTTTCCAAGGACTCAGTCAAGGGCATGATCGCCCATCACAAGAAGGTCAAGGGGAGCGTGATGGCCCTGACGACCGTGTCAGACCCGAGGCGCTACGGCGCCATCATAGTCGAGGACGGCATCGTCAAGGACATCATCGAGAAGCCCGACGTGCCCCCGAGCAACATCATCAACGCGGGCGCGTACATCCTCGAGCCAGAGGTGTTCGAGGCCATCGCGGAGACGAAGAAGTCCTCGAGAGGGGAGTACGAGGTCACCGACTCCTTCAAGTTGCTGATGAAGAAGAGCCACATGTATACCTACTTGATGACCGGCGAGTGGATCGACGTCGCGAGGCCCTGGGACCTGCTCGAGGCGAACAGGATCCTGATGGCCGGACTGAAGGCAGATGTCAAGGGTGAAGTCTCCGACCAGGCCACGGTGATAGGGAGCATCCAGGTCGGCAAGGGCACCAGGATCCTGCCAGGAAGCTACGTCATCGGCCCCGCAATCATAGGCGAGGACTGCGAGATCGGCCCCGACGCGTACATCCGCCCTAGCACGTCGATAGGCAGTCACTGTAAGATCGGAGCAGCAGTCGAAATCAAGAACTCGATAATCATGGATCGGACGAACGTGCCGCACCTGAGCTATGTCGGCGACAGCGTGATTGGGGAGCGATGCAACTTCGGAGCCGGCACCAAAGTCGCGAACCTTCGCCTGGACGAGAAGGAGGTCCAGGTTGTCGTGGACGGAGTCAAGACTGGCTCCGGCAGGCGGAAGCTCGGGGTTATCATGGGCGACGATGTCAAGACTGGCATAAACGCGTCCATCGATGTCGGCACAATCATCGGCGAGGGCACGATGATCGGCATGGGAGCGGTCGCCAGGGGAACGATCGCGCCGAAGAGCCGAATCTTCTAATCAAGGACAAGATCATCTGTCGTAGATCTTGAACTGCTCATCGAACTCCCTCCGGCTCTTCTCGACCTTTCTGTAATGCCAGGCAATGGCGAAAAGTGCGACGACGACGGCCTCAGTGGCAACAGCATAGATTGCGGCCTTCGTGAGCGCCCTCGTGATTATCAGCGAATCCGCGGTGTTGGTCGCATACATCAGGTGAATCCCCTGGTCCTTGGCATACACGAAGTACGTAGTGTGCAGTCCGTTGTCATCGTCCACGACTGTCGAGGTACTGGCGAACCACGTCTCAAGTTGCTTTGTTTGTATGGTCCTGAATTTCCACGGACCATCGGAATTGGCTGCCAGAACGACTGATTGCGAAGGAGCGAACTGAGGAGCACCAAAGATCTCGTAATAGCTAATGAACGCATGATCCTGTTCGTCGAGCGCGATTGAGGTCGGGACTATCCACTGGTCTCCAGCCATCCTGATAGAGGAGTTGACCCAAGCACCAAACGTATTGTTCGCGTACTTGATTCTGTAGTAGCCGTCCTCGAAGCAGCAGCAGGCAAGATGGACGTGATTGCTGCTGTCCACTGCCAGGGACGCTCCACCGATGCCACCAACTCCGTTTCCGAGCTGCGTGTTTGACTGGAGCACCTTCTCGTAGCGCCAAGTACCTCCGGAATTCGTGAAATGACTGAGCTCCGCGCGCGATTCATAGGCGTACCAGGTTTCGTTGTAGATGTTTGCGTCGTCCGTCGCGAGCACGTGAATATCGCCGTTCGAATCAGTCTTCGCACACTGAACGATCAGCATCTTGTCCTCCGGAGCGGTCAGAATCGTGGTGTTTATCCATTCGTTCCCGGTCCAGGCTAGTTCCTTCACAGAGTAGTCCCGATGGAACACCGACCCGCCATTCTCGTACCTTTCTGGCGCATCGCTGAAGATCAGGTGCGGTCTGCCTTGGCTGTCAAGAGCCATGCAGGTGGAACCGAGTTTGTCAACAACGAATTCCGAGACAATCCATTGGCCGTTGTCCTTGACGGCATATAGAATCTCCCTGACGTATTCCCCATAACCTTTCTCGAGGTACCCGGAGATGTGGATCCTACCCTGGGAGTCGAACAGCATGGACATGCCCATCATCCCGTACGACGAGATGGCGTCGGAAACGCGCTCCTCGATCCAGGAATTTCCTGACCTATAGGCGTGAACCAACTGGCCGTCCTCGTACGCATGGTACGCTATGTGCAGCGTCCCGCTGGAGTCGAATGCCAGGGAACAGGATGCGCCCAAATAACTCCTCGTCACGTCTTCCCGGAACCAGCCATCGGACATTGCGAGGGTCCCGACGAAGATGGAGGACAGGACGATGATCGGAACCATGATTGCCGCAATGCTTGCTCTCAGTATCCTCGTCAGTCTCCCCTCTTTCGAATCGAACCCGTGACCGAGTTATTGAGGGAAGAAGTAGGTACGCGCTTGAAATAGCTTGCCGTGGTTTGCTCCTGGGTCAGTAGGTCTGCTGCACGGCATTCCCGGCAATCCATTTAAGTGTGCGATGACGATTGTGTTTGTGGTTAGTTCATGGGCAGGCCGAACATCCTCGAGAAGCCGGAGTTCTACGAACAGGACCTCAAGGAGCACAAGCTCGTGAAGATTGACCTGGACGAGGAGAAGGAGCACGCCAAGAACTCCAAGGGCTTCTGGTTGCTCTGCCTCCGCCTGTTCTTGATCGGCGTCTCTCTGTACTTCTCATTCGTCGTGGTGATGTATCGCAACGGGGATGTAGGCATGGCGGTCTTCGCGGGGATCTTCACCGTACTGCTCATGACACCGCTGGCCCTTGGCATCGCGCTCCTCCTCTTCAGGACGCTCATGGGCAGATGGCCAAACCTGCCCTCCTGGCTCAGCCTCGGACAGCTCAGGACGGAATAAGCGGGTAGTGGGAATTCCAGAGGATTGATTTATAGTCACCAAGGCGAATTGCATCCGAATAGGGGAGTGGCCAGCAAAGGATCGATTGGGCAGACTCAGTCGATGACCTTCAGCTCCCTCGTCTCGCCAAGGCCGTCGAATGCCCTCCAGCTGCTCCTGTCATACGGGCTGCACGCTATTATGTGGATCCAGCCGAACCGCCTGAATAGGTCCAGGTCCGCTCCGGAGGGAAAGCACGCTCCCGAGGGATGCGAGTGCACGCTCCCGACGACCGAGGAGTCGATGGGTAGCATGTGGAGCTTGAACAGGGCTGATCTCTCTCCCGTGACAGTGCCGGGGAGCAGGATCAGCTCGGTGATCACGCCCTTCTTGGCGCGCAGGAGAGCCCCGAACTCCTCGGGATAGCTTGACTTGGATGCCTCCAGGATCATCTTGAGCGTGCGTTTCCGGATGCTGTGTATGTTCGCGCGCTCGTCTTTCGAGAAGTTGAAAAACGGCAAGCCTAAGCCTCCGCCATGCCGGCCCGCTGCCTGATCGTCTCGATGAACATCGTTGACGATGTGACGCTCAGGACAATCTCGACCACAGGCTTCCTCAGTATCTTCCCCAACCTGTGCTCTGAGTCTAGTTTGATCGCAACGAGGTCCTGGAAAGAGGACGTGACGAACAGGGTCTTCATGATCGGGGCGTAGCGCACGCCAATGCCCACCCTGAAAGCCCCTCTGTGGATCGAGGTCTGGCGGACCTCCTTGATCCAGTCGTAAGGTATGTCCTCCTGGATGAGGAATCCCATCCTGAGCTTCAGCGCCTTCGCCCCTGCAATGTGGTTCGTGAAGAGCGGCTGAACGATGAGGAAGAACAACAGGACACCTTCGAATACGCCGGCCAGGGTCCAGAACAAGCTCGCGAAATCCTCGACCGACTGCCAGGATAGATAGAAGAGCATGGCCGTCAGCGGCCCCCAAACGATCGTCCCGAGCAGGAACCATTGTTTCGGATAGTCTATCTTGATCATGGGTACTTTCCGGGCCATCATGTGAGCTCCTGTAGGACTAATGCCTTTGTGCCGCGTACGGGGCGATTGCCACGAGCTTCTCCTCGAGGTTCCTGTAGAAATCGTCCTTGAAGCTCACGAACCTGGCCTTCTTGTCCGACGCCGTGAACACGAGCTTCTCTTTCCCGCACATATCGAACTCGCACTGGCCGTCTATGACCATGATGCACTCGCGCGGTTCCTTGATGGTGACTTGTATCTTGCTCCTCGCGGGCACCACGAACGGCCTCGCGGAGAGCCTGAACGGCGCGATGGGCGCAATCACGAGCGCGTCCACGCGCGGGTCTATGATGGACGAGCCGACGCTCATGGCGTAGCAGGTCGAGCCAGTTGGTGTCGCCACAATCAGTCCGTCCGCGCGCATCTCAGTAGCAGGAGTGCCGTCCACGGATATCGCGAAATGCCTCATCTTGGCTATGTGGGCGGTGTGTATGACCGCCTCGTTCGTGGCATCCTCCAGCCTCTTGCCGTCCATTATGGTCTTGAGTTTCAGGCGCTCCTCGATCCGGAACTTGCCTGAGACGACTTTCTTGACGGCGGACCTGACCTGGTCCGGTTGCACCTCTGTCAGGAACCCTAGCACGCCAGCGTTGACGCCCAGGATGGGCGTGTCGGTCCCTTGGAGAGTGCGGAGGATGGTGCCGTCCCCGCCGACGGTGATGATCACCTCAGCGTTCATGTTGGGCAAGGTGACGCCCTTGACGCCTAGCGCCTGGGCCGTTTTGCTCTCTATTACGACATCTTGTCCCTTGAGCGCATCCAGGACCTTCTTGGCAATCGGCTTGAAGTTCTTGAGCTCGGGAGTGCCAGTGACACCTATCCTCGTAGTACCAGCTCCTTTATCATCGGGTCCCCGTAGGCCAGGAAGTTTTTTCGGTCGTTGAGGTCGAAGGCCATGTCGAGCTTGTCGCCTTCGAGGTCGACGATCTCGCCTCCCGACTCGCGGAGTATGAGGCAGCTTGCGGCAATGTCGATAACGCGTATCATCCTGTTGAACTTAGTGCAGTTCATGTAGTGTGCCTGCACCGCCCCCTGGGCCACGAGGCACATCTCGAGCGAGGCGCAGCCCATGGTCCTGACTCGGCTCGAGAGCAGCTTGACCCGCTGAGCGTCCTCGGCGGCGTCAACGCCGTCGAACATGATGAATATGGAATCTGCCCTGTTGTACTTCGATACGCCGATCCTGTGGCCGTTGAGCTCGGCCCCACCACCTCTGCGCGCGTAGTAAGTGTCGCCCGTGAAGAGGTTCTTCACGAGTCCGTGGTCACAGTCGGACATCTTGCTTTTGCCGACTGCGAGCGAGACTGAGAAGAAAGGTATCCCGCGCGTGCAGTTGAGCGTTCCGTCGATCGGATCGACAACAAGGACCTTGTCGCCTCCTCTGTCCACGAATCCCGCTTCCTCGCTTAGCACATTGAGCTTGATGTCCTCGGCATCTAGGTACTCGAGGATGGCGTCCTCGGCGAACTTGTCTATCTTCGAGGTCGCGGAACCGCTCGCACCCTTGCCGACAAGGACGTGGCCGTCGTAGTCCTTCGGGAGCTCCCGGTACCGCCTGTAGACCTCGTCCGCAATCTTGGTCAGCTCGGCCTTCACGGGGAAAAGTAACGGGGGAGCGGTCTATATTACTTTCCTGGGAGGAGCGGAACCAAATCGATTTGAACGGACGGTCTCACCAGCCGAAGGCGAGTCCGCCTCCGCTACATCCGCCCGAAATGATTATATCCATCTGGCAGGGATGTTGACCTGCAGGTAAGTCCCGGGAGGTATAGTTCGCCGTACGACGGACACAAAAACACTCCGCCCGGGGTCTGCATTTTCCCAAATCAATACAGCTTTCCTGAGATGATGCAATCATCAATGATTCTTCTGTACGATTCGCGCCCATGCTCTACTGCTTGCAAGATCGCGCCCACCACGAAGTCATGGACCTGGAGCGGACCAGAATGGGCGGAGTTGATGTGTCTGATCCTCAGGAGGGGGTGAAGTACCCAGAGTGCATCCTCTCGGCCACGGCGTCGACAAGCCTTGAGAACTCCTGCGTTTGCCTTCCCCTAGCCCTTCGGCTGTCGAGGACTAGGTCGATCGGTCTCATGGGAACCCTGCGAAGTGTCTCGGCTATCACTCGAAGGCAGAGTCGATCGTAGATTGCCATAGCGTCACGGTCCTTTGCCAGCGCGGACGTCCATTTGTCCAGACCGCCCCAGACTATGGCTGGTCCGACCGCGGCGACCCCCTGAAGAACGTATCTTCTGACATCGTCAAGCTCCTTCCCGAACTTGAGCTCGTGCCTTGGATCTCGTCGGCGGGGGTACCTTGCGCGGGTCCTCTTCCCAATCCTAGCCAACTTCTCGCTATCGCCGGTGACGAGGGTGGCTGTGACCAAATACCTTGAGCTTGCGGGGAACGAGAAACCGAGATCCCCGCTTTCGTCGAGGAATATCTCCACATGGCCGGACCGCACGCTCGACGATTGCCGCCATCGGATGTACTCCTATCCAGTAAGTGTAGTCGAAAGGGTTGAATAGAGGAGGGTCAGCCTGGTCTCCTGGACACAGCTGACCCGAAGATACCTGCTAAGCTCCTCAGGCTCAACTCCGCCTCGAACTCCTCTGAAAGATGGTGGGCGATCTCCGGAGGCATCCCTCCATCGACCATCCCCTTGGTGAGGTACTTGGCGTTCCTCTGCCTCTGCTTCTTGGCCTTCAGATAGGCCCAGCCTACCTTCCAGGCGAGCGCGGGCACCGTCACGGCAATGGATGCCATGATCTTGGGCAGGTCTTCTTGCTCGGTCATCTGACTCCGCCCTAGCTCTCGTCAATCTCTCTCTTCATCTTTTCCTTGATCTTCTTGCCGAGGTCGTCGTCGCCCATGGCCTTCGCACCGCCCATGACCTGGCCGATCATGCCGCCGATGCTGAAGCTAGCCATGTACTTCTGCGTCAGCTCGAAGGCCTGCTTGTCGTCCATGCCCGCGTCCTTGAGCTGCTTGTAGAAGATCGCCAGGGACTTGCCCAGGTTCTCCGCGTTCTCGGGCTTGTTCATCATGTTCGTTATCGATTCCAGGAGCTTGGGGATCTCGGTCGATACGACCTGGAGTATCTCCTTGACCTCCTGCGCGTCGTGCTTCTCTTCTGCCATTCTTGTTCACCTCTTCGCCCTTTTCCCGGGCTTCTTGGAACATATGATGCGTAGAGCCAGTAGTTAAGGAAAGTGGGCATTTGTGGCCGACGGGAGGTCACCGAGGCTCGTCCGCGGGCGAAGGCGGCGCATCCTTTCCCGGCGCGAGCCCCAGCAGCTGGTACCATTTGTCTATGTACTCCTGCGTGAGCCAATACTCCTTCGAGCGGGGTGAGCCCTTCGACTTCACCACGCCTTTCTCCTCGAGCTGCTTCAGCCGCTCGCGGACGATCCTTCTCGAGGAGGTGCCGCGCATGTCCTTGAGCTTGTCCGTGATCTGCGATATGTTCTGCCCGTCGCGCTCGAACAGGACCTTGACGATGTCCCTGGAGATCGGGTCCTTGACGCCCGGGATGAGCAGGTCCGGCGAGATGGCCCCATACCGCTGGTACAGCCCGAGCATGCGGAAGTAGCTCCCGGAGATCTTCTGGAACCGCTCGATGTAGTCGACTAGCTGGGAGTACGGCTGGGCGACCCTGGACATGGACTCCTCCATGCTCTCGATCTTCTCGGCTAGGTCCTTGATCTGCTTCTGGAGCTCCTCGCTCGGCTGCTCCTTGGCCATCGGCGGTTGAAATGCGAATCGACGTATAACTTCTTTTACGGGGAAACGATTGGCGTCCTTGGATGTCAAAGGCCTTGTCTGAGCTCGAGGGATTGAAGCGCGTCTTCACAGACGGCTCTTCGCTCTATACTCCGAACGCAGTGCCAGGGAAGGCCGTGTACGGCGAGCGTCTGGTAGGATTCGAGGGTGCCGAGTACAGGTTCTGGGACCCGTACAGGTCGAAGCTCGCGGCGGCGATACTGCTCGGTGCGCGGGAATTGAACATGGATGAGAGCACGAAGGTGCTGTACCTGGGAGCGGCTTCAGGAACGACCGCCTCGCATGTCTCAGACATCGTCGTCAATGGTGTCGTGCACTGCGTCGAGGTCTCCGAGCGGTCGTTCAGGGACCTCGTAGGGGTCTGCGAATCCCGGAAGAACATGATACCGATACTCGAAGACGCCAACAGGCCCGAGGAGTACGCCCACATGATCGAGGGCATCGAACTCGTGTACCAGGACATCGCCCAGAGGAACCAGGTTGACATATTCGTTCGAAACATGGCCGCGTTTGACGCCGAGCACGGCATCCTGATGCTGAAGTCGAGGAGCGTCGATGTCAACAGGAAGCCGAAAGAGGTCTTCGCCGAGGTAAGGAAGCAGCTCGTGGCGAAGCAGCTCAAGGTGAAGAAGATGATCGACCTCGAGCGATATGCGAAGGACCACGCGGCGTTCTTCGTGGAGGCCTAGTCGTGGTCGAGCAGTTCTCCTACGTCGTCGCATTCCGAGGCGATTCGTTCATCATGGTCAAGCACAAGACGCGCGAGTGGGAGATGCCCGGCGGGAGGCTCCTCGAAGGCGAGAGCTACGAGGATGGCGCCCGCAGGGAGTTCATCGAGGAGACGGGCATGCTCCTCAAGGACATCATCGGGGAGATCGTGATAGACAGGGAAGGCGGGAAGGTGTTCGTCGGCATCTCGGGCGAGAGGGTCAATTGCGAGCTGTCGGACGAGATACTCGAGGTCTCGGAGTTCAATGAGCTCCCCAAGGCGCTCTCCTTCCCTCTGGTGGAGTACAATGCCATGCTGGCCCGGGCAAGAATGATGTTGGAAAGCTTTAAAAAGGGGAAGGGCATAAACGGCTCTGCCTCGCCACAGTACCAACCAGTCACAAGGAGATAAGCAATGTCAAGGATGCACTCATCAAGGAAAGGTTCCTCGGGCTCGAAACGGCCTGTTTTGGACAAGAACCCCGAGTGGGTTCAGCAGTCACCTGAGGAGATCAAGGAGTTAGTGGCGAGGTTCGCAGGCGAGGGCATGTCGATGGCCAAGATAGGCCTCGTGCTGAGAGACCAGTACGCCGTGCCGAACGTGAAGCTCGCGACCAACAAGACCCTCAAGGAGATATGCACGGAGAAGGGCGTCAAGCTCGAGCTCCCAGAGGACCTCCTGGCACTGATGAAGCGGGCGGTCCAGATGAGTGGGCACGTGAAAGCGAACCCGAAGGACCTCCACAACCTCAGGGGCCGGCACTTGATCGAGTCGAAGATCAGGCGGCTAGTGAAGTACTACAAGCGGGAAGGCGTGATCCCCCAGAACTGGACATACACTCTGGAGACCGCCGCACTGCAGGTCGAGTGATGCCGTCATGAGCGGGAGCATCGCACTCCCGGACGAGTTCTCTGAGAGTTTCAAACACGTGCTCAAGGTGATCAATTCCGCAAGCTATCTTCGGGTGGTCTCACACCACGACGCCGATGGAATAGCTGCGGGGGCGATAATGACGGGCGCGCTGGCGCGTGCGAAGAAGCAGTTCCATCTCACTATCACGAAAGGCTTGGATGGCGACGAGATCCAGAGCCTTGCCAAGGAAGGTAACGAGGCCATCCTGTTCCTCGACATGGGCTCCGGGCAGGTCGACAGCCTGGAGACGCTCGGCGCGAAGATCGCCGTTCTCGACCACCACAAGCCGATCCGGAGGTCGAAGAAGATCGTGCAGGTGAACCCGCATTTCTACGGCATCGACGGTATGACAGAATCGTGTGCCGCCGCGCTCAGCTTCATCACTGCCATCATGCTCGACCCGTGCAACTGGGAGCTCTCGCCGATAGCCATCGCCGGCATCATAGGCGACAGACAACACATGGGCGGCCTGAAGGGCATAAACCAGCAGATACTCGACTACGCGGTCGAGAAGGAGTTCATCAGCGTCCAGAGGGGGTTGAACCTCAAGGGCGCGAGCGTCGCCGACGCCATCGCGGATTCAGTGGACCCGTACTTTGTCGGCCTCACGGGCAGGAAGGACAACGTGCTGGCCTTCCTCGACTCCATGAAGCTCAACTCTGATACCCCCGTGGGCGCGCTCGACGAGGTCTACAGGAGGAAGCTGACATCCATGTTATCCCTGCGCCTGATGGGCCAGGGCTGCAGGCCGGAGACCGTCGAGGAGCTCGTCTCGGAACTCCACTGGATACCTTCCATGAGCATGAGCGCGGCAGACCTCGCGGACCTGCTGAACGCATGCGGCAGGATGGACCACGAGGGCCTGGGCGTCGCTCTGTGCATGAAAGACGAGGGCGCGCTCCTGCTGGCAGGCGACCTGAGGCGGGAGTACAACAGGAAGATCACAGAGAAGCTGATGAGCATCGAGACTGAGGGCGTCAGCCAGATGGACCACATCCAGTTCTTCACAGCCTCGGATTCTTCCCTCGCAGGGGCTCAGACCGGGCTCGCGATGCAGTACATCCTCGACCAGTCGAAGCCAACCCTGGCGCTCTCCAGCGTCAAAGGGAAGGTCAAGGTGTCCAGCAGGGGGACCAAGTATCTCGTGTCAAGGGGCCTTGACCTCTCTGCCGCCCTAAAGAAAGCCTCGGAGAATATCGGAGGGATCGGAGGAGGACACGCAGTCGCCGCAGGAGCTACGATTCAAGAGGGAAAGCAAGAGGAGTTCCTGAAGTCGGTCGACGAGATCGTGGCCCTCCAGCTCAGGTGACCTGATCCTTCATCCAGGGAAGGTCTACCTCGTCAGTCCTGAACCGTTGCCTCACGCCGCTGTCTTCCAGCTTCGTCCTGACACCTGCCTGATGCATCACCAGACCGGTCCATGCGATCATTGCACCGTTGTCCACGCACAGAGAGCCTGGCGGGACGAACATCTTCGCGTCCCGCTCCTCGGCCATGATGCGGACCATCTCCTGGAGGCGCTTGTTCTGCACGACCCCGCCTCCGAGAAGCACCTCGTCCTTCTCGACATGTGCCATCGCCCTCTCGGTCACTTCGACGAGCATCGCGAAGCAGGTCTCTTGGAGCGAGAAGCACAGGTCCTCGAGCCGCTTGCCCTGCTTGCGCAGCTGAAGCGCTGCAGTGAGTATGCCCGAGAAGGCGACATCCATGCCCTTGACGCTGTACGGCAGGTCAATCAGCTCCTTGCCCTCCCTGGCTATTCGCTCTAGATGAGGTCCCGATGGGAACGGCAGCCCGCACTCCCTGCCGAACTTGTCTATCATGTTCCCTATGCCCACATCCATCGTCTCACCGAAGACCCTGTACCTGCCGCCGGAGTAGGCTATTACCTGAGTGTTCCCACCAGAAGCATACAGTAGCGTTGGGTCCCTGCATCCAGTGACCTTCCGGCCGATCTCGAGATGTGCGACGCAGTGATTGACGCCGATCATGTCGACGCCCAATGAGAGAGACAACGCCCTCGCGGCCGTCGCTGCGGTCCGAAGGCACGGGCCGAGGCCAGGCCCCTGGGAGAATGCGACGAGCCCGATGTCCCTGTAGTCGATGCCCGCCTTCGCGACGGCCTCGTGCATCAGCGGAACGGCGTTCTCGGCGTGATGGTTCGCCGCCTCCCTAGGGTGGATACCTCCCTTGGAGCCGTCGATCATCTTCGTCAGGTTGGCAAGGACCTTGCAGTCCTGGTCCACGATGCCTATGCCTATCGTGTGCGCGGTGCCCTCGATGCCCAGGCAGATCATCGCCTCTGAATCGGCCGCCGGATAATAAGAGTATCCCGCTTGCGGACCCGAGCACACAGTTCATTGCTCTCCATGGACTTGCAGGTGTCGTGGCTTCGGAAAGTGGATACGACTATCAGCGCGGGGCTAGAGGGCTCAGAAAGGTCGCGTACGTCTGCCTGGTGGGCGACCTTGTGTGGGCCGCGGTATTCGTTATCCTCCGGCCGCTGTCGAGTGATTTGAACTACTACATCGCCGCATTCATGACGGCAGGCGGGGTGGGCGTGTTCGTCTTCCTCTACTATTATCTCTCGAAGAGATACGAGATGAAGGCGCAGAGTGCCCAAGAATTCAGAATGAAGAAACAAGGGTTTTGAAGGGGTTTCGAGAGCAGCTTAGAGAACTATCTGCATGTACCTGCCGACTTTCTGCTGGATCGCGGCGTCGTACGCGATCTTCGCGGTCAGGCAGTCCTGGATTGCGAGACCGGTGGAGCAGAAGACCGTGATCTGCTCGTCGTCCTTCCTGCCGGGCGTGAGCCCCGCGACGATCTGGCCGATCTCGGCGTTGACATCGTCCTTGGTCAGCTCGCCCTTTGCGAGCGGGACGTTAATCTCGCCGGAGTGGCTCGCCTGCTCCCAGTCGTCTATAACGAGGTATGCCTTCTTGAGTATCTTCGGGTCCATCTCCTGCTTCCCTGGCGCGTCAGCCCCAATGCAGTTGATGTGCGTCCCTGGCTTTACCCATTCATCATGGACGATCGGCGCCCTCGAGGACGTGCACGTGACGACGATGTCCGAATCGACAACGGCATCCTCCGCATCCTTGGTCGCCTTGACCTTGCCGATCTTGTCCTTGTAATGTCTCCTGAACTCACGTACCATTGACTTGGTCTTCTCAGGGTAGAGGTCATAGATCCTGACCTCGTCGAAGTGCCCGTACTGAGTGATGAGCGCCAGCATCTGCGTCCTCGCCTGGTTGCCCGCGCCTATGATCCCCAGTATCTTCGGGTTCGGCCTCGCGAGGTATTTGGAGGCGATCGCGCTCGCGCCTCCGGTCCTCATGTCGGTTATGTGCGTGGCGTCCATGAACGCGAGCGGGGCGCCGGTGTGCGGGTTCACGAGCACGAGGACCGCCATGACCGTGCGCATCCCGAAGTTCTTCTGGTTCTGCGGGTGCACGTTGACGATCTTGACGGCTGAGACATCCATGTCCTCGACGTAGGAGGGCATCGTCCTCAGGTCACCATCGAACTTTTCATAAAAAAGGTACGCCTTTGGCGGCATCTGGACCTTCCCAAGGCCCTTGTGCTTGAAGGCGTTCTCGACCGCCCCGAGCACGTCCTTCATGTCCAGCAGCTTCTTGACCTGCTTCCCCGTCAGAAGCAAGGTCCTGACCGAAGCGTGTTGTGTAGACATCCCAATACACTACTCCGGCGAGAACAAATCGGATGCCGTCATATAAGGATAATCAACCTAAAGCGTATCTTGGTGTGCGCCTGCTGGCAGCCAGTGCGTTCAACGATGTTATTGTGACGTTGCGTTTGCAGCGCGATTGCTCATGGAAAAGCACTTTATCAACGTACATCAATCATATGGTAACCTTCCCCGACGAGCTGGAGGAGATATCCATCCCCACAGAACGTACTCTGACAGCTAGCACATCAAGCGATTACAAGGCGATGCTCGAGATTCTCAAGGCGCACTCGGGGGAGATCGTCGAGGCATGGGCCGCCGCCGCTTCCAGGAACGCCTTCGTCCGTGGAGTGGAGTACAGCGTGCCAGAGATAGAGCGCTTGGACAGGCTCAACATGTTCTTCTCTGCGATGATAGAACGAGCCATTGACATGACCGACAAGAAGGCCCATGAGGTTATGAAGAGCGCCATCAGGGCAGAGCACGCCCGCAGCCTGAGCCTCAGCGCGATGGTGAAGAAGCAGAACATGCTGAGGGACGTGATGTTCTCGGTGATCGACCGCGAGATGCCCAACATCTCGAAGGCGAGCGCGAGACTCTGGCTGGACGCGATCATCGACAGGAGCGTCGAGGGGACCGTGATCATGCTCGAGGAGTACGCAGAGATGCAGGCCGCTCTCTATCATTGGATGTCGGGCGCGCAGGACACCCAGACCAGCCTAGACCAGTCGCTCTCGAGGTTCTGTAGGAGCGTGCTCGACTATTTCGAGATCGACTTCGCCTCACTTTTCAAATACCATCCCGAGACGAACGACCTCATCTGCCAGGCTTCCTCTTCCAGGAGTCTCGCGCTCACCAAGGACGCGCGCATCCACCTCGACTCGTTCCCCGTGGCCGCAGAGGCGATCGAGAGCAGGAAGACAGCCATCATCAGCAACGGGAAGGGCAAGACCGGAAAGAAGAAGAAAGTGCTCGGACAGATATCGTTCGACCATTGCGTCTCAGTCCCCATGATGAGGGCGGAGAAGGTCGCGGGGCTGTTCATGCTCGGCGACAGCTCCAGGACCACCATGTTCACCCCGGACGAGGTGAGCATCGCAGAGGATCTGGCCAGTCAGGTCGTGAGGGTCATTGAGAGCTCGGAGAAGTTTCAGGCGCTCAACCTGAGGTCCAAGGCGCAGCGGGTGCTTATCGAGACTGCTGCATCACTCCAACAGGAGATCGAGTCCGAGGAGATCTACAGGATCGTCGCGAGCAGGCTCGCGGAGCTCATACCCTGCAACGAGTTTCAGTTCTACGCCTACGACTGGGAGAAGAGGGTCGGGACCCCGGTGTACGCCACTGGTCCATATGCGGCCGAGATCATGGCCGACAGGGAGTTCCCGGCAGACGTAGGCATTGCAGGATATGTTGCCAAGTCCAAACGGGCGGAGATTGTACTTGACACGGAGGCTGATCCGAGGGGGAACTACATCCTTGGCACGCCACCAGCTCGTACAAGAATGCTCGCCGTGCCCGTGGTAGGCCAGAAGGAGGTCCTTGGGGTCATCGAGCTGCTCCGGTACCCGCCTGAGATATTCACGCAAGAGGATCTTGAGATCGCCACCATGTTCGCGAACCACGCGTCCGTGGCCTTGGAGAACGCCAGGCTGCTCAAGGAGTATAGCCGGGTGAGAGACCAGATCGAGCTGAGCATGGACCTGATGACTCACGATATCGCGAACTATGCCACTCCCATCACCGCGTACTTGTCGACTTTGCGGACGAAGAAGGACCTCGACCCGGAGGTGGTCTCGATGCTCGACAAGACCTCATCTCAGCTCGAAGGCATCCTCCAGCTGGTTGAGATGGTCAGGACTATGGAGAGGCTCCGCGAAATCCCGCCGAAGGTGTTCAAGAAGATGGACCTCAAGAAGGCCATCGAACACTCCATGGAGTACGTACGCGGGCGAGCTCGGAAGAAGGAGATCGATTTCGAGACAAGCCTGCCCGAGGAGACGATGCTCGTGCTCGCGGACGAGATGCTTGATGGATTGTTCACGAACCTGTTCTACAGCGCTGCGATGTCCGATCGGATGAACCGGACGAAGCTATTCGTCAGCGCGGAGGTCAGGAAGGACAAGAAGTACGAGTTCTGGTGGGTCAAGGTGGCGCAGCCCAGCAAGAGCATACCAGACCACCTGAAGGGTGAGGTGCTCAGGATGGCCAAGACCTCGAAGTCGGAGCTCACGGGCGGGTTCGGGATCGGCCTTGCCGCGGCCAGGGGAATCGTGTCGCGCTACGCGGGCAACATGTGGGTCTCTGACATCGTGCAGGGTGATTATTCCAAGGGCTGCTTGTTCAACATACTTCTTCCGCGGACCAAGTGATATCGTCTCCTGGACCAGAAGTTTATGTAATCATTGGTCGCTCACCGGGAGGGGGCTCCTCTGCCGCGACGCAAGTACGGCCACATGGTGAAGGCGATACCGCCAGTGTCAGAGGACAAGTGCAGGTATTGCAGGCTCGGCATTCCCTGCCCCATTCATAAGAGAAAATGAGTGTCGCTAGAACGCTCATGTTTTGAGATAGAACCACGCAGCTGCAGCCGTGATTGCCAGCACGTAGAACCCCGCAGAGGCAGCCGTTGTCCAGAACATGATCCTCTTCGTGCCGGAGCGTGGCTGGAGAATCTTGAACAGCGCCGCCTCGGCGAAAAGTGCGGCAGCGATGATCATCGCGACATCACCTGGAAGGCCGAACAGGCCGCCGAGCAGTGAGGAGATCGCCCCCAGGAGCAGCACGAGTATCCCCGCGGTCCAAGCCCTTTTCCTCCCCAACCGCACAACCAGGTTCCTCTTTCCGGCGCCGGCGTCCGCCTCGAAGTCCGGGTTCTGGACCACCATCATGAGCCCTAGCATCTGGAACATCAGGGGTATCGAGACGAGCACGATGAGTCTGTCCAGCGAACCGAACTGAACCAAGAACGAAGCGATCGTAGCCAGGAACGACACGTTCACTGCCATTGCCAGCTCGCCCAGGCCTCTGTAGGAGAGCGCGACCGGTCTCACTGAGTATGCGAGCGCGAGGAAGAGGCCCAGCGACATCAGGGCGAATGAGAGCCATCCCGTCCCCATGGCGAATGCGAGCGTAGCCGCAGTCGATGCACAGACGACGCTCCAGGCGACTGCAAGGTATGCCGCCGTCTTCCGGCTGATGCGGTTGGCAACTATCATCCCGCTCCCGCCGGAGAACCAGGTCCTGTTCTTGTTCAGGACGTCAGTGCCGACATCGGTGTATTCGTTCGCCAATGCGCCAGCGAGCTGAGCCGACCAAATCGTCACCTGGAAGGCGAGCGCTTTCGACATGTCTATCGAGGCGCCCAAATGCAAGGCTACAGCTATCCCCAAGAGGTTGAGGACTAGCCCCGCGATCAGGAACTGAGGTCTGAAGAGCCTCAGGAGGCTACTTGCGCGGGATGACAGACTCCTCCTTCCCCCCTGCTGGATACTCGATGGCCATGTACACGTAGTTCTCGGCCCGGTCGTCGTATTCGATGGCTATCCCCGTTTTGTTCCCCTTTCTGAAAGTCTTGACGACTATCGAGTCTCTCACCTCAGCAGGAGCCCGCAATCTGATCCTCGCCTGCATGTCGGCCGCCGACTTCTTCAACGCCGTGTTGCCCTTGCCGATCTCGGGAAGCGGAAGCTCTAGCCTACCCATTCTCTCACCGAGGTTGGAACGCATCGACTCATAATGAACTGTTTGGCGAACGTGAACGGCCTGCTCATTCGTCAGAAGGCTTTTTCTGCAGGGATCACATCCAACGGCGGGTGCAACACATGGGCAAGGAAGTGCTCGTAGTAGTCAACGATGCTCCGTACGGGACCGAGAAGGCATACAACGCGTTGAGGCTGGCAATAGCCTTGCAGAGCAGGGACAACAAGGTCGATGTATTCCTCATGGCCGATGCTGTGTTCTGCGCAACGCCGAAGCAGGAGACGCCACCAGGATACTACAACATAAACGAGATGCTGGGCCGAGTCCTTGCCAAAGGGGGCCGTGTCGCCGCATGCGGGAGCTGCATGAAGGCTAGAGGTCTCTCGTTGGAGAACCTGCTCAAAGGCGTCGAACAGGGCTCGATGGCACTCCTGTCGGAGTGGACGGAGAAGTGCGACAAGATACATTCGTTCTAGGCACGTCGCATTCGTATCAGACGCCTATCTTGCCCATGTCCGCCTGAACCTTTATTGGCGACGGACTCCAATCACGGGCGGGGACCACAGATGAAAGAGTATGGGCTGATCGTCATAGGCTCGGGCGCCGGGATGAACATCGTCGACACCGCGCTCGCAACAGGTCTCAAGGTCGCCGTTGTCGAGGAAGGTCCGCTTGGAGGCACATGCCTCAACAGGGGTTGCATACCGTCCAAGGTACTCATCCACGCCGCAGACGTGATCAGAGAGGCCGAGGAGGCCGCTGGGATCGGCGTGAACCTGAGAGTCCAGGGCGTGGACTTCAAGAAGCTCAAGGCGCGCATGTGGGACATCGTCCTGACTGGCAGGCGCGAGATGGAGGAAGGCGTCAAGCACACTCCGGACCTCGACCTCTACAAGGTCATCGGATCCTTCGTATCCGACTACACGATGCAGGTCGGCTCTGAGACGATCCATGCTCCGAGGATCGTGATAGCGTCCGGCGCGAGGGCGCAGGTACCTCCGGTCCCTGGCCTGGACAAGGTCAAGTACCACACATACAGAACCGTGTTCGACATTGAGGAGCAGCCCGAAAGCATCATCATACTCGGGGGCGGGTACATCGGATGCGAGTTCGCCCACTTCTTCTCCGCGATAGGCACCAAAGTGACTCTGATCGGCAGGAACCCCGTGCTGCTGCCTCACGAGGAGCCAGAGACGAGCATCCTGGTCAAGAAACGGCTGTCGCAGCATGCGGATGTTCGCACTGGTACCGACATCAAGAGGGTCGAGCAGTCCGGTGGCAGGATCGCAGTAGTATTGAAGGACCCGTCGGAGAGGGACGAACGCACCATCGACGCGCAGCACCTGCTGGTTGCCGTTGGTGTTCGCTCCAACTCCGACTGGCTGAAGCCTGAGATGACCGGCGTCAAGACGGATGACAAGGGCTGGATCCAGACCAACCAGTACTTGGAGACTTCAAGGCCGAACATCTACGCTCTTGGGGACGCCCTCGGCAGGAACATGTACCGCCACACAGCGAACTACGAGGCCTCTGTCGTCAGGAACAACCTGTTCGGTCAACAGAAGATCATGCTCGACCTGCACGCGGTCCCGCACGCCGTGTTCACGAACCCTCAGGTCGGCCAGGTGGGCATGACGGAGGAAGAGGCGAAGGCTCAGAGGAAGGTGATGGTCGGCGTGGCAAAGTACAGCGATTCCGCCATGGGCTACGCCTACGGCGACGACGAAGCATTCGTGAAGGTCATCGTCGAGCACCCGACCAGGAAGATCCTCGGGGCGACCGTGGTCGGCCCGCAGGCATCCACGCTCGTCCAGCAGATAGTCAACCTGATGTACTCCGAGAACCAGACCTATGCTCCGCTCGTGCGCGCCCAGATAATTCATCCGACGCTCTCAGAGGTGATAGCGTCCGCCTTTGGGATGCTCAGGCCAGCCAACTTCGAGCCCGAGGCCCATCATCACGAACAAACGCACTGATCGATGTTCGCAGGCCTCGTTTGGGGATGTAGAAGGGTCAACTTTATGTCGGTGATTTCCATCCCATGGTGCGGAAATCCGTGTTGCCAGGTGCACTCATGTCTAGCAGGCTGTCCAGTGGCATTGCGATCGCGTTCGTCCTAACCATTTCCTTGGTTTCGTTCTCTCCTGCGGTCTCAGCGTCCACTGAATGGTACGATTGGCCCGAGAGGAGGCAAATCAACATCGGTTCCGACAATGCATTCACAGCCGAGAACGGCGTTTCCGGAGGCACTGGCACGCATGACGACCCATACATCATCGAGAACTGGCGCATCTGGAACGAAACGGGCGTGAACTGCATATCCATAACCAACACCCAGGCGTACTTCATCGTTCGAAACGTCTACGTCAAGACCAGCAGCACAGGCATATACCTCCACAACGTGGTCCACGGGAGCATAGTGGACTGCATCGCGACCGATAGTTCCATCGGCATATCCCTGGCCTACTGCAGCAAGTGTAGCATAGTGAACTGCACGCTCAGCCGCGACATCTACGGCATCACCCTTACGGAATGCAAGGACCTCACGGTCAAGGACAACGGCTTCCACGACAATCTCATAGACAAGCACGTGAACAAGGAGACGCACCCGTGGATCGAGGGCTCTCTGGGCAGCATGGTCTGCGCATCGATCCTCATCGTGTTGATAGCGGTGCTTTGCTTGATTGCCTGGGGGAGGCTGACCTACAAGCCCCCGGGCAAGGAAGGGCCAAAACCGGGGACCTGATGAGCCGGACTGCCTGCCAATCGAATAAATACTCTCCAGGGCAATCGCTTTCCCAGTGATCCCATTGCCAGGGAAGTCGATAATCGTCATAGGCGCTGGTCTCGCCGGGCTCTCGACGGGCTGCTACGCTCAGATGAACGGCTTTCAGACGAAGATATTCGAGCATCACTCGATGCCCGGCGGAGTCGCTGCGTGCTGGCACAGAAAGGATTACTACATCGACGGAGGCATCCATTTCCTCATGGGCCACAGGCCGGGCAGCGAGATCTACGACATGTACAGGGAGCTCGGCGCCGTCCAGACGAACCCGACGATCGACCTCAAGACCTTTGGGAAGTTCGTCGACCAAGCGTCCGGGAAGCAGCTGGAGGTGACCGCTGACTTGGCAAGGCTTGAGCGCGACCTCAGAGCCATCTCGCCCGCGGACGCCAAGGTCGTCGACCTGCTGTTCTCAGGAACCGAACGCATGCGCAAGATCGGGTTGGACGAGATGGGGCTGGCTACATCATCAACCTCAGCCGGAATCGCGGAGTATGTGAAGATGTTGTGGAGCATGAGAGGCTTCATGCGGTTCATGATTGGCAAGTACGGGAGGTCGGTCGGGGAGCTCGCGGAGGAGGTGACCGACCCGTGGCTGAAGTTCATAGTCCTCAACCTGTTCCTTCCGGAGGTCCCAGTCTGGTTCGTCCTGATGTTCCTGAGGCTCTTCGAGGAGGGCCAGATGGGGCTGCTCCGGAACGGGTGCCTCGACTTCGTCCTCGCGATCGAGAAGAGATACAAGGACCTCGGAGGACAGGCCACTTACGACGCCACGGTCGAGAAGATATTGGTCGAGAAGGGCTGCGCGGTCGGGGTCCGCCTTGCGGACGGGACCGAGCACAGGGCGGACATCATCGTCTCGGCGGCTGACGGCCGGAGCACTATCTTCGATATGCTCGAGGGCAAGTACATCGACCGCAAGATCAAGGACAGGTACGATAGCTGGAAGACTGTCAGACCCGTGGTCGCGGTGAGCCTGGGCGTCGGGCGCGAGTTCAAGGAGGAGCCCTGGATGAGCATCATCAGGCTGAAGAAACCGTTCGAGGTCGGCGGTCGAAAAATCGATGCGATCATCATACGGATCTTCAACTACAGCGACAGGTTTGCCCCGCCTGGCAAGACGGTCGTGCAGGCGTCCTTCGAGACCGTTTGGGACCACTGGAACAACTTGGTGAAGGACAAGGCCAGGTATGAGGCTGAGAAGAATCGAGTCGCCGAGGACATCATTGAACGCCTCGATGCCATCTATCCCGGCCTCAAGTCGAAGGTGGAGATGACCGATGTCTGCACGCCCTATACGACTTGGCGGTACACGAGGAACTACCACGGCTCGTACATGGGCTGGTTGCCGGAATCCAAGACCATCACGAAGCCGATGAAGAAAACGCTGCCCGGCCTGAGGAACTTCTACATGGTCGGCCAATGGGCGATGCCAGGGGGCAGCGTGCCGACATGCATCGCGGACGGGCGGGGTCTTGTGATGATGCTGTGCCGCGCTGAGGGCCTTCCGTTCGTGTCATCAACATGAGCTTCCGCCCGTCGTGATCGTCCATTCCTTGTTGCACTTTCGAAAGCAGATAGGGTACAGAAATCAGTGGACCCAACCGGGTTCGAACTCGTGCGCTGCCAGACAGCGAAGAGCAGTCTAGGATTCTGTGAGGCTTGCGAATCGTACTATGGCTCAACTGACTCTTTGCCAGGACCGCTGAATCAGATGAGACAGCGCAGGTGTTTGAAGAGAAGAACGACTCCCAGTCAAAGATCGAGCACGTAGATTAGATCATGACCACCGCGGTCGTACAACTCCACGAGGCTCGCGACATTCTTGAATCCGACCTTCTCGTAGAGACTCCTCGCGCTCTTCCGCTCTACCTGGGTCATGAGGACGATTTTCCGGGCTCTCACTCCGAACCTCAGAAAGTGGTCCTTGATATCATCGATCCCCCTTCTCAGCAGCTTCTCACCCAGGCCGAGCTTTCTGAGTCGCTCCTCGACCCAGAGATTCTCGATCCAGCCAAGCCCAGAGTATCTTTCCCCCTCGATTCTCCAGAAGCACGCTCCCTGAATCTCGCCGTCCACCTTCGCCAACAGTACATGATGGTAGTCGAAATAACAGTTGACGAACCACCTCGATTCCTCGAGCGAGGTCTTGATGTCGGGGTTGTGGAATATCTCGATGAGCCTAGGCAGGTCATCCTTCTTGGCGGTCGAAACCTCAATTGCCATGCTCAGACAAGTTTCCCGGCCGCCCATGAATGCGGGCCGTCATAATGCTTTTCCTGAGAACCTGAAATAAGAAGTATGTGGGCCCAACCGGATTCGAACCGGTGAACTTCTGCGTGTCAAGCAGACGTCATAACCACTAGACCATGGGCCCGTGCGGTGTGCGAGATAAGTAAACGGCGTCTATAACACTTTCTATAAGTCTCTTCGCTGGCCAAACAATGACGGACTAGGTTTATTGCCTATCGGAGCGGTAACGCATCGCACACCATGGAAAGACAGTTGACGCTTGTCTATGCAGGGAAAGGATCGTCGCATTCATGGACATGGCTAGCAGACCTGTTCGAGTCGAGAGGGATTCTCAATGTGAGATTCGTCGACTCGCAGGGTTTCTCTGAGAACCTATCGGCAGAAGTGGCCCATGTGATGATCTCTGGTGGTGATGGTTTCCAGATTGCCGAATCCTTTGGAAAGCACGGGTTCGCTCACCTGAAGGGATATCTGCACCAAGGTGGCACATATATCGGCATATGTGCTGGTGCCTATCTCCCGCTTCCCTCATCGATCGAGCCATTCAACCAGTTCAATCTCTCCAGCACGAAGGTCCAGAACACTAGTATGGACGAGCTGTCCGAGGACACATCGCCCAGGATAGCCGTGAGGTACGGCTCCTGCGCGATAGTTCATCCAGTCCGAGGAGAGGTCGAGCTGAAGGCCGAGGACAAGGTCCTCAGGGCTCCGCTGTACGGCGGTCCCGTGTTCAGTGAGCCAGACATGGACGACGTGCTCATGCGCTACCACGGCTTCACAGAGGGGACGGAGCTACAGCTCGAAAAGACCAGAACCGAGTCCATGATGCTCGGAAAACCAGCCGCGATCAAGTCTCGGCACGGCAAGGGCACTCTGCTGCTCTTCGGCCCGCACCTCGAGCATCCGAGGTATCCTGAGGCGAATGATGCGTTCATCAAGTTCCCGAGACGGCCTTTCATCGTGACGCGAGAGGAGCGGCCTGAGAAAGGAACGCATGGCATCGACGACGAGAACCTCGCAAAGGCGATCGCGGACCTCAAAGTCGCGATCCTCGGGCTCGAGAACCGCTCGTTCATGGTCGGGAACAAGCTCTGGGACGGCAGCAGGTTCCTCGAGCTGGCGAACGCCATCGAGAGGAGGGCATGGACCCTTGGAGGCTATACCGCAGAGAGAGTCACCTCCGGGCTCCAGCACACAAGGGACATGCTCGTCGAAGCGAAACCTGAGACGATTGCCTATGCCGACCAAGGTCCCGGGCAGCTGGTGGAGGCTGCCCGCATCTGCGTGGACAATCACTTCAGGGTGCTTCGAGAAAAGAGATGAGTTTATAGCAGTCCAGCTTCATTGCTTGCCACATGTCCGACGGCAGGTACCTGAAGGACAAGGCGTGGCTATACCTGCCATTCTTCGCGGGCCTGTTGATCATCTCCGCAATAATCCTGCTTCTGCCCTACGAGACTGTCTACGTTGGCAGCAGGACATACCTGAGGTTCTTCCTCGTCACAATCGTGCTCTGCGTGGGCGTCTTCTTCCTCGGGACCCTGTACAATGTGCTGCTCTGGATGCGGGGCAAAGGGCTCGTGGGCTCGCCCGAGGGAAGGCTCGTGAGGCTGATACCCAAGGCGGTCCGCTTCTTCCTCAGCCGACGGTTCGGCAAGGCCTCGGCGGTGCTCGTCAAAGACGCCCTCTACCTTTCCAAGCTCAAGGATCGGAGCGCGACGAGGTGGTTGATGCATCTGCTGATCCTCGGCGGATTCATTGCGACGTTCGTGCTCGATCTGATTGTCACATTCTCGCTTGACCTCCTGAGGTACGAGCCGATGATATCGGAGACTGGCTGGGCTAAGGTCTGGATCAGGGACTTCGGGTTCGAGCTCGCGGGCACCATGATGCTGCTCGGGCTCGTCATCGCGGCCGTGAGGAGGTTCGTTCAGAAACCGAAGATCGTGAGGACCGAGCTGCCTGATGCGGTGTCCATCGTCTTCCTGCTCGTGGTCGTGCTCGGAGGCTTCTTGCTCGAAGGCATCGGGCTTTTGGCAAACATGCCCGGCCATGAGGTCAACCACGAATACTCGTTCCTTGGCTACGCGCTCTCCTTGGCGATGCCATCATCCTGGGGCCAGTACTATGACCAGGTCTGGCTGGTCCACGGAGTGATGAGCGCGCTCTTCATCGCGTACATACCGTTCAGCAAACTCTTTCACATGATCGCGACACCGATCGCCATCGAGGCCGAGCAGATGCTGCCCTCCGGGGTGAGGACTTGAAGAAGCTCGACATATCCGAACTTGACGTGCTCGCGCTCATGCGCTATGACGCGTGCACGAGGTGCGGCGAATGCACTGCCACATGTCCGACAGGCGGTGAGGCGCAGGACATCGAGCTCGTGACGCCGCGTGGGAAGATTCTCAGGTTGAGGGAATTCTACAAGAAGCAGTACGGCCTGAAAGCGAGACTGTTTGGGCCTGCGGAAATACCAGAGGCCGACCTCAAGGAACTGGCGAGCCGGGCGTACGAGTGCACCATCTGTGGCCAGTGCAAGATCGTCTGCCCTGCACATCTCGATACCATCGAGATGTGGGAGAACATGCGGGAATTCCTCGTGGCGAACCAGCTCGCGCCACTCCCTCCCCATGAGCAGATAGTCAAGAGCATTGAGAACTACGATAACCCCTGGATGCAGCCCCGGACGCAGAGGTCGAGGTGGTCGAAGCGCATCGAGAAGGAAATCAAGATCAAGGACGCGCTCAAGGAGAAGCCTGAAGTTCTTTTCTTCGTCGGCTGTACCGCGGCCTATGATCCAAACATCAAGGACATGGCCATCGACACTGCGCGCGTGCTCGCGCGCGCAAAGGTGGATTTCGGGACGCTAGGAAATGAGGAAGGATGTTGCGGCTCGACTCTCCTCCGAACTGGTCTGAAGGACTCCGCAAGGAGGATGGTCGAGAAGAACATCGAGAGGTTCGAGGAAGCCTCGCCATCGCTGATCGTCGCGAGCTGCGCTGGTTGCTACAAGACGATCAAGCAGGATTATCCGAAGGTGGGCAAAGTCGGAGCCAGAGTGCTGCATATGACGCAGTACGTGAACGATCTAATTGACGAAAAGAGACTCGTCTTGGACAGGAAGGTGGAAGGGAGAGTGACATTCCACGACCCGTGCCACCTTGGCAGGCACAGCAAGCTGTACGACGAACCGAGGAGGATACTCGAATCGATACCGGGCATCAAGCTCGTGGAGATGGAGAGGACCAGGGAAGAGTCCAGGTGCTGCGGTGCCGGCGGTGGAGTGAAGACAGCGTTCCCCGAATTGGCTGAGAAAATATCCGCGCTCAGGATCGAGGATGCAGAGAGTGCCGGGGCAGACATGCTCGTGACCTCGTGCCCATTCTGCTATCAGAGCCTAAAGGCGTCGATCGATGCGAAAGGGTCGAAACTCAGGATGTCGGACCTGATGGAGCTGGTCAGGAACTCCCTACAAGGTTAGTTGTTGCCAGAGGTTGTGCTCGGGATTCCTTGAACAACCATTATGCCCTCCAGGAATAATAGCAGTGCGGAGGAGAGAAATGACCGGATGGTCGGGAGATGGAAGGAAAACATTCTTGCGTTTTCCCCTTTCGCAAGAAGAGATGCTCGCCAATGCCAAGAGTCGTCTGCCTACGCCCATTGGTCTGATGCTCTTCTTGGTACTATTCATCGCATTTGTCTCAGGAACCGCATTCATTCAAATGGGTAGCGAGGTTTTGGGCATTGCCATCTACATCGTAGCGGCGGTCGTTTCGGTGCTCCTCTATGTCGGATGGAGAAAGACAGCCCGGGAGTAGGAAGACTCCATGGCCTCACTTCTTGGCAACTTTCTTTGGCTCGTAGGCCAGCGCCACCATCGCAAGGAACGGGATCGCAAGAAGGAAGCATTCCTGTGGCGTGAATCCCGAGTAGAGAAGCAGGATCAGGACGGCAATCGTGCTCGCCCTGCCAATGTCGAGCAGGAATTCCCTTCCAAGCACAGAATCGTTCTTCGCCTCTTCGAGCTTGTCCGTCAGGATCGCGAATATGAACACGGGGAACATGAAACAGGTGAACTCGAGCAGGCCGTTCGCGATCGCATACTGCTCGAGCGAATTCGCAAGGTAGACGAGCACGATAAACGGAATGGATGTCAGGGCACTCACGGTCGAGAAGAATCTCCTGTTCTGGATCTTGTCGGAGACCTTGCCGAAAATTATCGCCATGACGCCCGCGCTGAGCCCGAACAACGAGAACAAAGCACCGAGCGAGACCTCATCCTGTGAGAACATCCACGCGATGATCGTCACATCGATCCAGAATACTCCCTCAAACCCTCCCTCGCCGAGCACTGCGACAACGTTCCTCCAACCGATCGCGCTGAGCCTGATCTTCATCACCTGGTCCTTGGGGATGTATTTCCTGTAGGCGACGACCATTAGTGCCGTGGTCGCTATGATCGCGATGCCAAGCATGAACAGGATTTGGTAGTTCGCGTATCCTATCACAAGGCCGCCCAAGAACGGCGCGAAGAACGTGGCGACGGGCCAGACAAAGAAGAACGCCCCGTAGGTGACTCCCCGGTCGGTCTTCTCGGTCATCTGCGCCATCATTATGTTGAACGGAGTCCAGAAGAGCGGATAGAACAGTCCGAAGGCGCAACCGACTGCGAAGGACAGGATGATTCCGTCCTTCACCACTAGGAAGAGCGTGTACTCAGCAATCAAACACGAAAGCCCGGCGGTCATTGCGTTCCTAGGATCTAGGTGCGGCTTCCTGGACATCCAGATGCTGACAAAGATGGATATGGTGAAGCCAATGCACAGATATATCGGGCCCTGCCAGAGCTCTAGGCGCAAGTGCTTGAACAGGTAGATGATGTTGAACGAGGCTGCGAAGGTGTTTCCGAACGCGAGCATCGTCTCGATGATCATGAGGCCCGCGAACGCCTTCTTGTCCATGGTTTCGGGAACAGAGAGCTTCCCTTAAACATTGCGCGGCCAAGCGACTACTTCCGCATCCTCCAGGTGAGAAGCTTCTCCTTCTTGTGCCCGCCCGGCCCCCCGCGCTGCTCCCTAGCCTTCTGGACGCATTCCTCGTCGTCGCAAACGAAAACCGCGAACAGGAAACGCTTCGCGGGCTTGCCGCAGATCTCGCACTTCTCGTCTGCCTTCATCATTTCGCTCCCAAAGTAGGGACTTCGTATCTGAGTTTGCGCCTGACCGCACCGGACTTCTGGGCCAGGAGCCGCTTGCCCACCCTCGACTGTCTCAGCACGGAATAGAACTCCAGGTCCGCGCCGCAGGCCTCGCATATCGATCCCTTGCCAGCCACCTTTGCGTCACAGACAGGGCACTCCCTCATTTTGGTCCGCCTGGTGACCGATCTCGACCGTCCTCCGGGCAGCGTCTTCAAAGTAGACGCTTGAAGCGTGCCTGCAATCATCTTCTTTCCCAATGGCACCTGTGGAATGGATGAAGCAGCCTGAGGCATCTCGAGGGCAGAACCGAGCTTCACTACATGCTTTGGAGCGACCCACACAAAGGCGTTGTCCTTGTTCTTCCTGGCGAAGGCCACGAGCCGCTGTCTGAGTGCCTGGATGTTCCCCGAGTCTTCCAGGCCGTATATCCTGGAGAGTATCCGAAGGTCATCAGGATCGTCGAAGAGCACGATGTCGCTCTCCGGGACGACCTCGACATGGTATCGCTTGTATACGACGTACAGGTAAGTGATCATCGCGACGATTGCAACGAGCAGTGCCAACAGGTGACTGTAACCCAGCCAGTCTATTATCACGCCAACGAGCACGTCCGCCACGATGAAGACCAGAGAGAATGCGCCCCAAGCCTGCTTCGGCTCCATTTTCCTCCCCCAGGAATCTACGCTGCGCCCGAAATACCTGCCGTCACGCCCTCTCGAGCCTCATCGAGAAGTCGATCGACTTGACAGAATGCGTGAGCCAGCCGAGCGAGATGATGTCGGCTGCTTCCGCATACTGCGCTATGTTCTCCGGCCGGACGCCTCCGGAGATCTCTATCAACACGCTAGGATGCGCCTTCTTGAGCTCCTTCGCGAGATTCGTGGCATCCTTTGGCTCGAAGTTGTCAAGCATGATGATGTCCGCGCCTTCCTCCAAGGCTACGCGAGCATCCTCCGCGTTCTCGACCTCTATCTCGATCTTCTTGGTGAAGCTGCCCTCCTTCGCCTTCCTGAGCGCCTGCTTGACTCCCCCGGCCAGCTTGATGTGGTTGTTCTTGATCAGCACTGCGTCGAAAAGCCCGAACCTATGTGAGTCGCCCCCTCCGAGCTCTACCGCCCTCTTCTCGAACGCCCTGAATCCAGGCGTGGTCTTCCTCGTCGCCGCCACGCGCACCTTCGGGTTCACCTTCCTGCACTTCGAGACGAGGCTGTTGGTCAGGGTCGCGATGCCGCTCATGCGCATTATGATGTTCAGCGCGAGCCTCTCACCAGCGAGGAGTGCCCTCGCCGCTCCCTCGACCTCGAGGACGACATCTCCTTTCCTAGCGGGGAAGCCATCCGACTTGTGCGCGACGACATTCGCCCCGAGCTCCTTGAAAACGAGCGATGCCTCGGCCACGCCCGCGAGCACGCACTGCTCCTTGCAGACGATCCTGCCTACGGCCTTCTGCTCCGGGGTTACCACCAGCTCCGAGGTGATGTCCCCCGAGCCAATGTCCTCCTTCAGGAACTCCTGGACCTTGGACCTCATGCGACGACCGTGAGCGCATCTCTGCTTAACAAAGTTTCCCAAAAAGACTCATAGGGTGAACTTCTCGCCGTTCTTCGGGAGAAGGACCTCGAAACCATCGCTCCTGAGATCTCCCGCAAGTATCTCGCGCTCGTCGCCGTGCATCAGCACGATTCTCTCGGGCGAGCAGCCCTTCGCGAACGCTAGAAGCTCATTGTGGCCCGCGTGCGCTGAGAAGTCGAACTTCATGACCTCGCACTGGATCTTCTCGTTGACGCCCTTGACCTCCATCATGCCCGTCTCGAGCAGCTTCCGGCCGTTGCTTCCCTCGACCTGGTAGCCCGTGAGCAGGATCGCGCTCTTCGGGTCGTCCCTGACGGCGTCGATGTAGCTGAGGACCGGTCCGCCGTCGAGCATGCCGCTAGTCGTGAGGATCACATCTCCCTTCAGCGCGCGCACCCGTGCGTGATAGTTCCGGACCTCGTTCGTCCTGTTGAGCGCCTGTCTGAGCTTCTTCGCGGACTTCACATACTCCGGGAACCTGAGGTAGATCTTGTTGACGGACTTGCCCATGCCGTCCAGCCAGAACTCGAACCTGCTGTCCTTGAGCAGGAGCATCAGCTCCTGTGTCCTGCCAACAGCGAAGGATGGGATGATCGCGGTCCCGCCTCTGCTCGTGACCTCCTCGATCTTCTTGATCAGCTGATATTCCGTCTTGACCCTCGCAGGATGGTTCCTGCCGGAATAAGTGGATTCCATGATCAGGTTGTCGCACTTGACAGGCTTCGCGCCTGCCACAAGGCGTGTGTCGAGCGAGTGTATGTCTCCCGTGACGAGGGTGGAGCGCTTTCCCACGAGCTCGTACATGGTCGCCCCTGGAATATGTCCGGCCGAGTGAGTGATGACCTGCATCTTGCCCGCGGCGACCGTGTCGCCGAACCTTATCTCGTCGAACTTCCTGAAGGCGACCTTCGCATCCGCCGAAGTGTACGGCTCAGGGTATCCTTCTGCGGCGCCGATCTTGATGCTGTCGTCTATGAGCAGCCTGGCTATCTCCCTCGAGACGCTCGTCGAGACGATGTTGATGTCGTACCTCGCGGTCAGCCACGGGATCATCCCGCAGTGGTCGAGGTGAGAGTGCGTGAGGAATACAACGTCGATCGGAGGACACGGTGCCGGGAGAGAAGGCGGCTCCGTAGCCGTCATACCATAGTCGAACAGCACCTTCGCTCCGGGACATTGGAGAAGGATGCCTAACCTGCCTACTTCGTGGCCTCCTCCGAGGAACTCTCCCTGGATGACATTCATGCGTGGAGGCCAATGGTTCCATCTATTATATGCTTGTGGAAGGGACAGTCGAGCCGTCGGGACCTATTCCCCAACCACCTGGACGGCCACTTCCCTGTTCCGCGGCTTGTTGTCGAACTCCATGAACACTATCTGCTGCCAAGTGCCGAGCAGGAGCCTGCCCTCGACTATGGGCACTGTGAGCGACGGACCCACGAACGACGCCCTGATGTGCGAATGCCCGTTCCCGTCGCCCCATCTTTGGTGATGCTCGTATTCGATGTCCTTCGGGTACAGCCTCTCCATCGCTTCCTTCATGTCCGAGACGAGTCCGGGCTCGTGCTCGACGGTCGTCACTGCCGCGGTCGAGCCGACTACGAACACGCACGCGAGCCCGTGCTCCACCTTCGACTTCGAGACGATCTCCTGCACCTTGTCCGTGATGTCGACGATCTCGTCCCTCGCAGCAGTCTTCAAGCTGATGGAGCCTTCAGTGGTCGCCAAGCTCTGTCACCCGGGCGGCCAATCATTCTCAACTATGATAACATTTTTCTTGCGAGAGATGAGAAGCGGAAGGCGATGTACAGGAGTGGTACATACCATTCCTGCCGTGACATGTCGGGGCAAGACCTATATATGCACGTTTGACAATAATCGGTTCCCGTTATGAGCTCTGACTACGGATACTATGGCAGGCCCTTCAGGGCCTACAACACGGACAAGCGAGTCTGGTTGAACTCGACCTTCAGAGTCGAGCTCATCAAGCACGGCATCGAGAAGGCGGGGAGCATTAACAGGCTGGCCAGGGAGCTGGGCTACCGCTCGAGGATCCACCCCGGGTGGAGCGTGAGGCAGATCCTGGTGGGGGAGCAGCCGTTCCCGTTCGAGAAGCTCGTGAAGCTCTCGGACTATGTCGGCTATCCGATCGAGGACATCCTGCGGTACAGGACGGAACCCGAGAGGGTAACCGTGGGCAACACCAACGAGGCATTGCGCAAGTACGGCCTTTGGTGCTACCATGTCGCAAAGATGCGCTTGAGATAACCCCGTGGTCCGGTTGGGCCCAGAGAGGGCCAAACCCGTTTCAACGCACTTCTTTCTGGTTTTGCTGGCGAGCGGCGGCTTTCCGACGGAAATGATATATACGGACTGGGCTGTTTTTGCTAACCATGGAAACCGTCACGTCGTTGGCTTTGTCGTTCATAATCATAGGGATACTCATGCTCCTGGCGGAGGTCTCCTCTCCGGGCATGTTCCTGCTGGTGCCAGCGACGGTCCTGATGGTCCTCGGCGGGATAGGACTAGCGTATCCCGACGTGCTCTTGAGCTGGTGGGCGCCTCTGGCGGCGGTGATCATAGTCGGGCCCATGACATACGTCTCGATCAAGCTCTACCAGAAGCTCGCTCCGCCCGCACCGCCGGAGACGACAGTGGCCACATCCCTGGTAGGAATGACCGGGGTCGTGGAGTCTGCGGTGTCCCCGAACAGCCTGAAAGGAAAGGTCAGGATAGACCACGACACCTGGAGCGCCACCTCGGACAAGGTCATACCCGTGGGGAGCAAGGTCGTCGTGAGGGCGAGCGAAGGGGTTCATGTCAAGGTCGAAGAGGTGCGCTGAGCGTTTCCTGGGTCCCGGGGGACGCTGACAACCCATCATAACACGGAAAAGGGGGAATTGGAATGGCAATTGGTGTAGGTATCTGGGCGCTTGTCATACTGGTCGTCATAGCCATCATGGCCATCATGACCAACGGTATCAAGATTGTGAGGCCCTACGAGCAGGGCATATACATGATGCTCGGGAAGTACGTGAGGATTCTGAACCAAGGATTCAACATGGTCATGCCCCTGGTCAACGAGGTCGTCAAGATCGACCTGAGGACGCAGGTGCTCGACGTTCCGAGGCAGGAGGTCATCACGAAGGACAACTCGCCCACGAACGTTGACGCTATCATATACATCAAGGTAATCGACCCGAGGAAGGCGTTCTTCGAGGTCACGAACTACCGCACCGCGACGATATACCTCGCCCAAACCACCCTGAGGTCGCTCATCGGTGACATGGAGCTGGACGAGGTCCTGTCCAACAGGCAGAAGATCAACCTGCACCTGAGGGACGTGCTCGACGACGCAACCGACAAGTGGGGCGTCAAGGTGGAGGGCGTCGAGATCAGGGAGGTCGACCCCGCGGGCAAGGTCAAGGACGCCATGGAGGAGCAAACCTCGGCCGAGAGGCTGAGGAGGGCTGCTATTCTCAAGGCGGACGGACAGAAGCGCGCGGCGATCCTGAACGCCGAAGGCGAGAAGCGGTCCAAGATCCTGCAGGCTGAAGGTACCCGACAGGCTCGCGTGCTGGTCGCGGAAGGCCAGAGGCTCGCCACGATACTCGAGTCTCAGGGTGAGGCTCAGAGGCTGCGCATAATGTCCGTCGGTGCCGCCCCGTTGGACTCGAAGGCCCTGACTGTCCTGTCCCTTGACACGGTCAAGTCGTTGGGCAACGGACAGGCGACCAAGATCATATTCCCGTTCGAGCTCACGAAGCTCGTCGAGGGCGCGTCCGAGTACCTGGGCGTAGGCAGGCAGACCCCGACAAGGGAGATCACCAAGGTGGACGAGGTCGAGCGGATCGTTGGCAAGGCAGACGTCATCCTGGGCCCGATCCCGACTGCGGAGCAGCTCAAGATGGAGTTCAAGTCGGTCGAGGAGATGGTGGAGCTGGAGAAGATCGAGGCCGATGCCATCGCCGACATCGCCAAGAAGGACCGGCTGAAGAAGTACACGCAGGAGGAGTAGTCCAGTCCCTCTCCTCTCAAACGCCTTCAAAACCCCTTGTTGTTCTCTATCTAGCCCTGTTTACCAGATCTTGGGCCGCAGCCTCTGCCTTCTTCAGCACGGCACGCTCGTCGACGGTCATTATCTTCCCGTCCCTGAGGACGAGCTTCCCGTTGACGATTGTGTCCCTCACCGCATGGCTCGCACTTGCGTACACGAGGTTCGCGACGGCATTCTCGGGCCTGGTCGGGACCATGGACGCTTTCGAGCAGTCGAGGACGACTAGGTCCGCCATCCTCCCGATCTCGATCGACCCAAGCTGCTTCTCCATCCCGATGGCCTTCGCGGCGTCGACCGTCGCCATGTCGAGGGCCTTCTGCGCGCTGATGACAGAGGCGTCCCACCTGTGAGCCTTGTGGAGCAGCGATGCGAACTTCATCTCCTGGAACATGTCGAGCGTGTTGTTTGACGAGCAGCCGTCCGTGCCGAGGCAGACATTGACGCCCTCGGCGAACATCTCAGGCAGGGGCGCGACACCCCCGCTCGCCAGCTTCATGTTGGATACCGGGCAATGGGCCACGCTCACGCCGGCCTTGGCGAGCATCCGAACCTCGTTAATTGTTAGCCAGACGCCGTGAGCCGCCACGTCTCCCCTTCCTAGGAAACCTATGTCGGCAAGGTGCTCGACCGGCCTCTTGCCGGACTTCTTCTGGTGCTCGTAGACCTCGAACCTCGTCTCCGACACGTGATAGTGGCAGAACGTGTCCTCCCGCTGGGCCAGCTCCCTCGCCTGCATGAATGTCTCGTCGGAGCAGACATATACTCCCTGGAGCGAGACGATTGGCTTGACCAACGGCTTCCCCTTGTGCGCCTTGATGAAGCTCTCGCAGTTCTTGATCGGTTTGCCCTTCTGGGTCGTGAACTTCTCGTCTAGAACGGTCCAGCCAAGGTATCCTCGGATACCTACCTGTTCGACGCTCTTCGCGATGGAGTCCTCATCGTAGTAGATGTCTAGGAAGGTCGTCGTACCTGAGCGTATCATCTCGAGGCAGCCGAGCGCAGCCCCGATCTGCACGTCCTCCGGAGTTCTCTTCGCATCTATCGCGAAGGTCCGGTCGAGGAACTTCTCGAGCACGACGTCGTCCGCGACGCTACGCATGAGCGCCATCGAGACATGCGAATGGCAGTTGATGAGCCCGGGCATCACGATGCAGTTCGACGCGTCGACGACCTCGTCCGGCCGCGCCTTCACATGCCCTACCTGGGAGATCTTGCCATCCTCCACGAGGACGTCACCTCTCATGACCTCCCGCTTCCAGTTCTGAGTGACGAGCAACCCGCCCTTGACCAGTATGCTCAGATCCATGCGCCCCCTGGGCCCGGAACGGTATTAAAGGGACCAAGCATTAAGCCTTTGCGGCCATGACCATCATAACGTTCCTAGGGACTGGCGGAGGGCGTTTCGCAACCATATATCAGGCGAGGGCAACCGGCGGGATCTATGTGGAGGACCAGAGGAACCTGCACATCGACCCCGGACCAGGCGCGCTCGTCAGGATGCGCTCTGTCGGGCTCGACCCGCTCAAGACCGATGCCATCCTCGTCTCCCACTGCCATCCGGACCACTACATCGACACCGAGATACTCATCGAGGCGATGACCGAGGGCGGCTCGCGAAAGCAGGGCGCGCTGCTCGCGAGCATGAGCGTCATCGAGGGCAACGGGGACTTCGGCCCCGCAATATCGAAGTATCACCTTTCCAAGCCGAAGGTCGTCAAGGTGATGCAGCCGTTCTCGAAGGTCTCCCTCAAGCCCCTGGAGATCTCTGCGACGCCATCGGCGCATTCAGACACCAGTTCGGTGGGCTTCAGGATACTGACCACCAGCGGGATGGTCTCCTACGTCTCAGACACTCAACTTGTCGAACAGGTGATCAAGGCGCACAAGCATTCCAGGGTGCTGATAGCCTGCGTGACACGCCCGCTCGGCCAGAGGATACCGCACCACCTGAGTACGGAAGACGCGGGCTATCTGATCGAGAAGATCAAGCCCGAGATTGCCATCATAACTCACTTCGGCATGCGCGTCATCCAGGAGAATCCGGACACCCAGGCGAAGTGGATCGAGGACAGGTCGGGCGTGAAGACCATCGCCGCAAGGGACAACATGACGCTCGAGCTGAAGAAGGAGATAACCGTCTCGGACAGGATAATGCAGCTGCCGCAGAAGTGATCAGGTCTGCGGAGGCGCTGGCCGTTCCATCGTTGGAGGCAACCGCACGGCGCTCGTGCTCTCGTTCGTCCATCTATTGCAGCCATCGCACGCTGTAATCATGCCTCTGAATATGTTGCAGTCCCGCTCAGAACACATCGCGTCCCATCCCCGGCTATTGGATAGCTATTGACTTGAGGGATATTAAATGTTCATCGTTGCTTGCAGTTGAAGCGGAGCTTCGCGTGAACGATCCCTTTGCTGCGCAACCGTTATCTAACACGGCGGACTTGGCGATGCGACATGACCCGCGTGACCCTTTCGAAGGCCGAAATCGAGAGGATAAAGAAGCACGTGAAGCTGCACGACAAGACCCTCGCGATCATTCGGACGGAACATGCTCCGACGGAGCTCTCGCCGCTCCTCAAGAGCGTCGGCAGGGCGTGCGGCCTGCCCCTCTCGAGGAAGGCTTGGTCCCCTCAGTCCGATTTCGGGTTCGCCGAATTAAATTCGAACAACAGAATCTTAGTCGTACTGTGGGTCGGGGGCGACTGCACCGAGCTCATAGGGTTGGATGAGACAGACGAGGTCTTCATCCGGGATCTCGAGGACTCCGTGTACGACTCCAACTTCCAGTCCAGCCTCGTCAAGGACGGACTTTGAGGTCGAATCGAGGAGCCCCGGTACGGTGTAGGTACGGCGCCGAACCGTATGCCGGAAACGCTCTTATACAACCTGCGTTTAAGATGTCAATCGGTGCCTTAGGTTGGTGGCTCAACTTTCCTCCTAAGCAACAGATTTTAACAATCCCCACCACACCAACCTCTCAGGCACCATACTTTCTTTCTGTTGGGCGCGCGCGCACGCACTTCTTTATTATTCTATGAGGGCATCTCATCCACGGGATGCAATGAGCCTAGAATCAGATGTACTCAAACAGGTCAAGCCCACGCCTGCGCAGGACAAGAAGGTGGCTCAGACCGTGTCCGAACTCACGGACTTGGTCTTGGCAGAGGCCAGGAAGATAAACGCTTTCGTGGAGCCGATGCTCGTCGGGTCCGTCGCGAAGGGCACGCACCTCAAAGACCCTGACATCGACCTGTTCATGCTATTCACCGAGAGCACTACCATCGAGGAGCTCAAGGAGAAGGGTCTCGAGATCGGCAGGCGCATCGTGAAGGGCAAGGAGCACTACGCGCAGCATCCCTACGTCCGCGGCATCTTCAGAGGCTTCCAAGTAGACCTCGTGCCCGCCTACAGGATACGGGACACGCGCAGCAAGATGAGCGCCGTCGACCGAACGCCATTCCACACGGACTTCGTGAAGAAGAACCTCAAGAAGAGCCAGCACGACGAGGTCCGCCTGCTCAAGCGCTTCATGAAGGGCATCGAGTGCTACGGTGCAGAGGCCAAGGTCGAAGGCTTCTCGGGATACCTGTGCGAGCTGCTGGTGATGCGCTTCGGCACCTTCAGGGGAGTGCTTGAGGCCGCCAAGGAGTGGAAGGCCGGGGAGGCGCTCGAACTCCCGGACCACCCTGGATCAGAGTTCTCCGAGCCGCTGACGTTCGTGGATCCTGTCGACTCCAAGCGGAACGTCGCGTCTGCCGTCGCGGTGGAGACGATGCTACGGTTCATACTCGCCAGCCGGGAGTACCTGGCCGCACCAGCCACGAAGTTCTTCTTCCCTGGGGAAAGAACCGCCTGGGACCCCGACAAGATCAAGGAGGCTGCCGGGAAGCGGCTCAGCAACCTCGTGGCTGTCACGTTCCCGAAGCTCGACCTCATAGACGACGTCGTGTACCCGCAGCTAAGGAAATCTCTGGCGGGGATCACGGCACTTCTGGAGCGTGCGGACTTTGAGGTGGAGAAGTCGACCATCCACGTGGACGACGCCATTCACCTTCTCGTGGAGCTACAGTCGATCTCGCTCCCGGACGAGAAGAAGCACCGAGGGCCGCCTGTCAACTCGGAGAACGTGAGCTCTTTCCTGGCCAAGTGGAACTCCCTCGGGATGTCCGAGCCGTTTGTGGAGTCGGGCAGGTGGTACGTGGTCATCAAGCGGGAGTTCTCGCTCGCGGATGACCTCATCAGGGCGAAGCTCGGGGACGCTCCGCTGGGCAAGGACGTGAAGAGGGAGGGCGGGTTCGAGGTCGAGAGCGGGAAGACGCTCTTGGCGGAGAGATACCTCGCGGCTCTGACTCGCCACTTCGACGAGCGCATGCCCTGGCAGAGATGAGTGGTCGCCTGTGGCAGACTCTTGCGTTGGGAGCCATGTGTGGATTCGAGCATCTGACTTCTCTTTGTCCGAGGATTGATGCACCGAGCCGAATCCATGTCCTCTTCCACAAGAGTGGGACTGGGGTGGATTGCGCACTCGCAGCTGTCTACTTCTTGCGCCTAAGCACAACTGCCGCAATCATGATGGTTCCGATCACTGGCAACACCACTGTTGTGAACTCGGGTATGGCCGGGAATGTGTCCACGAGGTATATGTCTTGCACATCTGTGAGGTTGACATCGTTCAACGGTTGCCAGTATGGGTCCCAAGACGGACCCGGACCCGGTGTGCAGTTGACTGGCAAGAAGCTCTTTTGGAAATACTCTGGCCACGGATCGTATATGAGACACAGATCGTCAGTGGTGTCAGCGGGAGTGTTGTTGTCATCATATCCCCCGATGACCTTGGCGTGCCCTTGGTCTGTTCTGTTCGTCGTGGGCGGGTACATTGCGGACTGGTTCTGGGGCCATCCGCCGTGGTCGAGCCACAAGACAGGGGTCTGGCCTCCGATGTACCCTTGGAGCAGTCCGGGAGTCATAGGCCCTTTCGGGTTTCCCCCGACCCAGTCATGTTGAGTGATTGGAACACCCAATGCCCAGGTCATGCTCATCTGCACTTCAAAGGGCCGTACACCAGTGCCATCAAACATTCCCTCGCCGTGTGTCTGTATGATCCCATCTCCTGGGAGCTCTGGAAGCACCTGTTTTCCGTTGTCGTATATCTGGTCCTGGAGTGTGAAAGGCATTACACCAATCCTGTACGTCGCAATCATCGCGATGCTCGCGGGAGCACAGTATGCCGAGCAGTGAGGACAGTCGTCACCGGTGCCATAAATCAAATCCGGTCCACTTGCGTGATTCCAGAGATGCGGCCCCACAGGATTATCAGGGGGATTGGCTACACACGGCATGTTCGTGTCACGATGCTGGTACTGAATCACTATCGGGATTGTGGTTACAGCGAGGGGCCTCGCGGCTAGTTCGGACTCCGGGGCAGTCGCGAAGAAAGCCAACACCGAAAGCAGAAGAGTGGCAATCAGGATTGCCGCAAGGATTGGCATTCTTCTTGAAGATGCCAGATGTCTTCTAGCTGTCACTCTTCTATCACGTCTGACGATCCCAGGACCCACATATGAGAGCTCGCCCTCCATTCTTTCCACCCACAAGCTGCATATTTGAATCCGGTGAGAGGTTATAAGATTTGCTGGGGTGGCTTGCTCTATGGCTCTCGCTGTCCATCCTGCAATCTCTCGCCTTCATGAACATAGGTTGGACTCGCGTCGCCCTCGTCTGTGTCCCCCGACCTTTTCAATTCTCTTTCCTTTGATTATATCTCAAGTGTCCTGGAATGTGGACCGTCATGTCTGGCGAAAAATCGATCATGTCCTGGGAGCCATCTCTCAGCCCGTCAGCGGGACAGGCCGGACAGGGTTGAACGTGAACTGGTTGCCCGCCTCGTCGCTCGCCCGGATGTAGAACATCAGCCCGGAAGACTGGGTCACCGAGCTTCCCGGAACTCGCCACTCGTACCTGCTGTCGCCGACCGGGTCCATCGGGTTGTACCCTGCCGAGATGGAGCCCACCGCGACCTCCACCGATGCGAGGTTCCCGTTGTCCGCCACTTTTGCCGTGATATTGACCGTGACGTTCACCCACGAAGACACCACCGCTGACCAGTTGGCCGAATCCGTTGGCACCCAGCCGTATGTCACCTGTGCGCTGATGTATTTGTACTCGATGCTCGCGTTCCGGCCGTCGCGTGACACCCATACGATCACCTTGTCGACCGTAGGCTCCGCGTGATCCACGAACGGAACGTTGAGAAGCAGGACCCAGATAGCTAGGAACGTGAAGAAGAACATGGCCACGTTGCCCGCCCAGCTCTTCTTCTGGAACTTGGCGGTGTCTATCTTGACGTATGCGTAGAAGTACTTCAGCGAGAAGATGCCCGCAATGCCGACAAGGAACGCGATCCCTACCATCGAGCTGTTGACGTAGGAAATGGCCCCAGCCGCGATCCCGAAGATGACCGCATAGCCAACTGTCAGCACGGCAACCCTGGTGTCTCCGAGCTCCTTCGTCAGGAACTCCTTCTCGTCGAACTCGGGCGGACGGAACTCGTAGTCCTCCTCCTCGACTTTGTCCCTCTTCCGTTTCTTGGCCATGACGCCCCTCGAAGAGCGAGAGCTATTTAATACCTTTTGGTGAGCGCAGATGCCAGCGCGCGCAATCTGGCTCCGCGTTCTCGAATTCGTCGCCTGACTTCAAAGACGATCTCAGCGAACACTTTCGGTTACCTCTAGTCAATACGCTTATATCCTGACCTGAGGGTGTACGAGACACAGGTGTGAATGCTCATGTCCGAGGAGGAGATTGAGAAGCTCCCGGGAGTAGGGCCCGCAATAATGGAGAAGCTCAGGGAAGCGGGCTACAATGACCTCATGATGATCGCCGTCGATTCACCGAGAAACCTCGCCGAGGTGGCCGAGATAGGAGAGTCTACCGCGGCCAAGATAATCGCGGCTGCGAAGAAGGCTGCAGATGTCGGCGGGTTCGAGACGGGCGATGTGATTCTGGAGCGCAGGAAGAGCGTCGCGAAGCTAGCGTCCAATTCAAAGGCATTGGACGAGCTCATGGGTGGCGGCTTCGAGACACGTGCCATCACCGAGTTCTTCGGCGAGTTCGGCTCCGGCAAGACGCAGCTGGTCCACCAGCTCGCAGTCAATACCACAAAGTCGTTCAGCGAAGGCGGACTCGAAGGGCATACGATAATGATAGACACCGAGCAGACCTTCAGGCCGGAGAGGATCACTCAGATGGCTGAGGCGTCCGAGCTGGACCCCGACGAGGTCCTGAAGAAGATACACGTCGCGCGCGCGTTCAATAGCCACCACCAGACGCTGCTGGTCGACAAGGCATTCGAGATGGCCAAGGATTTTCCCGTCAGGCTCATGGTGGTCGACTCGCTCACGGCGCACTTCAGGGCCGAGTACATCGGCCGAGGCGCGCTCGCGGAGAGGCAGCAAATGCTCAACAAGCACATGCATGACCTCCTGCGGTTCGGCGACGTTCACAACTCGGTAATAGCAGTCACGAACCAGGTGGCTGCCAAGCCAGACGCGTTCTTCGGTGACCCGACGAGGCCCATCGGCGGGCACATCGTTGGCCACACGGCTACATTCAGGATCTACCTGCGCAAGAGCAAGGGCGGCAAGAGGATCGCAAGGCTCATCGACTCCCCGAACTTGCCAGAAGCTGAGGCCGTGTTCATGGTCTCAGAGGCCGGCATATCAGACTGAGCGAAGGGTTAATGCGCCTGGCGGATTGTCCCAGGTGCATGAAGCTCCTGCTCGAGCTCTCGATGGAATGCGAATCATTGGCGAGAGCGGAGGCGCTTGCAGCTGCGGCAGCGCTCGGGGGAGAGGCAAGAATCCTGCTCCGCGAACCCGGCGTTCTCATCATAGAGACACCCGCGAAGCCTGAGAGACTAGCGGAGAGGTTCGCGCTGTGCCACTACGTTAGCGAATGGCTTGGTTCAGGCACGGCAGACACTCTAGATTCAATCGCAAATGATGTCGATGTCGAAGGGCCGATACGGGTCAGGTCGACAAAGATCGGTGAGAGCGCAGTGGATCTTGCGGCCGTGGCTCGCAGAATCGGAGGCGTGATTGGCGAGACTCGCGGAGTCGACCTCCGCCATCCCGCGACCGACATCAGGGTAGTGTTCTCAAAGAAGGTCCACATCGGCAGGGTTCTTGGCACGATCGACAGGTCCGCGTTCGAGAACAGGAAGAACAAGAACCTGCCCTATGTCTACCCAGCCTCGCTCCATCCGAAGTACGCGCGCGCACTTGTCAACCTCACACAGGTCGCCCCTGGCGGGAAGTTGCTGGACCCATTCTGCGGCACAGGTGCGATCGTGGCTGAGGCAGCGCTCATGGGTCTCAAGGCGATCGGGACGGATTTCTCGGAGAAGATGATAGAGGGCGCCAAGCGCAACCTGAAGCATCTGGATGTCTCAGCCGAGCTCAAGGTATGCGATGTAGGCGCAATCGCCGACGCCGTCGGTCATGTCAACGGCATCGCGACAGACCCGCCCTATGGACGATCGACGAGCACTGACGGTGAGAAGATACCTGACCTCTACCGTCGGTCGTTCGAGGCTTTCTCAAGAATTATGAGGAAGGGCTCGGTCCTCGCGATTGTCGTCCCTGACATCGACCTGCTCGAAGTCGCTGATGGTTTCAAGCTAGTCGAGAAACACAGCCTCTGGGTGCACCGGTCGCTCACGAGGCACTTCTGCGTGCTCGGGCGGCTCTAGGTCACCTGGAAGTTCACGCTGATTCCGTAGACTGGCAGTTCGCCGTAGGTGACATCCACATACACCATCTTGTCGCCAGGCGTCGCCGAGGTCCCTACGATTATGTTGACATAGAACGTGACAGAGCTGTGGGGAGGAACTGTCAAGTTGAGCTGATTGACGAGTACTGGGTATGACTGGTACAGCAGGTAATCGACGAACGCAGGCCTGTTGTCCTCCGTCCCGAAGCTGACATTCGCGTCGGATGTCCCGGCATTATCAACCGTTATTGTGACATTCCCTTCCGTTCCCCGCGCAATAGCGACTGAGGACCCAACACTGAAGTTAATGCGCGGGTAGTTAACGGTGAAGTTGAAATTCAAGGGTGCTTCGAAGGAGGCGTTCCTCGCGGCGCCCTTGATCACAACACTCTCGTTCTGGCCCACTGTGGCGTTCGGTGCAGCGGTGACGAGCACGTCGATGCCACGTGTCTCGCTCGAGTTCAGGCGCAGCGAAACCGTGTCGGCGTATGAGGAATCGTTGTTGCCTGCGCGCTTGAAGGCGACAGTCCAGTACGCGGGCGACGAATCCTTCGAGATGTCGATCTCATTCAGGGTGTTGCCGATGTTGTCCACGGTGAAGGAGAACATGTGCGACTCGCCCGGAGTGACTGTCACATTGGTCTCACCAGTGGGGACCATCATGAACGAGTGGTCCGCACTGATCGGAGTCATCGGAACAGGCACGAAAGCTATTACGAGGACGACGAACGCGGCAATGCCGACCCCTTTTCGTTTCATGTCGAGCTTCGAGATGTCATTCAGGGGTGGAGGATGCTTCGCCCCGAGAAACAGGACTAGCGCCGCGAACAGGATCCAGCCGGGATAGTAGAAGCTGACGGCAATGAGCGCCGCAATCGTCGCCCAGCTCATCCACTTGGCGTCTGGCCCGAGCAACGCCCTCGCGATGTGCCCGCCATCAAGCTGCCCGACAGGCAACAGGTTCAGGGCCGTCACGAGGAATCCTACCCATGCGGCGAATGCGGTGGGGTGCATGAGATAATCCCCCTGGATCGGCACGAACCATTCCAGCGCCTGGTAAAGTAGAGGGAACGCGACGCCCATCACGCCCCCAGAGCCAACGTTGAGAGGCACGGGGTTCGCCTCTGCGTTCGTGAGTATCAGGCCAAGGACTCCAATCGGAATGGCTAGGAATAACCCGGCCAGCGGACCTGCCACACCGATCTCTAGCAGCGCCTTCCTGTTCGGTATCGGGTCCCTAAGTGAGATGAACGCTCCGAAAGTGCCGAGAGGTGGGAACGAGGGTATGAAGAACGGCAACGACGCGGCGACCTTCCTTCTCTTGGCTGCGAAGTAATGCGCCAGCTCGTGCACGCCCAAGATTGCCATCAATGGGAGCGTGAAGACTAGCATCCCCATTAGGACGGTCTCAGGCGCGAATACGTCCTTGCCCGGGACATCAGAGTAAGAGGCCCAGTCGAGCACGCCTGCGAGGAGCATCGTGATGAATGTCACAATCAACAGTGTGAGGTTCACGTACATGCTTCTGTACTTCGCATTTGGCTTCTTCCCCACGTGCACAACGTGCTCACCGCGCTCGTAGACTATCACGGGGATGTACCCGTTCTGCCCCATCTCCTCCCTGAGCTGCTCGAAGTTCTCCTCCAGAGTCACGGGGTCGGCTCGTACGTAGAACTTCACCTCGTCATAGTCGACCCGAACATCGTAAACGGGAAAATGCTTCGCCACGAGGCGCTTCACCGATTCAATCTCTTTCGAGATCTCTGGCGGTACCGGAGGCACCATTGCGATTTGCTCCAATAAGGCCCAGCTACATAATGTTTTGGGCGTTCATTTCAGACCCGGCGAAAACTGTTATATCCGCGCAAGATGTGACAATCGCAGATGCAGACAGCTCCTGGTATGGGAAAGGCGAGAGGCTATCTCAAGCTCCTGAGACTAGGCAACTGCGCGATGGGCGCGCTCGGCGCGCTTCTCGCAGCAGTCGTGTGCGTGAGCGATGTCGATCAACTGCCGGACTACGCTTCACAGATCACCTACTCGATGATCGTGGTAATTGCGTTCACCGCCGCAGGCAACTCGCTGAACGATTACTTCGACCGCGAAGTCGACAAGGTCGCTCATCCGGACAGGCCGATCCCCTCAGGGATCGTCAATCCTCCTGAGGCTGTGAACATCGCTGTGCTCTTCTTCGCGATCGCCTTGATACTGGCGGTTCTTGTCAACGTATGGTCGTTCCTGATCGTCGTCACATCACTCTTTGTCATGGTCGGATACGAAGCCTTCCTCAAAGCCGAAGGACTTGCGGGCAACCTCGCAATCAGCTGGCTGACGGGCGCCCTATTCCTCTTCGGCGGTTCGGCGGTCGATTCGCTCGAGCTCGCTTGGATCCTAGCAGCGCTCGCGTTCCTAGCGACCCTCGGCAGGGAGATCGTTAAGGACATCCAGGACATCGAGGGTGACAAGGGTTCGAGGCTTACGTTGCCGATGAGGATCGGCGTCCGAAAGGCCGGCATAATAGGCTCAGCGTCGTTCGCCGCTGCGGTCGCGCTCAGCCCCGTGCCGTACTTGCTGGATCTCCTCTCCTTCTGGTATGTTCCTGTCGTGGTTGCCGCTGATGCAATCTTTATATATTGTGCCCTGATTCACTTCAGAAACCCCGAGAGCGGTCAGAAAGTGGCTAAGCTGGCCATGCTTGTCGCCCTGATCGCCTTCCTTGTCGGAGGGGTGCTTTGAAGGTCCGCAACTACATCTTTGAGACTCTCAAGAAGCACAAGCTGCACATGACGCTCATCGACCCTGCAAAACAGCCACCGGGCTCCTCCGGTGAGATCGCGATGAAGGCGGCGCGCGCAGGAACGGATGCGATCATGGTTGGTGGCTCGACCGGCGTGACGCAGCAGAACCTCGATGACACCGTTGACAACATCAAGAAGAAGACCAGGCTGCCCGTGATCTACTTTCCTTCGGGCGCGAACGCGATCGCGAGACGAGCAGACGCGATCTTCTTCATGAGCATGCTGAACTCGAAGAATGTCAGGAACATCACTCGTGAGCATGCGCGTGGCGCGCCGATCATCAAGAAGCTTGGAATCGAGCCCATATCGATGGGCTATGTCATCGTCGAGCCGGGCATGAAGGTGGGCGAGATCGGCGAAGCCGACCTTGTGAAACGCGGGGACACGGATGCCGTCATCGGCTACGCCATCGCTACGGAGTTCTTCGGGATGGACCTGCTATACTTGGAGGCAGGCTCAGGCGCTCCGGAGCCCGTGCCAGTCGAGATGGTCAAGGCCGCGCGCTTGAGCGTCGACATACCAATCGTCCTTGGGGGCGGTATCGTCAGGCCGGAACAGGCCTCGGAGCTGGTCGCTGCAGGAGCTGACATAATAGTCACCGGCACTCTGGTCGAGGATGGCGACTTCGAGCCGAGGTTGAGGCAGGTCATCGACGCAGTTCACAATGAATGACCAGAATACGTGCCCGCACGTGGCAAGGTTTTATTACGAGAGCGCCAATTCTCCGGGCAGGGAAGGAACATGGGAATTCTAGACTACCTCAGAAGGAGAGGCAAGGACGTAATGTGCCCTGAGTGCGAGAAGCACCAGAAGCACGTGAAGCTTGTGGAGTCCGAGGGCCAGAATATGGAGTGCCCCGAGTGCCACTACTTGCACCTTGTCAAGAGATGATCGTGGCGCAGTAGCCCTTGTTGTTGCATCGGATCTTGCAGCGTCAGCCGTGACTCCGCGCTGTTCTGGTCCGACCGGTCAATCAGCATACTGCTAGAACAAATAGAAAGAAAGATGTTTTCTGAAGAAGCCAGGTGGGGCGACTTCAGGTTTGGGTTTCGGACGTCTCCATCACGTCGTTTCTGCCGGGTGGTTGTCCAACCACCTGTCCAGGTTGCCCTTGAGATGATCCAAGGAGTTCTGCAGACCGTCATTCCTGTCGGCCTTCTCCATATGTATCTCGATCGCGTGCAACAATCCTGGGGGCCCTCTCTTCTCTGGCGTTGGCGGAGGCAACGACTTGACTGTGACCTTGATGGTTGTCGTGTCGGTCTGGCCGAGGTCATCCGTCACCTTCAGCGTCACGTTGTAGGTGCCGTTCGCGGCGAACGTGTGCTGGACGGATATCCCCGTGGCCGACCCTGCATCCTCGAAGGTCCATGTGTACGACACAATGCTTCCACCGCTGCGGGCTTTCGAGTCCGCACCGGTGAGCTTAACGGTGAGCCCGTCAACGGAGACCACCTTGATCACGGCCACCGGCTTGCTCGTCACCGGCAGCGCGTTGACCTTCAGGGTCATGTTGTGTTTCGTGGTGTTCTTCATGTTGCCGTTGTCAGTCACCGTAAGCTTCGCCTCGTAGGTTCCCTCCTGCGAGTACACATGCATTGTGATCGGCCCAATAGTCACTGTCTCGTTGCCATCACCGAAAGTCCAGGAGTAGTTCGTGATCGAACCGTCAGGGTCGCTCGATGCTGAAGCGTCGAACACAACCGAAAGGTTGTTCGCATCGTAGGAGAAGTCAGCTACCGGTGGACTGTTCACGGACTCCGGCTTCGACTTCGGCTGCAACGATGCTAAACCCACCACGACGACTATGAGTGCGATGATCGCCGTCGCGGAAACTAATGCTAGCTTCTTCTTTGGGCTAATGCATCCCCCTCCCGGGTTAGTCTAGGCATTCCCTAGGTCAGTATCGTATAAATCGTTTCGCCCAACGAACCGTCGCTTCCGGTGGACGGAGTTCCACAGGAAGCAAAGCTTCCTGTGAAAACCATTGGAACGAAGATGTGAATCGGGTCAGTCCGTCAGCACGGGCCAATTGCTCGAAATCAATCGATGTTCACTAGAATATCCGCACCCTCGATCTTCGTTTCGTAGGTCGGCTCGTCCTTTCCCTTCAATTTGAGGAAAGCCACCTTCGGTCCTTGCATCGACTTGCCCGTGATGATGTCGAACTTCGAGCCGTGCTTAGGACAAGTCACCATATTGCCCTCGAGCACGCCCTCTGAAAGGTTCCCCTTCATGTGCGTGCACAGATTGCCGATTGCGTACAACTTCCCGTTCAAGTTCGCTATCAAGATCTCCTTGTCGCCCGCAACGACTCTCTTCATTCTTCCTGCAGGAACATCGCTTATCTGTGCCACCTTGACGAAAGGCATCTCCAAGACCTCCTCGATTCGCTTCGAACTCAGAGATTGCGTGTGATTCGGGATATAGATGACGACGAATTCAATGCTCTCTATCCGTACTCCGAACCTCAAGGCTGTGCGGGAGAGGGGATTTGGATCCAGGTCGAGCCAGACGACCTCTATCTGATTTCAATTGAGACGAACAATGAAGACTCGATTCCGTAGTGATCGAATTCGGAGCTAGAATCAGCGGACGATTGTCTGATAGGCCGATGCGAAGGTCGGAAGGAATCCTTGGAGGCCAATTGACGAAGTCGTTTTGAGATTCCGTTGATCTTCGTGCTCGCCACCAGCCGGGTGCGAATGACTCTTCTTTACTCGACCACCCGTCTACCAGCCCCCACTTTGTGGTACAGTCATTGAGTTGAAACGAGAACGCTCCGAAGAGCCAGGGCTAATTCTCACTCATAGGAGAACGATGAGATGACGGGTGGAAATCATCTCTTCCGGAGCTTCGGATTGAAGATCTCGTCGAGCGCGTACCCCACGAAAGTGAACCCCAGCACCACCAAGACGATGCACATACCCGGGACTATGATCCACAAGTAGAGCCCGTTCAGAATCGCATGGCCGCTGACTGCATCCTCTAGCATGTTGCCCCACGTCACGACCTCGGTCGGGTTGGGACCGAGGTTGATGAAGCTCAGGGTGCTCTCGGACAGGATGGATAGCGCGACCGTCAGGATCGAGTTAGCGAACACCAATGGGAAGACAATCGGGAAGATGTGCTTCCTGACCATATAGTAGTCCCCCGCACCGACGGCCCTTGCCCTCTCGATGAACGCTCTCTGTTTAGTGGACATCACCTGCGCCCTTACCATCCTCGCAGTGCTTGACCAGCCCGTTATGCCGATCACGAATACCACCTTCGTCACGCTAGGTCCGCCGGGAAGCAGTGTTGCGAGAACGATCATGAGGACGAGCCAAGGTAGCACCAGGAACACGTCCGTGATCCGCATAAGCACCTCGTCCTTCCAGCCGCCCCAATAGCCGCTGAATAGCCCCACGGCGGTTCCAAGGCCCATGGATACGGCTGAGGCCACGATCCCGACCATCAATGAGACCCTCGAGCCGTATATCGTGCGGGCCAGTATGTCGTACCCCCATATGTCGGTTCCAAGCCAGTGTGCTTGTGAGGGCGGGGTTCCCTGTCCAACGACCGCAACTCGGTCAAATGGACCATAGGCTGTGCTCCATCCGGCAAGCTGCGCCAGAACCCACATTACCTGGCTGGCGAATATGGCCATGATGAAGAAGGTTAGGAGCAAACCCAGCCCCGCCATGCCAATCCTGTTGCCTCTGAAGATCCTCCATGTATTGAGGGACTTCTTTGCGGTAAGTCGGAGCCTGCCAATCGTGGATTCGGACAGGCCCAGGAAGCCTTTGGAGGATGGCGCCGCTCCAATGTCCGTATCGAGCGGGCTCTCATCGGTCGTTGTCATGACAGCCTCACACGCGGATCCAAGTAGATCATGAGAATATCGGCGACGAAGTTCGCGAAGATCACCACGACCGCGATCAGGAAGAACGCCGCCTGCAGGACCGGATAGTCGAGGGAATAGGTCGCCTCTATCGTCAGCCATCCTATGCCTGGGTAGTTGAACACGTATTCCGTCTGGAACACTCCGCCGACGACGAACGCAAGCGTTATCGCTATGAGGGCGACCATTGGGAGCATCGCGTTGGGCACCGCGTGATCCCTGAGGACCCGCATCTCTGTCAAACCCTTCGCTCGCGCGGTGACGATATAGTCCTCGGTCATCACGTCGATCAGAGAGCTGCGCATTATGAGCACGAACTCTGCTATCGTGCCGATCGTCAGGCTGACGACGGGCAGCACCAGGTGCTTCAGGAGGTCGCCGATCGAATGCAGGGTGAACGTGAACCTGGTGCCATATTCAAGAGCGCTGTCTGAGGGAAAGACCTTCCATTCCGTGGAAAAGAACACGACGAGCATCATCGCGAACCAGAATGTGGGCATCGCGTAGAAGAACAAAGAGAAAGTCATCGAGCCAGTGTCCAAGAAGCTCCCGCGCTTCCACGCGGACAGGATCCCGATGGTCATGCCTATCACGATTATCAGAACGGAAGAGGTGCCTACGAGGACCAACGTCCATCTGAGATTGTCAAGGACGAGGCTCATGGCGGGCGTGTTGATGCTTGAGAAGGAGTTCCCGAAGTCGAAGGTCAGGGCGTCCCCTATGTACCGGACGAACTGGACGGGCATTGGGTCGTTCAGCCCATACTGGTCGATGATCTTCTGCTTGTACTCGCTTGGGATCCTCGGGTCGGACGGCACCATTACGTTGACTGGGTTCCCCGGCATCATGCGGAACAGGACGAAGTTGACGATAATGACCAGGAACAGCGTCACCAGTGAGTTCGCGGCCTTCCTGATGATTATCTTCGTCGAGGTCCTCGTGGTCAAATCCTCCTATAGAGGTCTCTCAGTCTGACCGTCTTCTCACTCCGGTTCTCGGTTGGAAGGGCCGCTTGCCAGATCCAGATAGGTTCGATGTTCCGCGGGAGTCTCCGAGCTCTTCACGGCGGATTCGGCGGCTTTTCCGATATCTTCCCCCGTCTCATCAGGATGATCGCGGCCACAGCGACAACTGCGACTACCACCGCGACGCCGATCCCGACCATCGCGAGCGTGCTGACGCCGCCTCCGCCTGTTTCCTCAGGGGTCAGGCGGAAATCCTTCGTGACGACGCTGTAGGCGGAGACGTTCTGCTCCGTCACGTTCGTGTGGTATCCGGACATCGACGCCTGAACATCATAGGTCCCGAATGGGATCAGGAGTAGCTCGTAGTAGCCCGTGGTGTTCGTGAGAGCGAATTTCACAGTGTCGCTCCCCGCAATCAGGCTGACTTTGGCGCCCTCCAGGGCCGCAGAAGTGCTCGAATCGTACACGTGGCCCTTGAGTGTCCATGCTGTCGCGTTCAGTGTGACGTTCAGCCAAGATATCTGGGCCGCGACGACTACTGCGCTCCCGGTTGCATTGCTGTGTCCCGATGCGCTGAAGTTGACCGTATAGGATCCGGGAACCATTGTCAGATTGTAGTGGCCCTGGGAGTCCGTGGATCTCACGGTGCCTTCCGTGCGGGCACTAGCTCCGACAATCTGTCCGCCCGCGCTGGAGTTGACGAACCCTTCGATCCAGCCCGCGCCCACGGGAAGAGGCACAACCGTCACGACCAACCTGTCGGTCCCGTTTAGTCCGCCGGGGTCGGTCACGAGCAGAGTAACGTCCACGTTGCCCAGCTTGTTGAATGTGTATGATACGGTCATGTTCCAGCGCGTCTGCTTCGATAGGTCAGGCTCGACGAAGGTCCATGTCCAGTTGAGATCGTCGACAGGATCGTTCTGGTCCGTCGCGCTGCCGGTGAAGCTCAGGCTTTCTCCGATGTACGCTGTCTGATCAGGCCCCGCGTTCACGTTGGTCGGAGGCACGTTCCCGCCCATGGGGAAGGCCTCGAAATAGAACCAGAACTTGTCTGGAACCTTTCCGGGATAGGCCTGCATGTCCGGGTAGTTCGTGAAGGTATCCGTTCTGTAGGCGTACAGGTAGTATGGATACCAGAGGACCACATATGGGCAGTCTCTGTAGACTATCCTCTGCATCTCATGGATGATCGCCTGGCGCTGCGTGACGTTGACCGTGTTCTGCTGCTGTATGAACAGCTGGTCGTAGTACGGGTTCGAGTAGTACGTGTCAGACCACGCGGCAGAGTCACCATTGTCATCAGGTATCTCGTTTGTAGTCAGCACCGACAGGATGAACGACGGATCGGTGTCCGGCTGCCAGTTCCATATGCACATGTCGTACTGCATATTGACCCAGAGACCGTACAGCACGGACTCCTGAACGGGATGAGCCGGAGCGCTGATCCCTATCTGCGACCACCACTGAGACATCATGTTCGCCGCCAGGTGGTCGGACACCTGACCTGTGATGTAGTAGAAGTCGAAGCTTAGCTCTGCCCCGTTTGTGACGTTCTCCCTAGTGCCGTCTCCATCCGTGTCCCTGTAACCAGCCGATTCCAGAAGGGCTCTGGCCGCATTCAGGTCGAACTTGAGCTCTTCGCTCACAGGCACATAGTAATGCCAGAACGGGGTCGCGGTTGGTACTATGGAATCTCCCTTCTCGGCAAGGTCCTTCAGGACCTCGCTGACTATCTGCGTCTTGTTGACTGCCATGGCCATGGCCTGTCTTACTGTCGAGTTAGTCGTCTCGAGATTGTTGCTGGCCTTCGGGAACGCCGGGTGGCCTCTGTCGTCCAGCTTGTTCCTTATCGACTCGGGCGCGCAGTTGAAGTTCAGCTGGTGCTCGTCCAGCGCGTGGGTAGCTTGTCCGTCGATGTTGGCGGGATCATAAGCAAGGGTGGCATCCCATGCGAGCGCGGGCACGTTCATTGCTAGGTCGATGGAGCCAGAATAAAGCGCGGTCATCATCGTGTCCTCGTTCGTGAACATCTTGATGAGCACTTCATCCATGTTTATCGTGTCGATGTGGTACCTGTCCCATTTCAACATCCTTATCTCTTTCGCGGTCTTAGACCACGAATCCAGGATCATGGGGCCAGAGCCAACTGGTCCGTTCGGGAAGTACGCGGGGTCCCATATGTCCACTTTGTCCAGGTCAGCCACGGGCACCGCGCTCCACAGGTGCATCGGGAGGATTGGGATGCTCATGCGGAGCATCGTGGCCTTGGGCACTTCAGTCGTTATCCTCAGGGTGAATTCGCTCAACGCCGTGACCTCGGTCACATTCCCGAGATAGCTGCCGTACAGAGCGCATTCGGTCGGATTGTCAATGATCAGGTTGTATGTGAAGGCGACATCCTCCGCCGTCACTTGCTCGCCGTCGTGCCAGTATGAGTCCTGCGCCAAGTGATATGTCCAGACCTTCCCGTCTGTGCTGGTCTCCCAAGAAACAGCCAGCATCGGAACCGGCTCCAAAGTTGCAGGGTCGTCTGTGGTAAGGGTCTCAAACGCCCACCATGTGACCATATACGAAATGCCCGTCGTCATCGAGAACGGATTGAGGGTATCTGGCAACAGTACAGTCCCGAGCGTCATTATGACATACGGCGTAGCAGCGGCGACATCCTCCGAAACCTTGACGCCCGGCGTTACCAGGAACATGGCCGATATGAAAATCGCCAAGAACACGATAGCTGACTCTCTTCCCCTCTTCATTATTCTCCCCCCATGCTAGAGTCTGCGCGGGAGTCCCCAACGCCCGCGCATCCGCGCGGTATCTCCATATGCTGGGATAATGATTGCTGTACGGGGTTGGACGTCCATGTTCGAGAGCTCAAGACGATGAGAGAGCAAATGATCGTTCGATATCATCATTCAGTCCGAGAGACAACTGTAGACTGATTCAGTGGATTGTTGTGTGGGTGGAGCCGTGTGCATACTTGAATGACTGGCTTTTTTCAATCAGAGTATGATTGCGCTGAGCCAAACACCTTCTCTTTCATTTCTTGTGGTCATTTCACCGGGTCCGGAGCGTGCGAAATCCTTACTATATGTCATTCTCTCTGTGGTTCCGAATGACGCGCAAACCAGAAGACAAGGAGCTGAGGCACCTTGTGACCGCAGCCAAGAATCTCGGGGCCACCGAAGCCGAGATTGTCAGCACTGAAGACATCGTTGTAGACAGACGTGTCCGGCTGAAGTGCGCTATTCCAATTTGCGTGGACTATGGCAGGCATCTGCTGTGTCCACCAAATGTAATGTCTGTTAACGAGTTTTCAGAAATTGTGAGACTCTACAGAAAGGCGATCATATTCCAGGTCGAAGCGGATGTCGATTCTTCCGACAAATCGAGAAGACATCTGGACAAAGATGTATGCAAGAGTCTCGAGAGATCGACGAGTACCGCCAGATGGGAAACGAAATTGCACAGGCTGGTCAACCAGATGGAGACCCTTGCTTTCAAGCAAGGCTTCTATTTGGCTGCGGGCCTGATTGGCGGGAATTGCTGCCTCTGTCGCGAGTGTGTTGTCCCTCAGAGCGGCGAACTGTGCAGACATCCATTCGAGGCGAGGCCGTCGATGGAAGCAATGGGGATCGATGTTGTCAAGACCTGCAAGAAAGTCGGGCTGCCACTCAATCTCTCGTCCAAGAAGAAGGTAAGGTGGACTGGACTGGTGCTGTTGGACTAGTAGTTCAATGGCCGTTCCATCTTCCGTGGTCCTTTCTCATCGTGAGCTGTGTGTGTTTCCTACATGCTGGCACTCCGTCAATCAAGCGATCACGGCATTGGGCCGAACTCCGCGCTGATCTCGTATCCGTCGTGTCTATTCTGAACTGTGGGTCCGCGGAGACCGAATGTGAAAAATAATTGTAACAAGCATCAGTTGACTCGCTGGTGCCATGCCGTGACGAAAGCTGACCTCATCATTAGGAACGGCCGCGTTTTCACAGTCAACCATTCCCAGCCATGGGCTGAGGCGATCGCTGTCCACCGAGACCGAATAGTGTTCGTCGGGTCTGACGAAGGAGCCCGAGACCTCGAAGGTCCGAACACGAAAGTCATCGATGCCGGCGGAAGGCTCATCCTGCCAGGGTTCATAGATGCACACACGCACTGTCTCGCAGCGTACCAAGTGTATACATGGGCGGACCTGACTCCTGCAAGCTCTCAGGGAGAGCTAATCGACATCGTCCGGAGGCATGCGTTTGACCACCCTGAGCATCGCCTGGTCGGTGGCTTCGGCTTCCGTTATATGGCCGTCATGGAGGACGGCAGGCTGCCGAGCAGGTCGGCCCTGGACAAGGTCGTGGGCGACAGGCCGGTCTGGCTCATGTCTTATGATGGCTGGACCGCTTGCACGAACAGCAGATTCCTTGAAATTGCAGAGAGCAGGCTAGGCCGAAGGTTAGCTGAGCTGCCCGGGGTCGAGAGGGATCCGCACACTCGAGAGCCGACCGGGGTGTTCTACAAAACAGAGGAGCTCGACCCGCTGGTCGAGGAGCTCTCAGCCGCAGGCACGGACAGCGTCTATGAGGGGCTGAAGTCTGTCCTCGAGGACATGGTGAGATGTGGCATCACGAGCGTGCACGATGTTGGCGTTACGGACATGGCGGGGCTGAAGGTCTACGAAAGGCTTCGGAGGGATGGTTGCCTGAAAGCTCGCGCATACATCGCAATGCAGTATCGGAAAGACGGAGGGGAAGAGCAGATTGAGTTCTTTGAGCAGGCGCGCTCTACCTATTCTGATGAATGGGTCAAGGTGGGTGCTGTCAAGCTGTTCATCGACGGGGTGATGGACTCTTACACTGGAGCGATGCTTGAGCCGTATGCAGACGCTCCTGAGACTACTGGCGAGACGCTTTACGACCCCGAGGAGTTCAAGAGGATCGTCGCTAAGCTGGACAAGCTGGGCTTCCAGTGCATCACGCATTCCTGTGGCGACAGGGGCGTGAAGGTAGTTCTCGACGCCTACGAGCACGCGGCAAAGGAAAACGGGCCAAGGGAGCGGAGGCACAGGATAGAGCATGTCGAGCTGGTCTCGCCTGACGACGTGCCCCGGTTCAAGAGACTGGGGGTTGTGCCGGACATGCAGCCGACCCACGCTCATCTCTCCACGCCCCCGTTTGACGAGGCCTACGGAGAGCGCCTCGGTCCTCAGAGGCTCAGGAGGTCGTTCCCCTGGAGGAGATTGGTAGAGTCGGGTGCGGTACTCGCATTCTCGAGCGACTGGCCCGTGGCGGACATGAACCCGTTCCTCGGGATCCACAGCGCAATGACGCGCGGCGGCCTTCCTGGCGAGGAGAACGCGATAGGCCTCGAAGACGCAATCAAGGGGTACACGCTAAACGCTGCGTATTCTGCGTTCGAGGAAGGCATGAAGGGCTCCCTGGAAGTGGGAAAACTCGCGGAAATCGTCATCCTCTCGGAGAACCTGTTCGAGATTCCTGTGGACGACATCAAGAAAGTGAAATCCGTTCTCACGATTGTCGGGGGAATAGAGGTTTACCGCTCCGACAGGTTCCGGGGATGAGACTAGCAGTGACTGCGTGTGCTGGTCCTGGCAACTTGGGCCGTGTGTTTCCTACATGCTGGCTCTTCGCAAATCGAGTGATTGTTGCACCAGCTGGACCGCATCTGCCCCATCATCCTTGTCTGGGTTTGAATTGAGAGGGGATTTGAACCCGACCCGAGCCAGACATTCTTCTCTAATCTCGACAATAACAAAAGAATCCGCTGTCGCACTGAAGTGTTCTACGCGATCTGATGGCATCAAAGACCTTCGATTGTACAAGCCTGTGCACTGGAGGCCCCGCGGGAAGGTCTCTCTCAGACGATGTTCAAATACAATGAGCGACCCATATAATAGGCACTCTATCTACATGCTCTGGATGCTATTCATCCCTGATGCTAAACGATAGGGTAGGAGGAGGAAAATGGAAAAGGAGTTCAGCGTGAAGCTGCCCAACAGGCCAGGTGAACTCGCGCGGCTGACTGAGAAGCTCCGAGACGCCAGGGTCAATATCAGGACTATGTCGAC
>Ga0315268_10000183_pt1 | contig 73848 bp, 66 predicted proteins | sample C1_top_MG_FD_204535 | JGI IMG/M metagenome (GOLD analysis project Ga0315268, IMG submission 204535) | Sediment microbial communities from Yellowstone Lake, YNP, Wyoming, USA - C1_top | ecosystem: Environmental > Aquatic > Freshwater > Lake > Sediment | place: USA: Wyoming | collected 2017-08-01 | reverse complement strand
CCTGCACGATCTCCCACTTCTCCTCCGGGGTCCTCTGTACACGCGCTTTCCTGCTCATGTTGCCTCCTGTTGGGAGGCCCTGATCTTACCTAATTGCGGTGTCCAGTTTTAGAGGGGGGCACTACAGCATTTTGAAGATAACAGATGCACCCGTGAAGGCGGGATCTGTCACGGAAGGATTACTGGTACATGCGGAGGATCCTCCGATCTCGGAGGAGACGCGGACGAAAGACCTTGACGCTTGCATTGATCCAAAGGATGAACTTAAGGACGAGGAGTTCCTGAAGAATGCCTCTGAGGTGACTTACGGCATTGAGCGAAGCGGCCGGAAGTGGACCTATGCATGGCTGCTTGGATACGACGCCGGAGCCGCGCGGGGGTATCACGCAGGCTGTGCTGTTTCTGTCTTGCCCCCCAAAAGCATCGTTGGATTTGATCAAACCTTTTCCGGATGGAAAGCAGTCAAGGAGGTTTATCCGGACGCGGAAGACGCATTTTTTTCGCCCGGCCATGATCTAATTCTGATCTTCTACGGCAATCGGTTGATCGCCGCCCCTATGCGCGATGGCAAAGTAGGAAAGTCGCTTGCACGGGTAGAAATAGCCGGGAAACCGGTGATGGTTCAATGGGCTATTGGGAAATACGTGGACATCTGGACGAAGGAATTGACGCCGTATTTTGGCGCCTATACACCGAAATCCAAACCCGTAAAATAGAACGAAGAGAAGCTGACGGGTGGCACAGGCTTGATGTGAAGGCAGTGCGGGGGTGCCCCTCGATAAGAGCAAAGGCGTTGTCAGGAAGAATAAAATGAGGAGCAGAGCGCGGGCACCCCCGCAACTCTACCCCACACTGACTTGCAGAAGTGGTATCGTTTCTTCGCGCGCCGCTGTCAAGAGGGAAGAAGGGGAGCCAGGCGTGGGCCACCTGCCTCTCTATAAGAACTTGAATTAGGGTTCGAGGTGGAATGATATGGATAAGGCGGTCAAAGGTGTTCTGCTCGTGTCCGCAATTGCGTTTTTCGGATTGTTTTATGAAATCTATATTATTATATCAGTTATATATATCGCCAATAAGGTGCTTGGTGATTCCTCGTTCGCGGGGCACTCGCCCGCGGTAGAAATCTATGCTGGCGCTGTGTTATTCACATCAATATTTGGTCCTTATTTATGTATACCGATAATTATTCTCGCAGTTGCTCTCCTGCGCGACGTGGAAATTCCGGCGCGGACAAAAACTGTCGGCATTATTTTGGCGGCAGCATGCGTGTTTAGTACGGCGGTTGTTGTATGGCAAATCGCAAGATCTGGTCATTAGTGGGTCAATTCTGCGATGACTGGTTTGGGAAGTTTCGATGTTAGGCGAGTGGCCCAGGCTTAATGTGAAGGCAGTGCGGGGGTGCCCCTCGATAAGAGCGGCTGTGTTTATTTTCGATGCGCACGAAGGCGTGTAAATGGTTGGCGGTTGGCGGGGAAATGGTATGCTCGCGCGGCATGGGGGAATCGAGAAAATAAAGACGGAAGGCGAGGGTCAGCGGGACTATGAGCAAAACAATGCTGCCGATACAGGAGATTGCGCGGAAGCTGGGGATTTCGGAGAAGCACTATGAGCCCATCGGGAATTACGGGGCCAAGCTGAAGCTGGGATTGCTGAATGATGCGGCGTTTCCGCGGCGGGGGAAATTGATTTTGGTGACGGCGACGACGCCGACGGCTTCGGGGGAGGGGAAGACGGTTACGTCCATCGGTCTGACGCAGGGATTGGAGCGGATCGGGAAGAGGGCGGTGATTACTTCGCGGGAGCCTTCGCTGGGGCCGATTTTCGGGATCAAGGGGGGAGCGGCGGGGGGAGGATTGTCGCAACTCGAGCCCAGCCAGAAGATCAATCTGCATTTTCATGGGGATTTTCATGCGGTGACCGCGGCGCACAATTTGCTCGCGGCGCTGATTGACGCGCATCTGTTTCATGGAAACGATTTGCAGATGGACCCCGAGCAGGTGAGCTGGCCGCGGACGATGGACATGAACGACCGGGCGCTGCGGCGGATTGCGGTGAGCGTGGGCGGGAAAGAGGATGGCGCGGGGCGGCAGACGGGTTTTGTGATCACGGCGGCGTCGGAAGTGATGGCCATACTGGCGCTGGCGAAGAATCTGGAGGATTTGCGGCGGCGGCTGGGGGAAATTGTTGTGGGGGTTTCGCGGTCCGGGAAACGCGTGACGGCGCAGGATCTGAGGGCGACGGGGGGAATGCTGGCGCTGCTGACGGACGCGATTTTGCCGAATCTGGTGCAGACGAGCGAGGGAACGCCGGCGATGGTGCATGCGGGGCCGTTTGGAAATATCGCGCATGGAACGAGCAGCGTGATTTCGCATGAGATGGGGCTGCGGCTGGCGGAGTATGTGGTGAATGAAGCGGGATTCGCGGCGGACCTGGGCGCGGAAAAGTATATGGATATCGTGATGCGCACGACGGGGATTGCGCCGGCGGCGGCGGTGCTGGTGACGTCGGTGCAGAGTTTGAAATTGCAGGGGGAAGGGGAGTTGCAGCGGGGATTTGCGAATCTGGGGCGGCACGCGGAAAATCTGCGGCGGCTCGGGCTGCCCGTGGTGGTGGCTATCAATCATTTTCCGAAGGATACGACGGAGGAACTGGAGCGCATCGCGGCGTTTTGCGGGGAGTTGGGCGTGGAGCATGCGCGGAGCGAAGCGTTTACCAAGGGCGGAGCGGGGGCGGTGGCGCTGGCGGAGAAGGTGGTGGAGACGATTGGCAAGAATCCCGATGCCAAGCCGCGGTCGATTTATCCGCTGGAAGACGCGCTGACGGTGAAGATTGAAAAAGTGGCCAGGGAGGTTTACGGGGCGGCGGGAGTGAACTACAGCGAGAAGGCCAAGGCTAAGCTGGAGCGGTTTACGGAGTGGGGCTATGCGGGGCTGCCGGTGTGTATCGCCAAGACGCAGTATTCGTTTTCGGATAATCCGAAGTTGATGGGAGCGCCGCGGGACTGGACGCTGCAAGTGACGGACGCTTCGCTTTCGGCGGGGGCGGGATTCGTGGTGGTGATGGCCGGGAACATTATGTTGATGCCGGGACTGCCGAAGGTTTCGCGGGCGGCGCAGATTGAAGTGACTGCGGAGGGGGAGATATTGGGGGTGTGAGGGAGGCAGTTCAAAGTTGAGAGTCAAAAGTTGAAAGTGAAGAGAAAGGGCCTACGCCCAGTGCTGCTGGTTTTTGAAGTGGAACATGACCAAAACCCCCACGCGTAAAAACGACGCGTGGGGCACCCGCGCGACAGGAACTAAAAAACAAAGGTGCGGCGGAGGAGGGTTTCGTCGCCGGAGTGGCGGGGGATGGAATCGGCGGGGCGAGGGGAGAAAGTTTTGGCGGGAAGTTCGGGGAGGCCGGGGGAGCGGGAGACGACGGAGAGTTTCAGCGTGGCGGGGCCGCGGAGGACGAGTTTGAGTTCGAGGCCTTCAGCGGGGGGATTGGAGTAGGTTAGTTTCCAATTGCCATCGGGGTTGTAACGGGCGGCCTGCGGGTCGCCCAATTTTTTTCCGTTGACCCAGGAGTCCGTGATTTGGGAGTCGGAGACGGAGAGGGAGAGGGAGAGGACGCGGGCGGAGCGCGGGGCGGTGATGCGGAGAAGGAGGGTGCGGGTGTCGGCGGCGACGGTGGACTCGAGGAGGCGGATTTCGGGTGGAGGGAGCGGGAGGACGGGGGCGTCGTGCTGCAGAAATTCGGAATTGCGCCACGGGGGAAAGAAGGCGGGGAGTTTGGCGCGGACGGGGGAATCGCCGAGGAATTGCTGGGTCCAGGAGTCGGGGCGGGAGGCGGTGGAGGCCCAGAGGGCTTTGCCGGAATCGGAGTCGAGGGCGTAGACCATGGAGCTGGGCTGGGGATGATCGGGGGAGTAGCGGGTGAAGAGCGCGCCGGCGGCGAAGAAGAGGAGGGCGGCGGCGAGGGCATTCAGAGGAAGGAGAACGCCTTCGGTGGCGAGGAGGGCTTCGATGGCGGGGGCCAGGGACATGAAGAGAAGAGCGAGAAGAAGGGCGAGGAGGGGAGCGCCCAGGGCGGTGAGGCCGAGAGCGGTGTAGAAGCCGTGGAAGAGCGGGAGGATGAGGAGCAGAGCGGGGAGGGAGAGGAGGCAGAGGACGACGGCGTAGGCGATGGAGGCGAGCGAGGCGGAGGAAAATTTGGGGAAGTTTGCCGGGGAGTTTTCGGCGGGAGAAGTTTCTTCCTGTGGCGCGGATGATGGAGCTTCCTCTTGCGGCAGTTCGGGAGCGGAGAAATCGAGCATGACCTGGAGAATCAGGAGGGGCCAGAGGAAGGCGTAGTTGCCGCCGGGGAGCCACTTGGCCAGGATCAGGGTGACGGCGAGAAGGACGAGAGCGCCGCCGAGATTGAGAGGGAGCGGACCCCAGGCTTTTCTGCGCCAGAGGAGCAGGGCGGTCCAGAGGGAGGCGCAAAGGGCGATGAGGGCGAGGAGGTACCAGGTGTTCTGCGTGAGGTCGCCGGCGGAAAGTTTTGTCCTGTGCAGCCAGGCGATTAGTTTTACGAAGCCGAAGGCCACGAGGGGCAGGGCGAGAAGGGCGAGGAGATTTATGCCCAGGCCTTGCAGGACGCGCTTGTAAGAAATTTGCGCGGCGGGGGAGCGCAGAAAGAAAAGACGGGCGAAGGCGATGGCGGTGAGAGCGAGGGCCACGAGGGAGAGGGGCCAGGTCCAGGAGGCGGGGTAATGGAGGAAGGCGATGCCGGGGAGGGAGAAATAGACGGCGTCGGGTTCTTTCAGTTTGGCTAGATCGGCGTTGCCGAAAAAGCGGGCGAGGGAGAGAGCGGCTTCGCCGTGCTGCTGAAGGCTGCCGCGGTTGAGTTCGTCGGGATTATCGAGCGGGGTGTGATAGGCGGCCCAATTGCCGATGAAGGCGAAGTTCATGGCGGGGACGCCGGATTTTTTGAAGATGGTGAGGTCGGTGTCATTGGGCATGCGGCGATAGATTTCGTAGGTGAAGGAGGAGCCGGCGGGGTGGGGAGAGTTGGCGAGGGCGGAGATGAGCAGGCCGTTCTGGGAGCTAGTTTCGAAAAGCTGGGAGACGCCGGAATTTCCGCGGGCTTCGAAATTGATGGCCAGGCGGACGTCGGCGGCCCAGGAATGTTCGGCCATGAAGGCGGAAGCGCCGAGGAGGCCGTCTTCTTCGCTGTCGGTGAAGAGGAAGATGACGTCATTGAGGAGGGGAGGGGAAGCGCGAAGGGCGCGGAGGGTTTCGAGGAGGGCGGCGACGCCGGCGGCGTCATCGGCGGCGCCGGGGCCGGCGGGGACGGAATCGTAATGGGCGGCGAGGAGAATGGATTCCGGGCGGCCGGAGATGCCGGGGAGGCGGGCGGCGATATTTTCGACGCTACCGGCGGCGAGATATTTTTCGGTGACGGCGGTGGTGCGCTGGATTTGGGGGTCGAGGCCGAGGCGGGTGAGTTCAGCGAGGAGATAGTCGCGGACGCGGTCGTGGTCGAGGGAGCCCGAGGGATGGGGAATGCGGGCGATCTGGTAATCGTGAAGCATGGCGCGGTCGGCGGAGAATGTGGTGGCGGGAGCGGTTTCGGCGGCGGGATGGGGAGGGATTTCGAGGAAGACGCAGAGAGAGGAGGCGAGGAGGAGGAAGAGGAGAATGGCGTAGGTGGGGGCTTTGCCGCGCATGGGACTCCGTGAGCGAAAATCGGATGGGCCGCCTTTTCTTGCGGAAGTAAAGAGGGCCGGGGGAAAGGGTAGGCTGAAATGGGGGGAGGCGCAAGGGGAGAGAAGTGTACAAGGCTACTGCTTAAGTTTTTGTTCTGGAACGGGCGGGGTGAGTTCACTGGCTTCGAACTGCACTTGGGCGCAGCCGCCGGGTTCTATGCGGACGTTACGGGGATTCTCATAGCTGAAATCGGCGGTATGGAAGGAGAGCCCAGATCGCCTGGGATGGATGGTGTATTGGCCAGGAGGAACTTTGATCTGAAATTCGCCTTCTGCATTCGGCGTGGCCGTATAACGCCCATTCGCGCCGCGTGCCACGATACGCAATCCTTGGAGTTCGGATGGCGTGCCGCGAACCACTCCATGGATAACGCCGCCACCGTCATGGTGGGCTTGGATGGCTTCGATTTGTGCCAGCACGGGTTTGGCTTGGGCAAGGGGGCCGGAGTTGCCGCAGCCATCCACTGCCCAAGACTTGGAGTCAGCCGCGTAGAAAAGGAACAGCAGGTATTTCCGGCCCGGTTTCCATTCGAAAGTCGAGCGGCCGCTGTCGTTTCCTTCATAGATTTGGAACTGCGCTGCGATGTCTCCGCGCAAGAGTTTATTGGTACGCATCTTGTAGAAGTAGCCCAGCGCGGCTTCCTGGTTGTCCTTGTCGGGAACGGTCCTGGTTGTGACGAGAGTCGCTTCGACTACAACCTGGCTGGAAAAATATTCCGCGCAGACGAGGCGCGGCTGGGGGACGTTGCAGACCGCCATTGCCGGGCCGGCAAAGAGCAGAGAGGCCAATGCGAATAGCGGGCAGGATTTCATCGGGAGGAAATTAGCATGACCTGGAGGGATTTGAAAGAAGGCAGGGGATATCCATCAGAGGTCTTTGCACACTTTGCGGAGCGGCGTTTACGAATTGCTTCCGGAAGAGAAAAGATGCGGCCGGAGGCTAGAAGACCAGTTTGTAGATGTTGTCCTTGGTGTCTTTGGCGACGCCTTTGATGAAGCTGGGGCTCGCATCGGTTGGGGCGTTATCGGGCTTGTACATTTCCACGGTGAGGGTGGTGCCGCGGTTACCGGGGAGAACGGCGCGGGCCAGAAAGCGCATGCCCAGGACGTGGGCGACGTAAAATCCCGGACCGTAAACGGTATCCCACTCGGAGGACAGGGAGTTGGCCGCGACATTGGCGGCGGGGGAGGCCGGGGAGCGCGGCACCAATGCCCAGCGTCCTTTGCAGAGTTCGCCATCGGCGAGGGTGACGGAAATGTTGCCCGAGCGGGCGATGCCGCTGACTTTGCCGAGGAGAATGGGAGGGGGCGTTTGCGCGGAGAGCGGGCCGCGGATGGGGTAGAGGTGGGCGGTGCCGATGCAGCCGCAGAGTACGGGAATTCCCAGCAGGAAAAGGAAGGATTTGATCTTCATGGAAAAGCCTCCGGGAGCGAAGAATCGTAGTGCGGAAGCATGGCCTGGGCCGGCGCACCGGAAACGCCGCGGCACGAGCGAAGAATCGAAGCGCGCGAAAGCGGTGCAGGTAGTTAGTGTAAGGCTACTTAACCTGGGAAACAAAGGAAAATGAATGGCGGCACGGAGCGGCTTGGCGGCCGGCGAAGAAGGCGGGGGCAATCGAGGTGCGGGCGGGAGGAGAACGGAGCAGAAAAAAAGCGTCCCGGTGGGAACCGGGACGCTGGGGAAAGTTGGTTGAGGGAAAAAATTATTTCAAGGATTCGGGGTCGGACATGTTCCTTGGAGACTTCTGATTGAGCATGTTGATGAGGGTATGCCCGGAAGCGGGGACGCTGGCCATGCCCTTGCGGATGATTTCGAGGGCGGTCATGGAGCGGCCGTAGATTTTGCGGTTGGCGGAATTGTCCTGGCGAAGGGTGGAGCCTTCGAGGGAGACGCCGGCGAAAAGGCCGCGGGAGCGGGAATAGCTGAGGATTTCCGCGCGCATGGCGATATCGCTGGCGGCGGCGGCGTCGCGGCCCTTGGGGCCGGCGGAAGCGGCGGCGTCAACGCCGAGTTTGACTTTGCTCTTCATGAGGGACTCGGCGCCGCGGGGGTTCATGACCAGGAGGACGAAATCGGTGGCCTGTCCGCCGAGCTGGAAGCCGATGCCGAGACCTTCGAGGCGCATCATGGAGGGAGCGCTCCAGGGGCCGGTAAAATGTTCGCCCGTGCGGCAGGTCATGGCGCCTTTGCCGGCATTGCCGCTGACGCCCATGGCGAATTTGATGACGCTGGGGATGACGACGATGCATTCGGCCTGGTTGAGGAGGTCGATGGGAATGTCATCGGGGATGTTGAGAATGTCCTTGAGGACCGTTCCACAGTTTTCGAGGCGATCGGTTTCTTTTTTGCCGCTTTCGGCGGCGAGCGGAAGAGCAGCCAGGGAGAGAGCCAGGAGCAGAGACGTCATTTGTTTCATCAAGTTTCACCTCACAGGATACTGGGCATGGCTATCATACGTAATTTTTGGAGTGGAGCGCAATGCTGGGCTGAGGATTGGATGGGTGGGGGGCGGGGAGGGTTGTTTGGGGAGAGGGAGAGTTTCCAGTTGGCGGTTCTCAGTTTAAGGCCGAAACGCGAAACTCGAAATACGAAATTCGGGACACCTACAGTGTGGTGAAGGGGTGAGAATGGCGGGGATGGGTGTTGGGCAACCTGATAGACTAGCGAATATTCCGGTGGAAACGGGAGAGTGCGTGATGGTTTGTCTGCATTCGCGAAAGAGAGTTTGGCTGGCGGCGCTGGCGGTTGCGGCGGCGGGGATGGGTGCGCCGGGGGCGTTGGGGCAGCAGGGGAAGGCGAAGAGCGCGGAGGTTGGTGCGGCTTGTTGCGCGGCGGTCAAGGCGGAGACGGGCGGAGATGGGGCGGCGGAGGCGAAGAGGAGATTCGCGGAGCGGGCGGAAAAGATTGTGGAGGGGCCGGCGGGGGCCAAGGCGGAGTGGGGGATTTTGGTGGTGGAGGGAGAGACGGGGGCGGTGCTGTATGAAAAGAACGCGGACCGGTATTTTGTGCCGGCATCGAATATGAAATTGTTCGCGACGGCGCTGGCGCTGGAGAAATTGGGGAAGGGTTACCGGTTTCATACGACGCTGGAGACGCGGGCGGCGATGACGAAGCAGGGGCGGCTGCGGGGGGATCTCGTCCTCGTGGGGCGTGGCGATCCGAATTTGTCGGGGAGGAAATTTCCGTATGCGCCAGGGGCGGAGTTCGACGGGCCGCCGGAGCGGGCGCTGGCGGATTTGGCGGAGCAGTTGAAGGAGCGCGGGGTGCGGGAGATTGACGGGGGCATTGTGGGGGACGACAGCTATTTTCCGCGGGAGAGATATCCCGCGGGATGGGAAGTGGACGACATGGTGTGGTCGTACGGAGCGGCGGTGTCGGCGCTGGCGGTGAACGACAACACGGTGAAGTTGACGGTGGCGCCGGGGGAGTTTGCGGGGGATGCGGCGCGGATATTGGTGGAGCCGGCGACGGGGGATTTTACGGTGCGCAACGGAGTGGTGACGGCGGCGGCGGGAACGAAAGCGGCGGTGCGGCTGGTGCGCGAGCCGGGGGCGCGATGGGTGGAGGTGCAGGGGACGGTGCCGGCGGGAGGAGCGGAGCGGAGGATGACGCTGGCGGTGCAAGAGCCGGCGGAGCAGGCGGCGGAGATGATGAAGCGGGTGCTGGAGGAGCGCGGGATACGCGTGTGGGGAGCGGCGCGGGCGCGGCACGAGGCGGAGCAGGAGAAGGAAGCGGCATACGTGATGGCGGAGCACGTGTCGGCGCCGCTGGGGGAGGCGGTCGCGGCGGTGAATAAGCTGAGCGAGAATTTGCACACGGAGCTGCTGCTGCGGACGGCGGCGCGGCAGGCGGGGGCGTGGCGGGAGTTTTCGGAGGTGGCGAAATATGCGGGGGAGTTTTACGCGCAGGCGGGGATTGCGGCGGGGGACGTGGTGCAGAGCGACGCTTCGGGGCTTTCGCGGAAGGATATGGTGACGCCGCGGGCGATTGTGACGCTGCTGCGGTACGCGGAGAAGCAGGCGTGGTTCGGGGCGTACTATGATTCGCTGCCGGTGGCGGGGGTGGACGGGACGCTGGGGGAGCGGATGAAGAGTTCGGCGGCGGCGGGGAAGGTGCATGCGAAGACGGGGACGGTGGAGCATGTGCGGGCGCTTTCGGGGTTTGCGGAAGTGGGCGGGGGGCGGCGGGTGGTGTTTTCGTTTTTGACGAATAATCATGGCGGGAAGAATGGGGAGGCTGCGGGGGAGTTGGATGGATTGGCGGGGGCGGTGGTGGAGGAGTTTGGGGAGGGGGAGATGGCGGGGAGGCCGTAGGGGAAGGATGAGGATTGGGAGGGAAAGAAAGAGGGAAAGAAAAAAGAAAGAGTGAAACGCAGAGGCGCAGAGGACGCAGAGAAAAGAAAAGGCAAAGACCCCACACGCAACAACGGCGTATGGGGTACCCGTCCCTGGCTCCCCTTCCCGGCACCCTTCCGGCAATCGAGAGAATGAGGGAGAGAAAAAAGAAAGATGCCGGGCTGAAGCCCGGCGCTACATAGACAGGGAAAGGGAGCGGGAGAGAAAGTGGCGAGAACGGCGGAGATGGTTTTGGAGTTTGACGGGCTGCTGGAGATTTTGCGGCGGAGGACGACGTGCGCGCCGGGGCGGCGGGCGGTGGACGGGTTTGTGCCGCGGGGGGAGCGGGCGGAGTTGGAGGCGGAGTTTGCGCTGGTGAGCGAGGCGCGGGAATGGCTGCGCTGGGGCGGGGAGATGGGATTTGGCGGGTTGGCGGATCCGTGGGAGTGGATGGGATTGCTGGTGGAGGAAGAGGACGCGGGAGGTTCGGCGGCGGGAAGCGCGGCTGCGGGGGCGATCCTGGAGCCGAAGCAGTTGCTGGAGGCGGCGTCGTTGCTGGAGACGGCGGCGTGGCTGAAGCAGCAGTTTCCGGCGGAGGTGGCGGAGAAATATCCGCGATTGGCGGCGCGGGCCAATGCGCTGGGAAATTTTCAGGCGCTGCTGGGGACGATCAAGCGGGCGATTTTGCCGAACGGGGAGATCTGCGACGACGCTTCGCCGGCGCTGCGGCGGATCCGGGCCAGCGTGGTGGAGACGCGGGAGTCGGTGCAGAAATTGCTGAAGCAGATTTTGCGGACGCGGGAGGCGGCGGGGGAGGACTACGTGACGCTGCGCGGCGACCGCTTCGTGATTCCAGTGCGCGCGGAAAACCGGCGGGCGGTGCCGGGAGTGGTGCACGGAGCGAGCGGAACGGGGCAGACGCTGTTTGTGGAGCCGCTGGAGGCGCTGGACGCGAATAACCAGCTGGTGCAATTGAACGAGGAAGAGGCGGCGGAGATTTTGCGGATATTGCAGGAGCTGACGCGGCGCTTGCAGATGGAGCTGAGCGGATTGCGGGCGGCGGCGGAGACGATTGCGGAGATGGACGGAGTGTTTGCGCGGGGAAGATTCGCGCGGGAGTTTGACGCGGCGATTCCGGAATTCAGCGAGGCGGGGGCGCTGCAACTGGTGGAGGCGCGGCATCCGGTGCTGGAGGACAAGCTGCGGCGGGAGAAGCGCGCGATTGTGCCGATGACGCTGGCGCTGGGAGGGGACGAGCGCGTGCTGGTGATCAGCGGGCCGAACACGGGCGGAAAGACGGTGGCGCTGAAGACGACGGGGATGGCGGCGCTGGCAGCGCAGGCGGGGATTCCGGTGACGGCGCAGAGGGCGGTGCTGCCGCTGTTTGACCGCGTGCTGGTGGATATTGGAGATGAGCAATCGATTGCGGCGGACCTTTCGACGTTTTCGGCGCACATGGTGAATTTGAAATCGATGCTGGAGGCGGCCACGCCGCGGTCGCTGGTGCTGGTGGACGAAATGGGAACGGGAACGGCGCCGGAGGAGGGAGCGGCGCTGGCGGTGGCGCTGCTGGAGGAGTTTCGCGGGAAGAAGTGCATCGTGCTGGCGACGACGCATCACGACCGGCTGAAGACGTACGCTTCGACGACGGCGGGGGTGGTGAACGCGGCGGTGGAGTTTGACGAAGTGAATTTGCGGCCGACGTATCGGCTGATGGTGGGAGTGCCGGGCGGGTCGAGCGGGATTGCCATTGCGCGGCGGCTGGGGATTGGCGAGGCGGTGATCGAGCGGGCGCGGGCGCTGCTGGCGCCGGAGACGCTCGAAGCGGCGGACTTGATTGCGTATCTGCACCGCAGCCGGGACGAACTGGACCGCCTGCGCGCGCAGATGACGGCGGAGCGGCGGGCGCTGGGAGAAGAGCGGGAAAAACTGCGCGGGGAGTGGGTGGGGCGGCAGCAGAAGCGGATTGCGGAGCTGGAGGCGAAGTTCGCGGAGATGCAGAAGCGGTTCGACGCCAACGTGGCCAGCGTGGTGGAGGCGGTGAAGGAGCGCGAGCTGCGGGGGCAGTTGGAGAAGACGGCGCGGCGGAAGATGCAGGAGGCGCGCGGGGAGGCCAAGGAGGAGCTGAACGCGGCGGTGGTGCAGACGCTTTCGGAGTCGCAGGCGGACCTAGGCGCGGCGGTGGCGCCGGCGGGAGCGGTGAGCGCGGAGCGGCTGGTGCCGGGGGCGCGGCTGATGGTGAAGGGACTTAAGCAGGCGGTGGTGCTGCGGAGGTTGGAGGGGGCGACGGCGGAGGTGGAGGCGGGGCCGCTGCGGATGAAGATAGCGGTGGAGGAGATTACGGGGATCGAGGCGGGGCCGGCGGGTGGAGGAAAAATTTCGCGCGGGGTGACGGTTACGGCTGCGCCGGGGGAAGGATCGGTTTCGAGCGAGATTAATTTGATCGGGGTGAGGGTGGAGCAGGCGATTGAGCGGGTGGATAAGTTTTTGGATGAGGCGGTGATTGCGAATCAGCAGCGGGTGCGGATTATTCACGGGCATGGGACGGGGGCTTTGCGCAAGGGGCTGGCGGAGTTTTTGAAGACGCATCCGTCGGTGGAGTCGGTTGAGTTTGAAACGGAAGAGCGCGGCGGGAAAGCGATTACAGTTGTAGAATTGCGGACTTAGGAGCCATGGCGGAAGCGGGATCATTCGCGGAGAAGGTGAAGCAGCAGGCGGACATCGTTCGCGTGGTGGGCGAATACGTGCGTCTGCGGAAGACGGGGAAGGATTTCAGCGGGCTGTGCCCGTTTCATCAGGAGAAGACGCCGTCGTTCACGGTGTCGCCGGTGAAGCAGATTTTTTATTGTTTTGGGTGCGGCAAGGGCGGGGACGTTTACAACTTCGTGATGGACATGGAGAAGTGCGAGTTTCCGGAGGCGGTGCGGACGGTGGCGGAGAAGTGCGGGATTGCGGTGCCCGCGCAGCGGGAGAGGTCGCCGGAGGAGCGCAAGGAGAATCAGCAGCGGTCGGTGCTGGTGGAGATGCACCGGGAGGCGCAGAGTTTTTATGTGAAGCAGCTGGAAGCGACGGCGGAAGGCAAGGCGGCGCGGGCGTATCTGGAGGACCGGGGATTGGACAAGGAGGCGCTGGAGCGGTTCGGGATCGGGTATGCGCCGAGCGGCGGGGATATTTTGCTGCGGCATTTGAAGGCCAAGTACAAGGAAAATCTGCTGGTGGAATCGGGGCTGATTTCAAAGGACCAGCAGAGCGGGCGGCTGTTTGACCGCTTCCGGCGGCGGATCATGTTTCCGATCGCGAATGATTCGGGAAAGATCGTGGCGTATGGCGGGCGGGCGCTGGGCGACGACATGCCCAAGTATTTGAATTCGCCGGAGACGCCGATCTATTCGAAGAGCAATATTTTGTACCACATGGACCGAGCCAAGGAGGCGCTGCGGCGGCAGGACTATGCGGTGCTGGTGGAAGGGTACATGGATGCCATCGCGGTGGCGCGGGCCGGGGTGAGCAACGTGGTGGCGGGATGCGGGACGAGCCTGGCGGAGGCGCAGATCAAATTGCTGGCTCGGTTCACGCGGCGCGTGGTGGTGAACTACGACCCGGACACGGCGGGGCTGGCGGCGACGGAGCGGTCGCTGGCGCTGCTGCTGGAGCAGGGGTTCGAGGTGAAGGTGCTGGCGCTGCCGGCGATTGGGGACAAGAAGGCCGACCCGGACCTTTATATACGGGAAAAGGGAGCGGCGGCGTACATCGAGCAACTGAAGGGCGCGCCGGAGTACGTGGATTACCTGATTGCGCGGGCGGCGAAGATGGATTTGACGAGCGGCGAAGGGAAACTGCGGGCGGTGAATTATCTGCTGCCGTATTTGCAGCGGATACCGAACAAGCTGCTGCGATCGGAATGGGCCACGAGGATTTCGGGGCAGTTGCGGATTGAGGAGCCGGTGCTGCGGGAATCGCTGCGGAAGGCGGCGGCGGAGCGCAGCGGGGTGGTGAAGACGAAGCCGGAATTGGTGAGCCGGGCGGGGCGGCCGGCGGAGCGGCGGCTGCTGCAGATGCTGGCGGAGGCGGAGGAGTTCCGCGTGGAACTGGCGAAACGGTTGCAGGAGGAGCGGCTGTATCAGGGGCTGGAGACGGAGAAAAGTTTCGTGGCGCTGATCGTGGCGAATCTTTCGGGCGAGCCGGTTCAGGTGAGCGAGCTGGCGGGAATGCTGGAGGAACGGGAGCGGCGGCTGCTGTACGAGATTTTATTTGAGAGCGGGGCTGCGCCGACGTGGGAAGAGGCGGAGAGCTGCCTGGAGGCGCTGCGGCGGAGGAAAGTGGAAGTGGAGCTGGGGGAAGTGCAGAGGGCGCTGGAGGCCAGGCCGGCGGCGGGGGAGTTGAATGGGCTGCTGGAGCGGAAGATGACGCTGATGAGGAAGCTGGCGTCGCTGGCGGGGTGAAGAAGGAACGTGACTTGTGATTCGTGACTGGTGACTCGTGGAAAGAGCGCCAGGCGCGGGGTTTCTCTGGCAATGCCGCCGCCGGCTTTAGTTCATCCGCTGACGGCGCGGAAAAGAAAACATTCTCCCAAAAAAATTACCAGACGCGGCAGACTTTGGGGCTGATCATTTTCTGGCCTTCTTTGCAGCCGAAGGCTTTGGCGAATTCGGAATTGTTCTGGAGGGCGCCGAGGACGCGGAAGCGGCCGGGGGAGTGCGGGTTGGTTTTGGCCATGAGGCGGGCGCTTTCCGGGGTGCTGTTTTCGCACCAGATTTGGGCGAAGCTGAGGAAGAAGCGCTGCTCGGCGGTGAAGCCGTCTTTCAACTGGCCGGCAGCTTCGCTTCTTGCGCCGGAGAGAACGGCGCCGCGGAGAGCGAGGAGGGCGATGGTGACGCCGCCGTTGTCGGCGGTATTTTCGCCGAGGGTGAGGCGGCCGTTGAGGTGGACGTCGTCCACGGGAACGAAGGAGGAGTACTCGTCAGCGAGGCAGGTGGTGCGCTTTTCGAATTCGGCTTTGTCGGCGGGCGTCCACCAGTCGCGGAGATTGCCTTCGGGGCCGAACTTGCTGCCCTGGTCGTCGAAGCCGTGGGTGAGTTCATGGCCGATGACCACGCCGATGCCGCCGAAATTAACGGCGTCGTCCTCGGACTTGTCGAAGAAAGGCGGCTGGAGGATGCCGGCGGGGAAGTTGATGTTGTTCTGCAGGGGGCTGTAGTAGGCGTTGACGGTGGGGGGAGACATGCCCCATTCGGATTTATCGAGGGGCTTGCCGATTTTGGAGATGTCGTGCAGCCATTCGAATTGACTGGCGCGCATGGCGTTGCCGAGGAGGTCGCCGCGCTGGATGTCCACGGAGCTGTAATCCTTCCATTTATCGGGATAGCCGATTTTGTTGGTGATGGCGGCGAGCTTGGCGGCGGCCTGTAATTTGGTGGCTTCGGACATCCAGGAAAGGGTCTGGATGTCCTGGCCGAGAGCCTTTTCGAGGGCCACGACCATTTTGAGCATGCGCTCCTTGCCATCTTTGCCGAAGGTTTCCTGGACGTAAGGCTGGCCGAGGGCTTCGCCGAGGAGCTGGTCGGTGGTGGCGACGCAGCGCTTCCAGCGGGTCTGAATTTCCTTCTGGCCGCGGAGAGTCTGACCGTAGAACGCGAAATTTTCGCGGACGAAGGGATCGGAGAGGAGAGGGGCGGCGTCGCGCAGGGTGTGCCAGCGGAGATAGGATTTCCAGTCGTCGAGCGAGGAGGATGCGAGGACGGCATCGGTTTTCTGAAAGAAATCCGGGGGAGCCACGTTGATCTCGGTGAAGGCGGGGGCGTGGGTGGCGGCGAAGAAGCGGGGAAACTGAAAATGGGGGGCGAGTTCGGCGAGTTCGGCGACCTTCATCTTGTGGTCATAGTTTTTGGGGTCGCGCATTTTCACGCGCTCGTAGGAAGCGTCGGCGAGTTTGGTTTCGATGTTCAGCACGGCCTGGGCTTCCTTGCCGGCGGCATCGCTGCTGTCGCCCAGGAGTACAAACATGTTTTGCATGTGCTGCGCGTATTTCTGGCGGGTCTCCTGGGATTTGGCATCCTGATTCAGGTAGTAATCGCGGTCGGGCAGGCCCAGGCCGCCCTGGCGGAGGGCTGCGCCAACCTGGCTGGCATTGTGCAACTCCGCCTGGGAGCCAAAACCGAAAAGGACGTTCACGTCCTGGGTGTGCAGGTAGGCGATGGCCTCAATCAATTGGTCGGGGCTGGAAGCGGCGGCGATGCGGGCGAGCAGGGGTTGGAGCGGGGCCGCGCCTTTGGCGTTGACCGCGGGCTCGTCCATGCAGGAGGCGTAGAAGTCGCCGATTTTCTGGGTGATGGGGCCGCGGTGGGGATCGTTGGCGGAGGCTTTTTCGAGGATTTGGTGGAGCAGTTGGCGGTTGTATTCGGCGAGTTCATTGAAGCGGCCCCAGCGGGCCTGGTCGGAGGGGATGGGATTGTTCTTGCGCCAGGCGCCGCAGGCGTATTCGTAAAAGTCGTCGCAGGGATTGACGGACTTGTCCATGGCGGCGAGGTCGAAGGACTTGGGGCGGACGACGGGGCGGGAATCGGCAGGAGCGGGGGCGGTTTTCGCGGGGGCCGGCGGCTGCTGGGCGGAGGCGATGGGACCTAGTGCCGCGGCCAGGAGCAGGGCGAGGATGGCGAAGGGGGCGGTCTTTTGGGGGAGCATGGGCACCTCGATGGAGTGTTGGAAGTTCAAGGGAATGCGCAATTTAAACCGGAGGGAGGGAGGCGTCAATGGGAAAAGAGGGGCTCATCGGGAAGGGAGTGGAGAGGCGAAAAAGGAACAAAGGCGTTGACAGGAATGGACTTAGCCGTGTAGCGTGGTACGGTTCAAGCGAGTAACGGTTCGCGTGTTCGGCGCATCTATCTCCATGTGGAAGAGCGTGTGAGCGCGGGCGGCGGGGTTGCGTCCGGGCAAGAAATTGTTTTTTTTGGGCGGCGAAAGCGTTCCGCGGAGAGCCGCCGAAGTAATGAATGGGGCGGTGTTGGCGCCCGAGAACGGCGCGTCGACGGAGCGGGAAGTTTTACGCAGAAGAGGGCAGGAGGAGTTTTGTGGCGGTAGCGCTAGAGGAAAAATACGACGCAGTACGCCAGCTGGTCGCTTTGGGCAAGGAGCGGGGATACCTGCTCTATGACGAGGTGAACGACACGCTGCCGGCGGAAGTGCATTCGTCGGAAGAGATTGACGATTTGCTTTCGACGTTCGAGCGGTACGGGATCGATGTGTACGAGGATGCGGCGACGGCCAAGGCGGCGCGGGCGACGCTGGAGCTGGCCGAGCCCGGAGCGGAACCGGAAGTGCGCGAGGAGCCGCAGGCGGAAGAGTCCGAGCTGGACCTGACGCCGGGAGCGCTGGAGAAGACCAACGATCCGGTGCGCATGTATTTGCGGGAGATGGGCACGGTGCCGCTGCTGACCCGCGAAGGGGAAGTGGCGATTGCGAAGAGGATCGAGCGCGGGCAATTGGTGGTGATGAAGACGATCACGCGCTCGCCGATCGTGGTGAAGGAACTGCTGGCGGTGGCGGAAGACCTGCGCAAGGGAGCGCGGTCGATCAAGGAAATTGTTCAGTTCGACGACGAAGAGCTGACCGAAGAGAAGATCGCGAACAAAACCAAGGCGACGCTGAAGAAAATCGACAAGATCGCCAAGCTGTACGAGGATTCGCTGAAGCTGGCGGCGAAATTCGAGAAGGTGCCGAAATCGAAGAAGAAGCAGTACGTCCGGGCGAAGTGGGAGCTGAGCCGGACGCGCATCGAGATTTCGCAGGCCATGCGGGATTTCGAGTTTAATCCGTTCGAGAAGAAACGGCTGATCGACAAGATGCGCGGAACGATCGAGCGCTTGCAGTCGCTGGAGCGGGAAGCGGGGCGGCTGGAGCGGCGCGTGGACGCCTCGAAGGGCGACACGGCGGCGGAGGCGCGCAAGGAACTGAAGAGCCGGCGCTCGGAGCTGCGGGACATCGCCGAGGCCAGCGAAGTGGGCGCGATGGACTTGAAGCGCACACTGGTGGTGATTCACCGGGGGGAAGCGGAAGCGGAGCAGGCCAAGAAGGAACTGATCGAGGCCAACCTGCGGCTGGTGGTGTCCATCGCGAAGAAGTACACCAACCGCGGCTTGCAGTTTCTGGACCTGATTCAGGAAGGAAACATCGGCCTGATGAAGGCGGTGGACAAGTTTGAGTGGCGGCGCGGGTACAAGTTTTCGACGTACGCGACGTGGTGGATCCGGCAGGCGATTACGCGGGCGATTGCGGACCAGGCGCGGACGATCCGCATTCCGGTGCACATGATCGAGACGATCAACAAGCTGGTGCGCACGAGCCGGCAGCTGGTGCAGGAGCTGGGACGCGAGCCGACCAGCGAAGAGATTGCCAAGCGCATGGACATTCCGGTGGGCAAGGTGCGCAAGATTTTGAAGATCGCGCAGGAGCCGATTTCGCTGGAGACGCCGATTGGCGAGGAAGAGGATTCGCATCTGGGGGACTTCATCGAGGACAAGGCGGTGGTTTCGCCGTCGGACGCGGTGATCAACCTGAATTTGAAGGAGCAGACGTCGTCGGTGCTGAAGACGCTGACGCCGCGGGAAGAGAAAGTGATCAAGATGCGGTTCGGGCTGGACGACGGCTCGGAGCACACGCTCGAGGAAGTGGGGCAGTCGTTTGCGGTGACGCGGGAACGCATCCGGCAGATCGAGGCCAAGGCGCTGCGGAAGCTGCGGCATCCGTCGCGGTCGCGGAAGCTGCGGGCGTTTTTGGAGGGGTCTTCGAGGGATTATTTGTAGGAAGAAGAGAAAGACCGAAGTTCGAAACGCGAAATACGGAAATCGAAATGCCTCCGGGATGACCGGAGGCGTTTTTATTTTTGGAGCAGCTGATGCCGGGAAGCGACGGGGATCAATCGGGGAATTCGACGCAGACGGCGTAGGAGCGGGGGGAGGGATGGGACTGGCCGTGGGCGCGGAGGGAGTCGAGATAGGCGGCGATGGCCTGGCGCATGTTTTTCTCGAGGGCTTCGCGGGTGTGGGCGGTAGAGGACCAGCCGGGGAGGTCGGGGGAGGCGGCGGAGTAGCCGACGTCCGTCTGTTTGACGACGATCAAGTATCTCTTCACGCGATTCGTTCCGCCTGATCATTCCACTTACATTTAGAAGCGAGCGGCGGCGTTGCGGTTGCCGAGACGGCTCTTCTTGCTCGTAAGATGTCACAGCCGGGCTTCTTCAAGGTCATCAAGAGTATTTTCCGCCAAATCGGGTCGTCATTCACCAAAAGAATCTTCATGAAACAATTATTCTCTGGTGCAGAAGTGCAGATTGGCACATCCCGCATCGTTCTGAGGAGGGAGCAGATGTGTGGAAGGCAGAAACTGTTTCAGCCTGGAACAGTGTTGTTTTTACAGGGCAGTTCCCGCGGCTTTGACTTGCTCGGAGGTGGCGCCGAAGAGCGGAGGAGCTGGGACGCCGAAGAGGCCGAGGTAGTGGTAGACCTCGCCGCGATGGTGGATTTCATGCTCGGTCATGGCGCGGAGGAGGACCCAGACGGGAATTTGCGCACCAGTGGGAGTGGTGCAGAGGCCTTGAAGATCGGCATCGGAGAGGCGGGAGAGGATTTCGCGGGATTCGGCGTGGAGGCGTTCAAGGAGGGCGAGGACGTTGTCGAGGCCGTCGGCGAGTTGTTTGTTTTCGGTGGTGTAGCGATGGGGATGGCCGAGGACGGTTTCGGCGAACATAAAGCGTTTGGTGACGGCGATGTGGCGGAGGAGATCGCCGGCGGTAAATTTTCCGGGGGCGCAGGGGGATTCGAGTTTGTCCGCGGGGACGCAGCGGGCGGCGCGGAGGGTGCGTTCGTGAATGCTATCGAGGTATTCGAGGAAGGGCTGGATGGTGCGGATTTCCATGGGAGAGCCTCCGTGGCGGGGATTATGCCACAGGATTCTGGATTGTGTCAGCGAAGAAGCTGGCGGGCGCGTGCGGCGGAGAAGGTGGCGGCGAGATAGAGGAGTGCGAGGAGGAAGAAGCCGGTGGCGATGCCGACGGATTGAGCGATCCAGCCGAGGGCGACGCTCATGGCGACTTGGAGGGAGGTGGTGAGAATGGCGATGGCGGATTGGGTGCGGCCCATGAAATGGCGCGGGACGATGGTGAGGAGAGCGGATTGGGCGACGACGCCGCCCGTGGCGCGGCAGAGACCGGCGACGGCCTGGAGGGCCACGGCGCCGGCGAGGAAGGCGACGAAGGGAATGGCGAGATGGACGAAGACGAGGAGAGCCATGGCGGCGACGTAGCCGGAGAGGCGGATTTTTTGCGGGAGCTGGCTGGCAATGAGGCCGCCGGCGATGGCGCCGAGAGCCCAGCCGGATTCGAGGAAGCCGAGGCCGGTGGCGCCGGAATGGAGAACGTCATTGGCGAGAGCGACGAGGACGATGTTGCTGCTGACGACGCTGGCCATCATGACGGCGTGGGTGAGGCCGAGGGAGCGCACGACGGGCTGGGATTTGAGATAAGCGAAACCTTCCTTGAGATCGGCGTAGATGGCGAGAGAGAGGCCGGCTTCGGAGACGGCGGGATTTTCGCCGGATTTGAGTGCCTGGGCGGTGGCTTCGGTGGCGGGGGAAAATTCGCGGGGATATTTTAAATGGTCGCGGGGAGAGACGTAGCCGCGGCGGACGTGGAAGAGGCAGAAGGCGGAGACGAAATAGGTGAGGCCGTCGATGAAGAGGATGCCGCCGATGCCGGCGCGGTCATAGATGAAGCCGACGAAGGCGCCGGCGATGAGCATGCCGCTCTGCACGGCGATGAGCACGGAGGCGCTGGCGCCGGTGTACTGGCTGGGGGGAATCACTTCCTGGACGAGGGCGTTGACGCTGGCCCAGTACATGGCGGAGCCGATGCCGTTGACCAGGGTCATGGCGTAGAGGTGCCAGAGCTGGAGATGGCCGGCGTGGGCCAGAGCGGCGGTGGCCAGGACGGTGCAGCCGCGGATGAGGTCGATGACGATGCCCAGGTAGCGGCGGTCGAAGCGGTCGATGAGCACGCCGCCGAGGAAGGGAACGAGCATGCCGGGGAGGGTGACGACAATGATTTGCAGGCTGACTTTGACGGTGGAATGGGTGGTGGCGAGGATGTGCCAGCTGACGCCGGTGAAGTTCATGCCGCTGCCGAAGAGGGAGACGAACATGGCGATGAAGAAGAAGCGGAAGCCGCGCTGGGAGAAGATGAGGCGCCAGTCGGTTTGGGCGGGGGTGGGAGTGGGCGTGCTCATTCGGAGATGCTCGCGTGATTATTCTACCGGAGTTGGGGGCGGGTTGCTGCGCGAGAAACGGGTTGGGAAAGAACAGGCGGCGAATTTCGTATTTCGAGTTTCGCGTTTCGTGGCTATGATGGCCGCGTGGAATTACTGCTCGATGTGCGGGGATTGACGGTGGAGCTGGCGACGGCGGCGGGAGTGGTGCGGCCGGTGGACGGGGTGTCGCTGCGGATTGCGGCGGGAGAGACGGTGGGATTGGTGGGGGAGTCGGGAAGCGGGAAGACGATGCTGGCGCTGGCGCTGATGGGGTTGCTGCCGGACGGTGCGCGGGTGGGCGGGGAGGCGTGGCTGGGCGGAGCGGCGGGCGGAGCAAGCTCCGCCCCTACGGAGGGAGTAAGGAAAAATTTGGTGGGATTGGGCGAGCGGGAGCGGCGTGGCGTGCGCGGGCGGGAAGTGGCGATGATATTTCAGGAGCCGATGACGTCGCTGAATCCGGTGATGCGCGCGGGGGAGCAGATTGCGGAGGCGATTCGGGCGCATGAGCCGGGCTTGCAGCGCGCGGAGGTGCGGCGGCGGGTGATTGCGGCGCTGGAGCGGGCGGCGGTGCCGGAAGCGGCGGAGCGGGCGCGGCAGTATCCGCACCAGTTATCGGGAGGGCTGCGGCAGCGGGTGATGATCGCGATGGCGCTGGCGTGCGGGCCGCGGCTGGTGATTGCGGATGAGCCGACGACGGCGCTGGACGTGACGGTGCAGCGGCAGATTTTGGATTTGCTGGATGAGTTGCGGCGCGGGCTGGGGCTGGGAATGCTGTTCATCACGCACGATTTGGGAGTGGTGGCGCGGGTGGCGGAGCGCGTGGCGGTACTGTACGCGGGGCGGATCGTGGAGGAGGGTCCGGCGCGGGAGGTGCTGGCGCGGCCGCGGCATCCGTATACGCAGGGATTGCTGGCGGCTTCGCCGCGGATGGAGCGCGGAAAGCTGGAGCCGATACCGGGGACGGTGCCGCGGCTGACGGCGCTGCCGCCGGGGTGCGCGTTTGAGCCGAGATGCGCGCAGCGGCGGGCGGAATGCGCGGCGGGGATGCCGGAGCTGCGGGGGGTGGGCGGGGAACATGCAGCGCGGTGCGTGCTGGTGTAGGAATGCTGCGGAAAACTCAGTTACGGGTGTCATGCTGAGGCGAACCGATGAGGTCCGGTGTCTGGACTCCGGTGGAGTCCAGACACCGGACTCCCGAAACCGGAGTTTGCCGAAGCATCTCAAGTGTAAGTGTATGAAGCACATGAAGTTGAGATTCTTCGTTCCGGTAAAAGGCATCGGGACTCAGAATGACAGCTTCTTTTTTTGAGGCCTGTAGGGGTATTCGGGAAAGCGGTTCAAAGTTTGCGCTGAAAACCGAGCGCGGCCATTTTCTTTTCGTCCGCGACCATCCGGTTTGCGGAATATTCCAGTTGAAAACCTTGCCTGGCGAACTCGGTGGCAATTTCATCGGGGGAAAGCAATTGCGAATGGATTTGCTTGAAAATGTTCATGGAGCCGGGAATGGGGCGGGTTGCGCTCATGGGCGCGGGGGCGGCTGGCGGATTTTGCTGCATGACGATGAAGACGCGGGCGGAGGACAGAGAGCAGAGCGTGGCCACGGCTTTGCGCCAGTCCACATGCTCGAGGACGAGGACGGCGAGGATTAATTCGAAACCGGGGGAGAGCTTGGTCTGCTCGACGTCGTCGACGACGGTGTTATAGCGCAGGTGTTCCACGGCAGCGAGGCGCGCGGAGAGGCGTTCGAGGTAGAGCGGATTGATGTCCGTAAAAGTGATGCGGTAGGGAAGCAGGAACGAGGGCGGGACGAAGTCGAACATCTGTCCAGTGCCGGCGCCGGCGAAGAGCACGGCGGAATCCGCCGGCGGCGGGTGAGCGCGGGAAAAATCGGCGACGAGCGCGGCATTGGCCTGGGCCTGGCCGATGGCAGCCATGTGGGCTTCGTAATCTTCGGCGCGGATGGCGGAGGTCCAGGCCTCGCGCAGGGGGTTTTGCGGCATGGGATGCGCTCCGATTGAAATTGTAACGGAAAGCGGCGTGCAAAACAGGGCTTCCGTGCGAAGATACGGGCCATGGGAACGGCGGAAAATCTGCTGGAAGTGCGCGGGCTGAAGAAGAGTTATGCGCGCGGGGGCGGGGTGTTCGCGGAGGGCGGCGGGGAGCGCTTCGCGGCGGTGGATGGAGTGAGCTTTGATTTGGCGCGGGGAGAGACGCTGGCGATTGTGGGGGAGTCGGGGTGCGGGAAGACGACGCTGGCGCGGATGGTGCTGCGGCTGATCGAGGCGGATGCGGGGGAGATGCGTTTTGCGGGAGAGGATTTGCGCGCGGCGGGCGGGGAGAAATTGCGGGCGCTGCGGCGGCGGATGCAGATGGTGTTTCAGGACCCGTTTGCGTCGCTGAATCCGCGGATGCGGATTGGAGAGATTGTGGGCGAGCCGCTGGCGATTCATGAGGCGCGGCTGGCGAGCGGGGAGCGCGACGAGCGCGTCGCGGCGATGCTGGGGCGGGTGGGGCTGGAGGCGGACGCGATGCGGCGGTATGCGCACGAATTTTCCGGGGGGCAGCGGCAGAGAATCGGGATTGCGCGGGCGCTGATTCTGCGGCCGGAGCTGGTGGTGGCGGACGAACCGGTCTCGGCGCTGGACGTTTCGGTGGGGGCGCAGGTGCTGCTGCTGTTGCAGGAGCTGCAGCGCGAGCTGGGGCTGACGTACTTGTTTATTTCGCACAGTTTGCCGGTGGTGGCGCAGATGGCCACGCGGGTAGCGGTGATGCGCGCGGGACGGTTCGTGGAAATGGGCGCGGCGGAGCAGGTGCTGGGGCGGCCGGAGCATGCGTATACAAAGGAGTTGGTGGCGGCGGTGCCGGGCAGGTGAAATGTAGTTGCGGAGGGGGAGTAGGATAGAGGCGGAGCCCTTGCGGTAATTTCTTTCGTGAGGAGGAAGCGATGGAAACGACTCCTGTGCCAGAGGAAAAGACTTCGGCGGCGGTGAACCACCTAGGGCGGTTGATGGGTGTTCTGTTTAATCCCCAAGAGACATTTGCGGAGATTGTTCGGAGGCCGAGCTGGGTAGCGCCGCTGGTGCTGCTGATGATTCTGGGCACGGGTGTGGGCGTGCTGATGAACGCGAAGATGGACTGGCACGCGTACATTCGGCAGGAGGCGGAGAAGAGTCCGCGGTTTGAGCAGTTGAGCGAGGAGCAGAAGGAGAGCGCGATTTCCCGGCAGGCGGGGATGATGCCGTATATTTCTTATGCGATGGGCGTGATCAATACGCCGCTGCTGATCCTGGGATTTGCGCTGATTTATTGGGGAGCGATGAATCTGTTTCATGGAGCGGCGATGCGCTACGGGACGGCGTTTGCGGTGAGCGCGCACGCCATTATGCCGCTGGCGATCCTGAACGTGCTGGCGATGGTGGTTCTGTTCCTGAAGGGGCGCGGGGAGGTGGACCCGCAGAATATGGTGGCGGAGAACGTAGGAGCGTTCCTGAGCGCGGACGCGCCGAAGTGGCTTTCCGCACTGGGAAGCTCGCTGGACCTGTTCTGGATGTGGTGTCTGGCGCTGGCGGCGGTGGGATTTTCGGCGGCGGAGCCAAAGAGAATCAAGCCGGGAGCGGCATTCGGCACGGTGTTCGGGCTGTGGGCGGTGTGGGTGGCGTGCAAGGTGGCCTGGGCGGTGCTGTGAGGGCGCGGCGCGCTCCTGCTACACTTGGGGCGTGGGCATTTCTTTCCAAGTGGAGAAGACGGACCCGACGGGAGCGCGGCTGGGGAAGCTGACGACGGCGCACGGGGTGATCGAGACGCCGGTGTTCATGCCGGTGGGGACGCAGGCGACGGTGAAGAGCCTGCGACAGGAAACGCTCGAGGAGCTGGGCGCGGGAATTATTCTGGGCAACACCTATCACCTCTATCTGCGGCCGGGGCATGAGTTGGTGCGCAAGCTGGGCGGGCTGCACCAGTTCATGTCATGGAAGGGCGCGATCCTGACGGATTCGGGCGGGTATCAGGTGTTCAGCCTGGCGAATTTGCGCAAGATGACGGATGAGGGCGTGCGGTTTCGTTCGCACCTGGACGGTTCCGAGCATCTGCTGACGCCGGAGAAGGCGGCGGAGATTCAGCTGGCGCTGGGGTCGGACATTGCCATGGTGCTGGATGAGTGCATCGAGACGCCGGCGCCGCGGGCGGCGGCGGAAGCGGCGCTGAAGAGGACGAGCGCGTGGGCGCGGCGGGCGCGGGATTATTTTCGGGAGCAGACGAGCCGCAACGGGGAAGTGAGTCAGGCGCAGTTTGGGATTGTGCAGGGAGCGACGTTCGCGGATTTGCGGAGAGAGAGCGCGAAGCAGTTGCTGGAGCTGGATTTTCCGGGGTACGCGGTGGGTGGGCTGGCGGTGGGCGAGCCGCACGAAATGACCTGCGAGATGGCGGGGGAAGTGACGGCGCTGCTGCCGGGGGACCGTCCGCGGTATTTGATGGGAGTGGGGCGGCCGGAGCAACTGGCGGACTACGTGGCGCTGGGGATGGACATGATGGATTGCGTGCTGCCGACGCGGGCGGCGCGGCATGCCTGCCTGTATACGAGCGCGGGGCGGGTGCTGATCCGCAAGGCGCAGTACGCGGATGACCAGCGGCCGATTGACGAGGCCTGCACGTGCCCAGTGTGCAAAAGATATACTCGGGCGTACCTGCGGCACCTATTTGCGTCGGGCGAAATGCTGGCGGCGATTTTGGCGACCCACCATAACGTCCATTTTTACCTTGACATAATGCGCCAAATCCGCGAGGCTATCGCGTTCGGGGCCTTGGCGCCGTTCTCATCGGAGATGCATGCGCGATACGCAGAGGGACCGGGATAAGAGCCGGAACCGGGCGGGGCGGGCTGTTCGCGCGGGGATGCGAAAAGAGCATCCAGGGAATTGATTCAGCGGGAGTTAGTGCGCCGGGTTGCGGTTTCACTGGCAGAAGACCGCGGAGGCGCGGTACAATCCCAAAGTTCGGGGGAAGAAGAGGACTATGACGCTGTTGGGGGCAATTTTGTGGCAGGCGCAGGCGGGTGGTCCGGCGGGGTTGTCGGGGTTGCTGGTGCCGTTCCTGCTGATGCTGGGAATCATGTATTTTATCGTGTTTCTGCCGCAACAGCGTTTTAAGAAGAAGCAGCAGGCAATGCTGGACGCACTGAAAAACGGGGACAAGGTCATTACCAACAGCGGGATATATGGATCGGTCGCCGGGATTGACGGCAACACCCTGATTTTGAAGATCGCGGATCAGGTTAAAATTCGAATCGCGCGGTCGGCGATCGCCCAGGTGGAGTCTTCCGAAGATGCCAAATAAAACCCTGGGCCGCCTACTGGCGCCGCAAGCCTTCTAATCATGAACCCAAACCTGAAATGGAAAGCGCTGTTTATCCTGGGAGTTATCCTGATCTGTCTGTTCGGGCTGGTGGGGCTGCCGTCGTTCCCCACGTCACTGGGCATGATGAAGGAGAACTTCGGGCATCAGATCAAGCTGGGGCTGGACCTGCAGGGCGGGACGCACCTGATTTTGCAGGTGCAGGTGCAGGAAGCCATCAGCCAGGAGACGGATCAGACGGCGGGGCGGCTGACGTCGCAACTGCGGACTAAGAATATCCACTACGAAGAGATTCGGCGCGTGGACGATACGCACATTCAGGTGCGGGGAGTGGCCGCGGAGAACGCGGCGCAGTTCCGCGACCTGGTGAAGGATCAAGTTTCGCGGGATTGGGACTGGGCGCCGGCGGCCGGGGAAGCGGGCGGCTACGTGCTGACGCTGCGGCCGAGCGCAATCGTGGCGATTCAGCAGCAGACGATGCAGCAAACGCTGGATACGATCGAGCGGCGCATCAATGCGCTGGGGCTGACCGAGCCGACGATTCAGTTTCATGGGCGGGATGACCGGGAGATTCTGGTGCAGTTGCCGGGCGAAGGCGACCCGACGCGGGCCAAGGAAGTGATTTCGCAGGGCGGGCAGCTGGAACTGAAGCTGGTGGAAGATGCGTCCGCTTATCCTTCTGAAATTGCGGCACTTACGGCGCATAACGGGATCCTTCCCGTAGGTACGGAATTGATGCGGGGCAAGAATGAATCGAATGCCGCGCCGGGCACGAGCGGAGAAACGTGGTACATCCTGCAGCGCGTTCCGGTGGTTACCGGACGGGATCTGCGCAATGCGCAGGAGAACCGGGATACGCGGAATCCGAGCCAGTGGCAAGTGAATTTCAGCCTGTCCACGGAGGCGGCGCCGCGCTTTGGGGCGTTTACCGAGCAGAATATCGGGCGGCAGATGGCCATTGTGCTGGATCACCGGGTAACGACGGCGCCGCGCATCAATGGGCGCATTGAGGATTCGGGGGTAATCGAGGGCACGTTCACGCAGCAGGAAGCGCACGATTTGACGCTGATCCTGCGCGCGGGAGCGCTGCCGGCTTCGATCAAGTACCTGGAAGAGCGCACGGTGGGGCCATCGCTGGGGGCGGATTCGATTCGCCACGGGATGCAGGCTTCAATCCTGAGCTTGATTGTGGTGATGATTTTCATGGTGATCTATTACCGGCTCTCGGGGGCCAACGCGATTGTGGCGCTGGTGCTGAACCTGATTATCCTGCTGGCGGTGCTGGCCTATTTTGGAGCGGTACTAACGCTGCCGGGCATTGCCGGAGTGATTCTGACGATCGGCATGGGCGTGGACTCGAACGTCCTGGTGTTTGAGCGCATCCGCGAGGAGCTGCGCAACGGCAAGGCGGCGGTATCGGCGGTGGACGCGGGGTTCAGCAAGGCCTTTTTGACCATCGTGGATACGCACGTGACGACCGTGGTTTCGGCCATTTTCCTGTTTTTCTTCGGGACAGGGACGATCAAGGGGTTTGCGATTACCCTGACGATCGGGCTGCTTGCCAACCTGTTCACGGCGATCTATGTGTCCAAGGCGATTTTCGCCTATCACCTGGGAAAGATGGACCGGCAGGCGGAATTGAGTATTTAGCAAGCCGGGCAGATTCAGTTTCTGTCTGTAACGTATTGTAAAAAGGCGAGTTAGGTTGCTGTCCTGGGCCGGGAGACGGGCTGAAACGAGGGCCGTTGAGACGGGGCGGGAAGAGCGGTTCATTCGGGAACATTTTCAACCCGGGTGGAGTCTAAAAGGGGGACGAGAGTCAGGCGTATGGAATTCTTTAAACAGCCAAACATAGACTGGATGGGCAAGGCGAAGTACTTCTTCGCCCTATCCGGCGTACTCCTGCTTCTGGGCGTGATATCGGTGGTGAACAAAGGCGGGCTGAAATACGGGATCGATTTCAAGGGCGGCACGCTGGTGTACGTGAGGTTTGCGCAGACGCCGAACGTGGACAAGATTCGCGCGGGGCTCTCGGCGCAGGGACTGGGGACGAGCGAGATACAGAAGATCAGCGACATCGCCAACCCGAACTCGAATGAAGTGGTGATCGGACTGGAGCAAAAGGGCCAGGGGGATGAGGCGCTGGATACGGGCAAGGAGCAGATCTTGAAGGCGCTGAGCGCGACGTATGGAGTGGCCATCGCGGGCAAGGCGGATTTCAATTCGGCGACGCCAACGGCGCTGGCGCAGTATCTGACGCAGAAGGATCCGCTGGCGGCGGGATCGGATGCGGCGGCGCGGTATAAGGACCTGGCGGGGAAATTGGCCGCCTACCGCGACAAGGAAGGCAACGGCATCCTGACCAGCTTCGAGGATCTGCAGAAGGTGGCGGGAGCGACGCCGGCGGTGGTGAGCGCGCTGAAGGAAGGCTACGGACTGGGAGTATTCACGATCCGGAACGTGGAGATCGTGGGACCCAAGGTGGGGGCGGACCTGCGGCGGCAGGCAATTTACGTAACCCTCTATGCTTTGGCGGGAATGTTGGTGTATATTGCTTTCCGATTCGAGTGGATCTATGGAGCGGCGGCGGTCCTGGCGGTGTTCCACGATGTGCTGATTACCCTGGGGTTCTTCTCGCTGTTCGGGTATGAGATATCGCTGACGGTGATCGCGGCGCTGCTGACGCTGGTGGGGTATTCGATGAACGACACCATCGTGATTTTTGACCGCATCCGGGAAAACAACCGTTTGTTACGGAAGGAAGGGATCGCGGATGTGGTCAACGTCTCGATCAACCAGACGCTTTCGCGGACGATCCTGACGAGCGGGCTGACGTTCTTGACGGTGCTGGTGCTGTTCCTGATGGGCGGGCAGGTGTTGCGGGCCTTCTCTTTTGCCTTGGCGGTGGGAATCGTGGTAGGAACGTATTCGAGTTTTGGAATAGCCGCACCCCTGGTGGTGGCCTGGAATCGATGGCGCGGGCAGGGAGCGGAGGCAGGCAACGGCCGGCTGGCGACAGCGGGCAGGAGGTAGGACCCAATGTTTGAAGATCTGGTGGAGTGCAGTCCACAAGCCAAGAAGACGAACAAGAAATGGACGGTACTGGTGTCCATGGGCGTGCAGTTGTTCTTCGTGGGGATTCTGGTGCTGATTCCGTTGATTTACACGGAAGCATTGCCGAAGACCATGATGGCGACACTGCTGGTGGCGCCTCCGCCGCCCCCGCCGCCGCCGCCGCCGCCGGCGGCCGCGCCGGTGGTGCGGGTGAAGCCGGTGCGACTGATGGAGGCCGGGAAGCTGGTACAGCCGAAGGCCATCCCCAAGGAAGTAAAGATCATCAAAGAGGAAGAGCTTCCCGCGGATATGGGAGCGATGGGCGGAGTGCCGGGCGGAGTGCCGGGCGGGTCCACGGGCGGAGTGATTGGCGGAGTGATCGGCGGAGTAGCGCCGCCGCCGCCGCGACAGAATCGCATACGCCAGGGCGGCAACGTGACCCAGGCGAACATCATCAACCGGGTGCAGCCATCGTATCCGTCGCTGGCGAGGCAGACACGAATTCAGGGAACGGTCAAGCTGCACGCGATTATTTCCAAGACCGGGACAGTACAGCAACTGGAAGTGGTGTCGGGGCATCCGTTGCTGGTGCAGGCGGCCCTGGACGCCGTGAGGCAGTGGAGGTATCGTCCGACACTGTTGAACGGCGAGCCGGTGGAAGTGGATACAACGATTGACGTGGTTTTCTCTCTGAATCAGTAGTCAGGCTTGGACGGACGCGCCGGGAGAAAGCCCCGGCGTGCCGGCCAGCAGGACAGTTTTCGCAAACAAACTCTAAGGAGCAAACGAATGGCAGCCAGTCTGTATGTTTTCGGGGTGCTGCTCTTGCAGCACGCAGGGCAGTGGGATTTGGTCAACATCTTCAAGGCAATGGGCGGACTCGCACGCGTCGTGGTGCTGGTTCTCTTCATTCTTTCCATTTACTCCTTCGGCGTGATGATTGATCGCGCCCTGATGTACAGCGCAGCGCGCAAGCAGTCGCGTATCTTCGTGCAGCAGGTTGCCGGAGCATTGCGGGACGGCAAGCTGGACGAAGCGATTTCGATCGCGGAGCGGAACAAGAAGAGCCACATCGCCAAAGTGGTGGCGACGGGGCTGAGCGAGTTCCAGTCGGCGTCGAATCAGGTGAGCGACAGTGAAGTGATCGAAGCGGCCAAGCGGGGACTGGAGCGTTCGGTGGCGATCGTGCACGCGGAAATGAAGCGTGGGTTGTCGGCGCTGGCGACGATTGCGTCCACGGCGCCGTTCGTCGGACTGTTCGGCACGGTGGTGGGCATCATCAACGCGTTCAAGGGCATCGAGGCGGAAAAGGCCACGGGACTGTCGGCGGTAGCCGGCGGCATCGCGGAAGCGCTGATCACGACGGCCTTCGGTCTGCTCGTGGCGGTGCCGGCGGTGTGGGCCTACAACTACTTCACCAACAAAGTGGAAGCCTTCGACGTGGAGATGGACAACTCCTCGATGGAGCTGATTAACTACTTCCTGCTGCGCCGGGGCGGAAAGAAGTAACCGATGGCCTACAAGCCAAAAGCCGGGGCGCAGATGGCCGCACCCAACGTGATTCCGATGGCGGACGTCATGTTGGTCCTGCTGATCATCTTCATGGTGATCACGCCCATGTTGTCCAAGGGCAAGCAGGTCGATATGGCGACGGTCAAGAACGCCCAGGACATGAAGGACGCCGACAAGGATGACGCCATTGTAGTGGCGGTCACCCGCAACGGCGACCTGTTTCTGGGAACCAACAAAATCAACAGGGACGACTTGGCGAATCAGGTGAAGGATCGTCTCTCGGGCCGTCTGGACAAGACGGTGTTTGTGAAGAGCGACGCGCGGGCCAAGTATGGCGACGTGGTCGGAGCGGTGGATGAGATCCGTTCCGCAGGCGTGGACATGCTGGGTTTGCTCACCGAGAGAGCGGAAAAGCCCAAGGTTCCAGGCGCGGCGGCTACTCCAGGAGAGTAAGACTTTCCGGAAGTAGTCCCGCGGTGGCAGTCATTCGTTAGCGAAAACAGCAGGAAGCCGCGCCGGTAACCCACTCCGGCGCGGCCACACAGCCAGCGCAGGGAGCAGGGGCCGGCTGACAGGAGACCGAGAATGGGAATGCAGGTAGGCGGAGGAAAGGCAGGAACGGTCGTCGATGTAAACGTCGTTCCGTTGATCGACATTCTTCTGGTGCTGATCATTATTTTCATGGTGATCACGCCGCTGACGCCGAAGGGGCTGGAAGCGCTGGTGCCGCAGCCGTCGAAGGACCAGCAGCAGACGCCGGACCTGGAGAACAAGACGGTGGTGGTACAGGTGATGGGGCAGGATCAGCTGAAAATCAACAACGAGGAAGCCACCTGGGACTCGCTGGAGCCGCGACTGGAAGAGATATTCAAGGAACGAGCGGAGAAGATTGCGTTCGTGAAGGGCGATGACAAAGTGATGTTCCGGGACGTGGCCCGGGCCATTGACCTGATGCGGGCGGCGGGGATCGACAAGGTCGGATTGATGACCGCGAAGCTGGAAGCGGGGCAGTAAAGGGTTTTCACGGGGTAGTGAGGAGTCCTCTCGCAGGAAGAAAAACGCGCGAGGTGACTCATGGGCCTGACCGCCGGAGGGAATCGGCGAGGGACGATGGTGGAAATAAACATCGTTCCGCTGATCGATGTGCTGCTGGTGCTGCTGGTGATTTTCATGATTTTGATCCCGCCGAAAACGGGGGGATTGCCGGCGGAGATTCCGCAGCAAAGCAGGGAGCCGGAAGGAAGAAGGACGGAGCCGGACCCGAGAATCATCGTGGTGGAAGTGCTGCGGGACGGCGCGCTGCGGGTGAATGAGCAGGCGGTGGATGGGGCGGGGCTGCGGGAGGTTCTGCTGCGGGTATTCGCGCAGAGGGCGTCGCAGGCGGTGTTTGTGAAGGGCGATAAAGAAATTGAGTTTGCGCAGGTGGCCCGGGTAATGGACGTGATCCGGGGCTCGGGAGGAGAGCGGGTGGGATTGCTCACTCCGGGGCAGTAGCAAGAGCGGTAGGTTTTTTGCCGTGACTTTGGCACGGCTGAGTTGAATCTCTGCAGGGATGGTTGCCTCGATGAAGCTTACAAATCCGGTACGGAATTACCCCCGCGCGGCAGTGCTGGTGGCGCTAATACTGATGGTGGTCGGCACGGGAGGCTGCAAGAAATTGCAGGCTCGCGACCTCCTGAACAAGGGAGTGGCCGCCTTCAAGAACGCGCAGTATGACGCGGCGATCGAGGACTTCAAGAAGGCCAAGGAACTGGACCCGGATCTGGTGAACGCGCGGCTGTATCTGGCGACGGCGTATGCCACGCAGTACATCCCGGGGGCGCCCTCGGCGGAGAACGTGAACCGCGGCTTGGCGGCGATCCAGGAATACAAGGATGTGCTGTCGAATGAAAAGACCAAGGACAACCTGAATGCGATCGACGGGATTGGCTCGATTCTGTTCCAGATGTCCGGGTCGCCGTATGACCCGAAGAAATTCGAGGAATCGAAGACCTATCACAAGCGGCACATTGAGCTGAAGCCGGACGATCCGGAGCCGTACTACTGGGTGGGAGTGATCGACTGGACGCTGGCGTTCCGGGGGAACGCGGAACTGCGCGCGGCCTACAACCGGGACAGCACGAAGAAACCGGTGAAGGATACGGAGCCGTTGCCGGCGCAACTGCGGCAGGATTACGCCGCGAAATACAACGATCTGATTCAGGAAGGGTTGCAGAGCCTGGAGAAGGCCATTCAGTTGAGGCCGGACTATGATGACGCAATGGCGTACCTGAACCTGATCTACCGCCGCAAAGCCGACACCGTGGAAACCGAACAAGAGCGCGAGCAGTTGCTGCAGCGGGCGGATGCGCTGGTGGACAAGGTGAAGGAGATCAAGCAGAGGAAGCTGGAGAAGGGTCCGGAGCAGCAGAGCGAGTAAGACCGCGAACGAAAAGCCGTAAATTTCCACCCGGGGCGCCGGCCAGCGCTCCGGGTTTTTTGTTGCCTGAAGGGAAGCGGAGGTTCCCGATGAACCGCTTCCGGGCGTACAATTAAACGAGACCATGACGGGGAATTCCAATCCGCTTGTGCCGTTCCAGCGCGACCGTTCCGCGCGGCAACTGGAAGTCCGTTTCGAAGAGCTGCTGAAGAAGCTGGAAAAGAATCGTCCCGGGGAGGATGCGGGGCTGGTGCGGCGGGCGTACGAAGTGGCCAGCCGACAGCACAAGGAGCAGACGCGGCAGTCGGGCGAACCCTACCTTTCCCATCCGCTGGAGGTGGCGCACATCCTGGCGGATTTGCGGCTGGATGCGACCACACTATCGGCGGCACTGCTGCATGACGTGGTGGAAGACACGCGGATGAGCGCGGAGAAGGTGGCCGAGGAAGTGGGGGAAGAAACGGCGCGGCTGGTGGAGGGGGTCACCAAGATCAGCCGCATTGACCTGCTCTCGCCGGAAGTGCGGCAGGCCGAGAACGTGCGCAAGATGCTTCTGGCGATGGTGCACGACGTGCGCGTGGTGCTGGTGAAGCTGGCGGACCGGCTGCACAACATGCGCACGCTGGAATATCTCGATCCCGAGCGGCAGATGCGCATCGCGCGGGAGACGATGGATCTGTATGCGCCGATCGCGCACCGGCTGGGGATGGCGGTGGTGCGAGGGGAGCTGGAGGACCGGGCGTTTGAATATCTGGAGCCGGAGGCGTTTCAGCGGCTGCGCAAGGAAGTGGCGGAGAAGCGGAGGACGTACGAAAAATTTCTGGAAGAGGTGCAGGACACCATCCGCAAGAAGCTGGTGGCCAACAGCATTCCGGCGGAAGTGGAAGGGCGGATCAAGGGGCTGTATTCGATCCACGCCAAGTGCATGAGGCAGGAGCGGCCGCTTGAGCAGATCTATGACCTGCTGGCGGTGCGCGTGGTGACGGACGTGGAGCGCAGCTGCTACGCGGCGCTGGGCGTGGTGCACCAGATCTGGCGGCCGGTTCCCGGGCGCTTCAAGGATTACATCGCGATTTCGCGGGCGAATTTGTACCAGTCGCTGCACACCACGCTGATTCACGGCGGGCAGCCGTTTGAGGTGCAGATCCGCACGCAGGAGATGCACCGGATTGCGGAAGAAGGAGTGGCGGCGCATTGGAAATACAAGGAGGGCATGCCGCTGTCGGATGCGGATGACCGGCGGATCGTGTGGATGCGGCAGTTGATTGAGTGGTCGCAGGAGATGCAGGAGCCGGGCGAGTTTCTCTCCACGCTGAAGATGGACCTGACGCCCATGGAGATTTATTCGTTCACTCCGAAGGGGCGGGTGCTGGAGCTGCCGCGGGGAGCCACGCCGGTGGATTTCGCCTACGCGGTGCACACGGAGGTGGGGCATCAGTGCGTGGGGGCCAAGGTGAACGGGCAGATGGTGTCGCTGCGGTATGAGATCGGCAACGGCGACATGGTGGAGATCCTGAGCCAGAAGGGGCACACGCCGAGCCGGGACTGGCTCAGCTTCGTGAAGACCTCGCGGGCCAAGAGCAAAATCCGGCACTGGATCAACGTACATGAGCGCGAGGAAGCGCTGAATATCGGGCGCAGGCTGCTGGAAAAAGAGGCGCGGCAGTCCGGGCACAGCCTGAAGAGAATGAGCGGGGAAGAGTTGGGCAAGGTGGCCGCGGACTACGGGCTGGGAGGGCGCGGGGACGACCTGCTGAGCGCGATAGGATTCGGGAAGGTTTCCGCGCGGCAGGTGATTGTGCGGCTGTTTGGAGCGGCGGGAGCGGGGCAAGTGGCTCCGGAGGACAGCACGCCGACTCTGGTGAAGGCAGTCAAACGCATGCTGGGGATGGCCGCGGCGCCGTTGATTGTGCGCGGGCATGACGACCTGATGGTCTTTCGGGCGCAGTGCTGCAATCCGATTCCCGGCGATGAGATTACGGGATACGTCACGCGGGGCCGGGGAGTTGCGGTGCATACGCGGGCGTGCCCCAATGTGCAGAATCTGCTCTACCAGTCGGAGAGGCGCATCGAGGTGCAGTGGGGAACGGCGGGAGAGAACACGTTTCCGGTGCGGCTGCGGCTGCGAACGAAGGACCGCCCGGGGATGCTGGCGGAGATTACGACGGTCATCGGCGGGGCGGGAGCGAATATCAGCGAACTGGAGACGAAGCCGGAGGGAGCGGAAGCGCGCATCGAAGCCAGCTTGGAAATAACGGACCGGCGGCACCTGGAGAGCATCCTCGCGGGGATTCGGAGAATCCCCGGAGTGCATCACGTGGAGCGCGTGTACAGGACTTGAGGCGAGGCGGTTGCCTGACACGTCACAGGCGTTTTCAAGCGGGGAGCCTGCCGCTACAATGGAACCATGCGGAAACTTCATCTCCTCCTGATGTGCGCGATCCTGCCGGTGGTATCCGGAGGCTGCAAGAAGGCCCCGACGAAGACGGACATCCTGCTGGACCAGGCGGGACTGCCGTACGAGCGGATTCAGGAACTGCGGGAATTGAAAGTAAGCGACATGGAAGTGGCGGAAGTGGTCAAGATCCGGCAGGAGGGAATTTCTGACGCCACGGCGGTGGCGCTGGTACGGGAAGCGCATTCACGGGTGCACCCGTTCAGCAGCGGCAATGCGGTGATCAACCTGTCGCATGCGGGCTTTGCGGAATCCGATATTCTGGAATTGGCGTCCACCGACCGGATGGAAACGCTGAGCCTGGACGCGGTGACGCTGCGGCTTACGGGGATCTCCAGCGCGGTCGTGGTCCGCGTGCTGCACCGGCAGGCGAAGGGATTACCGACGATGAGCGGGCCGATGATTGGGGAGCTGAAGAACACCGGATTGACCGACCAGCAGATACTGGAGCGCATCAACGGCGGGATGACCGACGCGGCCGCGGGGCGGGAAATAACCCAGCGCAAGCGCTCGCGCAACAAGACGGGTTTTGTGCGGCAATCCCGCCGGCGCTGAGTCCTGCCGGCGGCAGAGCGCGGCCGAATGCTTTTGCTTCCGCTTCTTCCCCCCGTTACAATCAAGGAATGGTGCGGCGCCTTTCTGCGAACCGCGTTTTTTTCGCGATGCTGTTTTATTGCGCCGCGTTCTGGGCGGTTTCCTGCGAAATCCCTGTTGGTCCCGGCTACAGCATTGAGCAGCAGAACGCCTCGGTGCGCCTGAACGTCCAGGGAGCGGCCCGGTTGGAACTGCACCTGGAATTCACGCTGCGCAATAGCGGAGACCAGACGCTGCAGAGCCTGGAAATTCATCTGCCTCCCGGGAGAGGCGCGAAGCTGGAAGCGGTTACGGTCGTGTGGGAAGGGCAGCCGGCGGGATTTACGCGGCAGGCCGATGCGCAGGGGGACATTCTGCATATTCCATTGGGCGAAGGGTGGCCGGTGAAAAAGCCACGCACACTGAGGATTGAGTACGCGATTGCCGCCGGCGAAGAGGGAACGGCGCAGCTGGCGGTGGCGCCCGATTTTCTCTATCTGCCCGCGGACGAATGGCTGGCCGCTCCGCTGCCGCCGCGCGGCATGTATGCGCGAGGCGGCGTTCCTCCGAAGGAGTGGATGCTGGAAGTGCAGGTTCCGGGGAACTTTGCGGTGCAGGCTTCCGGCCAGCAAAGCGGGCAGGAGAGCAAGGGAGGGGAGGAACGGATCCGGTTTCGGCAGCGATTTCCGGGAATGATCCCCTACGTGGTGGCCGGACGCTACCGCACGAGCGAATTCAAGATCGAGCCATACCGCATCGAAATTTGGAGGAAGACGGCCCGCGAAGAGGGAGAAGAGCGGCGGCTGGCCGGGGAAGTGTCCGTGGCGGCGAAGACCTATGATGCAGTGTTCGGAGCGCGCGAGGAGCGTTCGCGGCCGCTGTGGGTTGCCGATGAACCCGCGGCGGGGAAGGAGCCCGCGCCGGCGGATTTTGCGTTTACTCCGACGGCCGCAGAGGGGCAGGCGAATCCGGAGGCGGAGGGGCGGAAGATCGCGGAGTCACTGGCCAAGGGCTGGCTGGGTTATGGACTGGGCTTCGATCCCGCGGCAGGGGCGCAACCGATGGCCTCTCTGGCGGGATACGCGGGATGCTTGGCGCGGGAGGCGGTGCGTGGGCCGGGGGCGCGGCGGGAATTGATCGAGGAGGGACTGCGGAAATACGAGGCGGAGAAAAAAGAGATGGAAGCGGGCGGCGGAAGCGCAGCGGGGGAAAAGAAAGCCATGCAGGGAATGGACGGGCAATCGCCGTGGAAAAATTTCCTGTTCTTCTTCGCTCTGGAAGACCAATTTGGCCGTGACAAAGTGCATGCGGCGCTGCAACATATGGTACAAGCACGCCGCGGGCGAGGTTATGATTTGCGGGACTTAATCGCCGCTCTCGAACAGGAAACCCATCGCAACGTGGCGGAATTTGTGCGTGGATGGCTGAAACATCCGGGCATTGCCGGAGATTTTCGCGCGCGGTACGAAACGGCGCCGGCGCAATGACAGTACGACTTTACAAGGAGAATTCGCCATGAAAGACGTTGTATTGACCAACAAAGGACCAAAACCGATCGGGCCGTATTCGCAGGCCGTCAAGGCCAATGGGCTTATCTATCTTTCCGGGCAGATTGCGCTGGTCCCGGAGACGGGCGAGATGACGGGAAGCGACATCCGCCAGCAGACCGAACGGGTGATGGAAAATCTGAAGGGTATTCTGGGCGGCGCGGGAACGAACCTGAACAACGTGCTCAAGACCACGGTGTACCTGAAGGATCTAAACGATTTCGAGGGGATGAACGAGGTGTACGGGAAGTATTTCCAACAGGCGCCGCCGGCGCGTTCGACGGTGCAAGCGGCGCGGTTGCCCAAGGACGCGCTGGTGGAAATCGACATGATTGCCAAGACGCTGTCGTAACCGGGGCGGGCCTGTTTACGGGCGGGCGGGACTTTCGAAAACTTCGTGCAGAGCGAACCAGGTGGCCGCGCCGGCCAGGGCGATGGGAATAATGTACATGCGATCGTGGCCCGACTTGCGAGGAGTCTTGTGCGGTCCTGTGCCGGCGCCGCGGGGGCCTTGGGGGTCGGGAGCGGGATCGGGATCGGCCATGGGATCGAGCAGGACACGATAGGAAGCGGCTTCGGGTAGAATCTCGGTATCTTCTCCCAGGGTGATGGTCAGGGCGCCTCGCCGGGTGGTAACCAGCAAAGAGTGCGGTCCTTCGAAGGATACTTGAGCGACGGTATAGGTGTCACCCTGCGCGCGAATCCTGGCGGAACGGGCAATCAATTCAAATTGATTGGATTTGGATGTGGCGAAGATGGCGGTTCCCTGTGAGAGGGTTGCCGAAGGCATTCCGGCCTCATTGTGCAGAGTGGCTCCGCTGGATGCACCTAGGTAAAAGCGGGCGGAGCCGGCGCGGACCTGCACCTGGCCATGAGCATCGGTGTTGAGAGCGTCACCGTGGAATACGGTGGTTCCGGCGGTCGCGGCAACATTGTGCAAAGCGGCATTTTGCGCGGCGACGATGATTCCGGCCTGGCGTTTGGAACTGCCGAATAAAGGCGTAAGAATCAGGCAACCCGCAAGGAGCAGGGCTAGCGGCTTGCAGGTATACACAGACACAACCCTCCGCATAAAAAGAAACATGTTGTGAGCATACTTTCCGCTATGGATTGAGTCAATAGGGGAATGGATGGATTGTGTCCTTTTATGTCGCCTGTATGTTTCTGGCCTCAGAAGCTTTGCGCTGATACAATGCAAGCAGCATGGCCGATTGGAAACAGATTCAGGCGCGCATCCGCAGGGCCCGCACCAGTGCGGACCCCGCCGGGCAGCTGGAAAAGCTCTTCGAGAAGACCCGGGACGCCATGGCCGCTTTTGAGCTGGCCCGTTATTTTGAAACCGGAGGGAATGCGCCGGAGGCCGTGCGCTGGTATGGCGCCGCCGCCGGGCAGTTCCGCCGGGCCGATTGGAAAAAGAAGGCGGAAGAAGCCGCGGCGCGGCTTGCGGGCGTGCCTGCAACGACGCCTGCCGCCGAGCCGAGGGAAGGCGCGCCCATTGCGGAAGAACCTCTGGAAAGCGCCGAGGGAGAGTCTGACATGGAGTCCGAAGCATTGCCGGAACAAGAAGCGAATGAATCCGGCGAACCCGCCGGAGAAGCGGTAGCCGGGCAGCCCGCGGATTCTGCGGTTCCCGGAGGAATCCGAAAGCGGAGACGCGGCCGGCGCGGAGGAAGAAAGCACCGCCGGGGAAAGAGGGAAACCCCTGCGCTGGGTGCGGCGACGGAAACGCCCGCGGCCGCGGCGGAATCGCGAGCGGCGGACATTCCCGCGGAAACCCGGCTGGCGCCGCCTCCTGTGCGCTTGCAGGCGCATGAATTGGCGCCGCTGGCCAGCGCGGAATCGACGGGCCCCGGAACGCGCGCGCGCTCGGGCGATCCCGCCCTGTCCTCGCGACTGGCGCGGCTGGAAATGCAATTGCGGCGGCTGCTGGCCGCGACGCCTGTTCCGGTGGAGCAGGCCGAGCACGCTCCGGCCGGTCCCGGCGTGTTTATCGTTACCGATGCGGACCAGACTACGTATTACTACGCGGAATCCTGCGCCACGCTGCGCATCGGCATCGGCAACCTGGTGCGCTCGGGAGTGCGCCGCGAGGGAGTTTCGCTGAAGTCCGGGCTGGCCAAACACCTGGGCATTCCGGATGCGCGAGCGGGCAAGTACGTCAGCGAGCACTGCGTGGTGCGCTGGCTGCAGCTCGATGACGGCGCCGCGGCCTTCGCGCATTTCATCATGGCCGTGCTGCGCCCGGTGCTGAACGAGTAGGCGCGGAAAGCGCGAGTCCTGGAAAAGGGAAACGCTGGTACTGCCGGTCAGTACTTGGGGTACCGTTCGCTGCACCCAGTTGCCGTTCGACCCACGAAACCCACCATTCGCCGTAACTCTCTGGATTTAATAGGGGTTAGCTGTCACGCTACAGCAGTCCAAGAACCTGCTGTGGGTCTCTAGAACGCGCGTGATAGAGTTTGTCATCGAATCATGCGCCGGGGGATGGCACGGGGTTTGCGGGGATTTTTCCGGATTTTGAGCGCATGGGGCGCGAGCAAAGAATAGAATTTTCGAAAGCGAGGGGCAGCAGTTATGTCGAATATCACAGTGAATCTGATGCGGGCCGCGGACACGATCATCTGCAAGGCCGCGGGTCTCACGTTTAACACCTTTCAGTATTTCAATAAGCGCAATCCCAATCCGTCGGTCACTCCGCAGTGGTCGGACAAGCCGCTGCTGAAGTCCTGGGAGAAGACCAAGCCGACGCTGGGATTCCCGCGGCAGACGGACTCGCTTTGCCCGGACTGCGTGCGCGAAGCGCGGACGGCCATCATCGAAGGGAAGAAGGACTGGCGCGACCTGATGCACGAGAAGGTCGGAGAGATCAAGGCGCAGATCATCGAGCGCGACGGCCAGGTGTGGATGGTCAAGGACTGCCCGCAGCACGGGCACTACGAAGACCTGATGGCCTACGATTCGAAATTTTTGGGCTGGATTGAAAAGCAGTTTCCCGGGCGGGACATTCCCGCGCACAACGACGAAGGCCTGCACAAGCACGGCTCCAGCAACGTCCTTTACGGGCGCGGCTCGGTGCTCACCGTGGACCTGACCAACCGCTGCAACATGATGTGCGACCCCTGCTTCATGGACGCCAACCAGGTCGGCTACGTGCACGAACTGTCCTGGGAGGAAGTCCAGGAGGTGCTGGACAACGCGCTGAAGATCAAGCCGCGACGGCAGATGTCCGTGCAGTTCTCCGGCGGCGAACCGACCATGAGCCCGTACTTTCTGGACGCGGTGGCCTACGCGCGCAAAGTGGGCTACAACTCGGTGCAGGCGGCGACGAACGGCATCGAATTCTCCAAGAGCAAGGAGTTCTGCAAAAAGGCATTTGAAGCGGGGATGCGCTACGCCTACCTGCAGTTTGACGGCATCGGCAACGACGCCAACAGCCACCGCCAGGTGGGCAACCTGTTCGACGTGAAATTGCGGGCCATCGAGAACATGCACGAAGCGGGCATCGAGATCGTGCTGGTGGTGACCATCGTCAACAACGTGAACAACGATCAGGTGGGCTCGATCGTGAAGTTCGCCATGGACAACCCCAAGAAGATCGCTTTCGTGAGCTTCCAGCCGGTTTCCTTCACCGGGCGCGACGAGGAAATTACCCCCGAACGCCGCCTGCGCCAGCGCTACACGCTTTCGCATCTGGCCAGCGACGTGAGCAAGCAGGTGGGCAAGGTCGAGCCGACGCGCGACTGGTTCCCCATATCCTTCATCAGCACGTTTGCGGGCTTTGCCGACATGGTCAAGGGCACGGAATCGCAGTGGGGCTCGCTCTCCTGCGGCTGCCACCCCAATTGCGGCGTGGGCACGGCGCTGATGATTAACAAAGAGACTAAGGAGTGGGCACCTGTGCCGCGCTTCCTGGACGCGCAGCAACTGGTCAAGGACGTGACCGCGATCACCGACGCTGCGCGCGGCAAGAATTTTTCCAACTTCATGATGGCCATGGCCCTGCTCAAGAACTACAAGCCCTTCCAGGGGCCCAAGGGTTTGACGCTGATGGACCTGTTCAAGAAATTCGACAAGACCTGGGCGCTGACCAAGAAGTCCGACGTGAAGTACGGACGCACCTCGCCCGAGCGCACCTACGAAGACGCCATGAAGCGGCGCCAGAGCGACCCCTGGAACTTCCTGTTCATCGCGGGAATGTGGTTCCAGGATCTCTTCAACTACGATTTCCGGCGCACGGAGATGTGCATCATCCCCTACGCGACGCAGCAGGGCGAAATCTCCTTCTGCGCCTACAACACGGGCATCGGCTGGCGGCAGATCATCGAGAACATGCACAAGAACGCGACTGTGGCCCAGTGGTACAAGGAACACGGCAAGCACGAAATCTACGCCAAGGGCAAGAAAGTGGACCTGGAAACCTACGAGCACTCGCTCAAGATCAACGCCGAGGACGCCGCGCGCGTGCGCCACGTGGACCACGACATTCCGGTGACCGCGGCCGAGGAAGATCGCCAGCGGCGCAAGAAGGCCTACGAAGAGCAGGCCAAGGTGCGGGCCATCTACGAGGAACTGGTGCTCAAGAAGGCGCCGACCACGGTGGTGCAGATCGGCAACGTCAGCGACTTCGCCAAGGCCGTTCCGGCGGACTTCAGCAAGGCCAACGGCGGCGCCAAGAAGAGCGAAACGGCTCCCGAGCCTGTCGCGGGAGACTAAGCAACCGCTTCACCGCTTGCGGAAAACTGATTCCGGATGCCCCGGGTTTTCAACGGGGCATCCGCTTTTTCAGGAAGCTTCGCCGTGGTGAGGCGCGAATGGTAGAATGGCAGAGATGTGGAAGAGAGGCGGGAACCATGCCGATTTATGAGTACGCCTGCGACGATTGCGGGACGGAATTTGAAAAGCTGGTGCTGAATAAGTCCCAGGAGATTGCCTGCCCCAAGTGCGCGGGCAAGAAGAACACCATGCAGTTGTCCGTCTTCAGCGCCAATACCGGCGCGGGCAAGGCCGCCGCGGACCGCGCCAACGCCATCGCCTGCACGCCGCCCGGCGGCGGAGGATGCTGCGGCGGCGGGCGCTGCGGCGTGAATTAGGCTTTTATGTCCATCACCTCCCAGGAGCAGTTTGAGAAACTCCGCGCCTGCGGCGTGATTGTGGCGCGCGTGCTGCGCGCCATGGCTGGGCGGGTGCTTCCCGGTGTTACCACGGCGGAACTCTCCGAGATTGGAGCCCGCATCATGGCGGCGCACGGCGCCCGATCATCCCCGCCCATGGTCTATGGTTTCCCCGGCGCGGTGTGCCTCAGCGTCAACGACGAGGTGGTGCACGGCATTCCGCGAGACCGCGTCCTTCTTTCCGGTGATCTGGTGAAGTTGGACGTGACCGCGGAAAAGGATGGATTCCATACGGACGCGGCAATTTCCGTGGGCGTCGGGCCCATTGCGGGGACTTCGCGGGACCTGGCGCGCTGCGCCGAAAAAGCTTTTTGGCAAGGAATAAGCGCCGCACGCGCCGGAAACCGTACGCGGGACATCGGGCGGGCTGTCGAGCGCGAGGTGAAGCGCAGGGGATTCCACGTGGTCCGCGAACTGGGGGGGCACGGCATCGGACGGACGATTCACGAATCTCCTTCCGTTCCCAATTATCCCGATCCCACGGCGTATGCGCCGCTGACGGAAGGCCTGGTCATCACGATTGAGCCGATCATTGCGGCGGGCACCGGACGAGTCAAACTGGATGCCGATGGATGGACGCTGCGTACAACGGATGGCAGTCGGGCGGCTCATTTCGAGCACACCATCGTGATTACCCGCGGCGAGCCTCTTCTCTTGACCGCCGCCTGATCGTCCCACAGCCTCTTACTGCCTGAAAAATTCGTGTGCGTGCGGTCAGCGGGAATAGTTGCGCACGTAGTCCGGCATGGGCAGGGAAGCTTTGCCGCGCGGGTCGGGCTGCGGCGCGCCCGGCGTCAATTTCAGCGGGAGCACGCCGGTCCACACTTCGCGGGCATACTCGGCTTCGTCGTCCACCGGCGGGCCGCTGCGCACTTTGGCAGAGAGTTCGTTCAGCGGCACCGCCAGAACCATCGTGGCCTTCATTTCCAGCTCGCTGGGAGGACGCACGCTCGCCCAGCGTCCGGGAAACATGCGCTCGAAAAAGGAGCGCATGGCCGCGAATTTCTCCTGGGGGTCTTCGATGGGCTGGGTTTTGCCCAGGACCACCACGGAGCGGTAGTTCATGGAATGGCCGTTGACGGTGGGTGCGAGCACCAAGCCGTCAATCAGGGTCACGCTGAGGCACAGGGGCGCGCCAGCGGCCAGAGCGCGGAACATGCGGCTTGCAGTCGAGCCGTGGAGAAACAGGCGCTTCTCCACGCGCACGTAGTTGGTGGGGATGACGTAGGGCTGGCCATCGAGCGCAAAGCCGATCTGGCAGACGAAGGCCTCGTCGAGAATGGCGTGAATCGCGGCTTGGTCATAAACGGCCCGATTGGGCTTGCGGTGGACGGTGGTGCGTTCGGTGGGAGGGTAGTCGCTCATGGAGGCAGCCTACGCCGGAGCGGGAGCATGCGGCAAGAGCCAATCTGGCCGCGTCAGGGCGCCCACAGGCGCAGGCCGATGAGGCCCCAGGAGGAGAGCAGGAGGGTGAGGGCGCAGCAGGCTGCGGAGACCAGCAGCGAGTGGAAGCGCACGGCGGTGCGGATTTCTTCGCGGGGAACGCGCAGCGCCAGCCACAGGCCGTAGAAGGAGAACAAGGCGAAGAGCAGCGTGCCGGCATAGACGAGCAGCGACCAGAAATCCATCTCGCCCAGGGTGGGCGGGACCATGGTCCCAGCGGCGAAGACGGCGGCCAGGGAGAATATCGCGGCGAGGGGCGCGGCGCGCACGCGCAGATGGCGGGCTTCTTTCATTCGCCCGAAGGCCCAGAGCGGCGCCCACACGAGGGCGAAGAGCAGGGAGCTGGCCAGCAGCGCGGCGCACAGGCCCAGCAGGGCCAGTTTTTGATAGAGCCAGACGATGCTGCCGCGTAATGCGTAGCTTGTTCCTGCAATGTCGGCTTGCGCATAAACGGTTCTTCCCTTTTCATCGGGGAAGAAAACGCTGGTGGCTTCCGGATCGCTTTCGCCGCGGAACAGCCCGTTGCCCAAGGGCAGCAGCGTCTCTTTCTTATCGCGGAAGATTTGCCGGCGCACCAGCCGCCCGTTTTCCAGGCGCACCTGCATGCCGCCGATGAATCTTTCCAGGAACGCCAGAAGCTGCATGCGCGGAGCGGCCGGGGTGTAAAAACCTTCCAATTTGCGCAGTTCTTCGGCGGGAACTTCGACGAGCGGCCGCTGCGGCTTGGGAAAATCACGGGATAGAAAATCAATGGCCAGGCGGTTCATCTCGCGCAGAGTCTGCGGCGCCGCGGCGCTGTTCAGCAGAATCGCGTAGCCCCAGTTCTGCTCCGGCATGTAACGGTAGGAGGAAATGAATCCGTCGATTCCTCCGCCGTGCCCGTGGGTGACCACGCCGCCTTCGGTGGCCGTGTAGTTGCCCAGGCCGTAGCCCAGGCGCAGCCCGTGGCGCGCTGCGGAAGTGGTTTCCGGGTATTCCATCCGCCCGATGCTCTCCGGCCGGAGCAGCGGCGCGGTTCCGGTAATCCCGCGGCGCAGAAAAAATTGCACCAGCTTGGCCAGTTCTTCGGGCGAGGCTTTCATGTCTCCCGCGGGGCGCAGATAAATGTTCTTGTAGGGCACCGGCACGGGAGGATTGTGTTCGTAGCCCTGCGCCAGCAAGCCGCGGTTGCCGTCGTCCAGGCGGAAATCCCCGTGGGTGATGCCGATGGGTTCGAGAATTTCTTTTTGAATGTAGGCGTCGAAGGGCTGGCCGGTGATTTTTTCGATGACGGCGCCGGCGGCTCCGTAGTCCGGGTTGGAATAGGAGAAGCGTGTTCCCGGCGCCCAGCGCGTTTTCTGCGGACCCGGAAAACGTTTCAGAACATCGAGCAATGGAAAATCCGCCAGATCCTTGCGGTTATAGATTTCGCTGAAGCGCATGTCGTCGAATCCGGCGGTATGTTCCAGCAGGTTGACGATGCGCACCGGGTGGGTATCTTCCCAGCGATTATCGAGAGGAATCTCCGGGACCACGTCCTGCAGGCGGGCGTAGAGATTGAGGCGGCCCTGGTCGGCCAGCTTCATCAGGGCCAGGGCCACAAAGGTCTTGCTGATGGAGCCGGCGCGGAATTCGGTGTGGCAGGTGGCGTCGCGCCCGCTGGCCAGGTCGGCTTTGCCGATGCCGCCGCACCAGAGGATTTCGCCACGGGAAACGAGAGCGACGCCCGCTCCGGGAACGTGGTTGTTTTCGAGGACGTCTTTCAATGCTTTCTGCAGCTCTTCGAGTGTTTTCGGATGCGGGAGCGCTTCCTGCCGCGGAGGCTTCTGCTGCGCGCGTGTGGCGGGAGCGAGGCACAGGACGGCGGCGCAGACGATGCAGGCAATGGAGCGGCGAATCCGCAGGGCTGGCATGAAACCTCTCGATTGCAGGCCGTGAATCAGGCTACAGAGATTCTACCGTGCCGCCATCGCCGCGCAAGACGTCATCTTCGCGTGTGGCGCGTGCCCGTCACCGAGGCATCCTGGTGATTGACGCTGGGCGTGGAGTCGCATAGGATTTTCGCCGTGGCTTCCCGCAACCGCGGGGCAGCCGTCGGGCAGCGCATCCTCGGTGTGGAGAGAGTGAATCCATGGCACGCATGCTTCGCAGCATCTTTTTCGTGATGATTTTCGGCCTGACTGGTGCGGCCGGCGCGCTAGCCCAGGCGCCGCAGGGCGCGCCGGCAGCCGCGGAGAAGCCCAAGGAAGAAAAAAAGACTCCGCCGGCGCCCGAGGAAAAAGCCGTTGTCACCAAGCACAGCATGCGCATCGGTGGCCAGGAGATTAAGTACACCGCGACCACCGGCACGATGCTGCTGAAGCTCGAAGACGGCACACCCAAGGCCAGCGTCTTCTATATTGCTTACACGCGCGACGACGTGGCCGACCCCTCCTCGCGACCCATCACGTTTACTTTTAACGGCGGGCCGGGCTCGTCTTCGGTGTGGCTGCATCTGGGGGCCTTCGGTCCGCGCCGCGTGCAGATGGGCGATGCCGGGGCGCTGCTCCCGCCGCCGTACAAGCTGGTGGATAACGAGTCCTCGCTGCTCGACGTCACCGATCTCATCTTCATCGATCCTGTTTCGACGGGCTACAGCCGCGCCGTTCCCGGCGAGGCGCCCAAGCAGTTTCACGGCATTGAAGAGGACGTGCAGTCGGTGGGCGATTTCATCCGGCTCTACACCACGCGCAACAAACGCTGGGCTTCGCCGAAATTTCTTGCCGGGGAAAGCTACGGAACGACGCGCGCCGCGGGGCTTTCCGGCTACTTGCAGAGCCGCCACGGGATGTACCTGAACGGCATCGTGCTGATCTCCTCGATTCTGAATTTCGAAACGGCGGAGTTCGATCCCGGCAACGACCTGCCCTACGTGCTCTACCTGCCGAGCTACACGGCGATCGCCTGGTATCACAAGCGGCTGCCCGCGGACCTGCAAGGGGATTTGCAGAAGGCTCTGGCGGAATCGAAGCAGTTCGCCGCGCACGAGTATCTGGACGCGCTGATGGCCGGCGATGGACTGCCCGATGCGCGCCGCGCGGAAATTACGCGCGAACTGGCGCGACTTACCGGGCTGAGCGCGCAGTTCATCGAGGAGAAGAGCGAACGCATCCGCATTAACGACTTCACCCGCGAACTGCTGCGTGACAGCCGGCGCGTTGCCGGGCGGCTGGACGGGCGCTTCACCGGGCCCGTGCTGCAGAATCCGGACAGCTACGCCGCCGCCGACCCCAGCTACGCCGCGATTCTCGGTCCCTATGCCGGCGTCTTCAACGAATACGTGCGCGGCGACCTGAAATTCGAAAGCGATCTGCCGTATGAAATTCTCACCGGACGGGTGCAGCCGTGGAGCTTCGCGCCCTACGAAAACCGCTACGTGAACGTGGCGGAAACGCTGCACACCGCGATGACCCTCAACCCTTATCTGCGCGTCTTCGTGGCCAAGGGCTATTACGACCTGGCCACGCCCTTCTTCGCCGCGGAGTATACCTTCGACCACCTGGGGCTGGACCCCACTCTGCGCGGAAATCTGACCGGCGCGTACTACGAAGCCGGACACATGGTCTACGTGCACATGCCGTCGCTGCAGAAGCTCAAACAGGATATCGCACAATTCATGCGCGCCAGCGTCGGCGTTGCCAAATGAAGCGGCTTCTTTCCATCGTTATCTGGAGCGCCGTTTCTCTGCTGGGGGCCGGCGCGCTGGGGGCCATCGCCCTGCATCGCGGCGAGCGCATCAACGCCACGTGGTTCGTTCTCGCGGCGGGCTGCTGCTACCTGGTGGCTTTTCGCTTCTACTCCGCGTTCATCGCCGCGCGTATTCTGGCGCTCGACGATTCGCGCGCCACGCCCGCCGAGCGCTTCGACGATGGCCGCGACTTCGTTCCCACCAACAAATGGGTTCTGCTGGGGCATCATTTCGCCGCCATCGCCGGCCCCGGACCGCTTGTCGGCCCCACGCTGGCGGCGCAGTTTGGCTATCTCCCCGGCACGCTCTGGCTCATCGCCGGTTCGGTGCTGGGCGGCTGCGTGCAGGACTTCGTCATTTTGTTTTGCTCGATTCGCCGCGACGGAAAATCGCTGGGGCAGATGGCCCGCGAAGAAGTGGGGAAGTGGGGCGGATTTCTGGCGCAGCTGGCTATCCTGGCGATCATGGTGATTTTGCTGGCGGTGATCGCGCTGGTGGTGGTCAACGCGCTGAAAGCCTCGCCGTGGGCCACGTTTACCCTGGCCATGACCATTCCCATCGCGCTGCTCATGGGGATTTATCTGCGGTACTGGCGTGTGGGGCGTGTGCTGGAGGCGTCACTGCTCGGCGTCGCGCTGGTCCTGTTCGTGGTGGTCGCGGGGCAGTGGGTGGCCGATTCGCCTTCGTGGGCGCGCGTGTTCACGCTCGGCGGCACTTCGCTGGCCTGGGCCATCATCGTGTATGGTTTTGCCGCTTCGGCGCTGCCCGTGTGGCTGCTGCTGGCGCCGCGCGACTACCTGAGCGCGTTCATCAAGGTCGGCGCCATCCTGGCGCTGGCCGGCGGAATTCTGCTGGTGCGTCCGGACGTGCAGATGCCCGCGCTCACGCGCTTCATTGACGGCAGCGGCCCGGTCTTCGCCGGAAAAATCTTCCCCTTCTGCTTCATCACCATCGCCTGCGGAGCGATCAGCGGATTTCATTCCCTGGTTTCCAGCGGCACCACGCCGAAAATGATTTTGCGCGAGGGCCACGCGCGGCTCATCGGCTACGGCGCCATGCTGATGGAGTCTTTCGTCGGCGTGATGGCCATGGTGGCCGCCTGCTCGATGCCGCCGGGCGTCTATTTCGCCATCAACAGCCCCGCGGCCATCGTCGGCTCGACCGCCGAAGCCGCTTCCGTCACGATTACCTCGTGGGGCTTTCCGCTGCTGCCCGGCGCCATGCACGAGCTGGCGCGAACCGTGGGCGAGCAGACCCTGCTTAACCGGGCCGGCGGCGCTCCTTCGCTGGCCGTGGGCATGGCTCAGATTTTCTCGAATACCATTGGCGGCCCACGCCTGATGAGCATCTGGTATCACTTCGCCATCATGTTCGAGGCGCTTTTTATTCTTACCGTGCTGGACGCCGGAACGCGCGTGGGCCGCTTCATGATTCAGGATCTGGGCGGCCATTTCTGGAAGCCCTTCGGACGCACCGGATGGATGCCCGGGATTCTACTCTCGAGCGGAATGATCGTCGGCTTGTGGGGCTATTTTCTCTATCAGGGCGTGCTGGACCCTCTCGGCGGCATCAACTCGCTGTGGCCGCTGTTTGGCATCGCCAACCAGTTGCTGGCGGCGGTGGCTTTGGTGGTGGCCAGCACGATTCTGATGAAGATGGGCCGCTGGCGCTGGTTGTGGGTCACGCTTGCGCCGATGGCCGTGCTGGTGACCGTCACCATGACGGCGGCGTGGCAGAAGATCTTCAGTCCCGATCCGCGGCTCGGCTTTCTCTCCTATGCCTCTTCGCTGGCCGCGCAGATCGCTTCCGGCGCCATCCCCGCCGCAAAAATCGCACAGACGCAGCGGCTGATCTTCAATCAGCGTTTGGACGCGGCCGTGACCGCCGTGCTGGCGCTGATGATTCTTGCGCTGCTGGCGGACGCCGCGCGCCATTGGTATGCGCTGATCGTGCACCGCCGCGAGCCGGTGCTGCACGAATCTCCGTATGTGGCTACGCAATGGGCGGAGGGGGACTGATGCCCACGGATGATAAACAGGGGAAGGCTGCTGGGAGAGAGATGGTTCGTCTGGCGCGCGCCGCTTGGCAGGCGCTGCGGGAATGGTCCGGCGACGCCGCCTACGACCGCTACCTGCGCGTGGCTGGCGCTCAGGCCCAGGTTCCACTGGCTCCCGCGGAGTTCTACGTCGAGCAGCTCAACCGCCGCTACTCGAAACCGACGCGCTGCTGCTGAAAAGGCCGCCGCGCGGCAGCCCGTTTAGTGTTTTCCGAAAACTTCCTTGAGCAGGCTGGTGACCTGCGCGGCGGGGTCTTTCCGAATCTTGCGTTCTTCCTCGCTAAGCATGAAGAAAAGCCCGTTGAGCGCCTGGGTCACCACGTATTCCTTGATGTCCACCGTCTGCGCCTTCAGGAAGGGAATGGTGCGCGCCTTGCCGGTCAGCGCGTCGTATTTGCGCGTGACTTCGTGCTTCTGCAGCGCGTCCTCGACGATGGGAGTGAACGCCGCGGTCAGCGCCGGCGTGGTCTTGTCCTGAAAATATTCGGTGATGGAGGTGTCCCCGCCCTTGAGCAACTTGCGCGCGTCTTCAAAGGTCATGGCTAAAATCGCGTCGACGAAAATTTTGCGGGCTTCCGGAGCGGCCTGCTCGGCCGCGCGGTTCATGCTCAGGATGAACTCATCGATCTTGGGGGCGAAACCGGCGATGCGCAGACCGTTTTCGAGCTTCTGCATGTTCTTGGGCAGGGGAATCTTGATGTCCGGATTGCCGAAGTAGCCGTCTTCCTTCCCGGTCAGCTTCACCGCGTTGTCCGTGCCCACCTGCAAGGCTTCCTTCAGTCCGGCGACGATTTTGTCGTCGGTAAGCTCAGGGACCACGGGGGCGAGCACTGGGGCCAGAATCTCGGTGATGGATTTCTTTTTCTTCTTGGCCGATTTTTTGGCGGGCTTCTTGGTCGTTGTGGTCGTCGTTGTGGTTTGCGCGGCAATGGGAATGCCGGCCAGTAAAGCGAAGATAATGATCCAGCAGCGCAGCGATTTCATGGAGTTCTCCTTAACCAAACAGCGGCAATCTAAAAGCACGAAGGAGCTGTGCTTTCGCGGGGCGAATCCCTTATCAGGAACGGCGCAATGTCAACAGCGTGATTTCCGGCGGCACGCCCAGGCGCACCGGCGCGCCCACGGTGCCCAGGCCGCGATTCACGTAGAGGTTGGCGATGCCCGGCTGCAGATTCAGGGCGATATGCCGTTCGCCCATGCCCGGTTCGGAAGGAGCAAACAGCGGCCGGTGAAAAAGTCCGGCGATGTAGTCGGTGATAAATCGCGCGGGGCTGAAGCGGCGGTCCAGAATTTCCACCTGCACCTGTCCGCCGTGCGTGTGCCCGGAAAGCGTCAACTCGACGCCCAGTTCGGCGGCGCGGCGGAAGGAATTGGGATTGTGCGAAAGCAGGATGTTGGGCATGTCCCGGCGAACCAAGGGGTCCAGGCCTTCGATCATCTGCATCTTGCGGCCCTTGGGCGAGCGCTCGCGCTGGTAATCCACGCCGATGAGGTTGAACTTGGCGCCGCGCCAGGTGAGTTCCTTGCTTTCCTGCCGTAGCAGCTTCATGCCGGCCTGCGCGAAAAGAGTCTGCGCGGCGTCTTCCGCGCGCGCATAGATTTCGTGATTGCCGTTGCAGCCCCAGGTTCCCAGCGGCGCGTGCAGGCGGCGCAGTTCGTCCACGCAGTCGGCCAGCGGGTCGTTGACCCCGGTGATGAAATCGCCGGTGACCACGGCCAGTTCCGCGGAGAGGTCGTTGGCCATGTCCACGGCGCGGCGGACGTTCTCGCGGGTCATATAGCCGCTGAGATGAATGTCGCTGAGTTGCGCGATGCGCAGACCGTCCAGCGCGGAGGGGAGATTGGTGATGGGCACTTCCACGCGGCGCACCTGATAGCGCAGGCGTTCGCCGGCAAATCCATAGACGGCGCCGAGAAAAGGCATGGCCCCGGCGGCGACCGTGGCGGTTTGGAAAAAATAACGGCGGCTGGGATTGACCAGCACGTCGGGAGCGGGACCGGCAGCCGCAACGACTGGAGCGGCTTTGTCCGCGGAGGAGCGCCGCGCGCGGCGACGGCCCATCCAGCGCCATCCGCGATCCAGTCCATGCACGGACTTGACGGAAACGTAGGCGAAGAGCGCGCTGGCGAACCACAGCCCGGCCATGCCGGAAACCAGCGAGGAATGCCGCAGAAAATGATTCTGATTGCTGCGCAGGCCGCCCGCGGCCGCGCCCACCACCACCAGCAGCGCCGCCACGTAGATCAGCCGCGCGGCCACGCGCAGCCAGGTGCGGCCCCAGTTGGAAGTCACGCGCCAGAGACCGCGGTACCAGAATCGCTGCGAAAGATAGAGCAGCGTGACGATGGAAATTAAAATTGCGCTGCGCAGGAGCAGCCAGCCCCAGTCCATATGAAAGAATTCTCCCTTCAGAACAATCCATTTTAGCATGCGCGTGCGGGGGAACTGCCCCTTTGCCTGCGCATGTTTCGTAAGTATGATGAGACTGTCCGAAAGTACAGGTTTAACGCGTTCGGACAGTTCCGCCACCGGGTGAACGGTTTTTCGAAAAAACGATTCTGAATTCACATCGCGAGGAGAAAAGAAACCATGAAGAACGCACGATTCCTGTTTTTGGGGGCCTTGATGGCCGGGCTGCTGGCGGTTCCGGCGCTGGCGCAGGAGGCGGCCAAGAAGGCGGAAGCGCCCGCGGCGGCGCCCAGCGCGTCCGCAGCCGTGCTGGAACGCTGGAATGAAGCGGGCAGCAAACTGATTGAGATGGCCGAGGATTTTCCCGAGGATAAACTCGACTACAAACCCACGCCGGAAGTGCGCACCTTCGCCGAACAACTGTTGCACGTGGCCGGAGTGAATAACCTGATGGGGGAGAGCGTACGCGGCGAAAAAGCGGCCGAAGCGGATCTGCCGCGCGATAAATACAAGACCCGCGCGGAGATCGTGGCCGCGGTGAAAAAATCCTTCGCCGACGGCGCGGAAATCATCAAGGCCAAGGGCGACGCGGGGCTTTCCACCACGGTGAAGCATCCCTTCGCCAACGCCATGATTCGCGTGGCCGACCTCGCCGACATGCTTTCCTCGCACGCCCAGGAGCACTACGGACAGCTGGTGGTCTATTACCGGCTGAACAAGATCGTGCCGCCGGCCTCGCGCCCGCGTAAGTAAGCCGCGCCGGGCAGTTATAGTGAAGTCCAAACTCGGCCGGCGGCGGACCTGCAGTCTGCTTCCGGCCGGGTTTTATGCTGGAGGAGTAAGATGAAAAACTTATTTCTGTTTGTTGTGGTGATTGGACTCGTACTGATATTGGCGGGTTGCGGGCCGGTGATGTCTCTGTTTCCGCTGCGCACAGCGGAAGACAAGATATTTGACGCGCAGTTACTCGGAGAATGGCGGCAGGTGGACCCCGATAAGCAAAAAACAATCAGCAACGAAGCAGCCGGCGACGAATATCTCTGGACCTTTACCCGGGCCAGAGATGGCTCCGGTTATGACTTGAAAGTGCTCTGGATAGAAAAAAAGAAAAAGGACGGATTCACCAGCAACGCACACCTCGTTCAATTGGGCAATTTCTTGTTCATGGATTTTCAAGGTTACAGCGGAGAGGATGACAGCTTTGGGTACCATCCTTTTCCGGTGGTCAATGCCCACATGATTGCCCGCATTCGCGTGGACCAGAAAACTCTCCGTTTTGATTTTCTGAAGGATGACTGGATCAGGAATCAGATCAAAGCCGGCAAGCCGCCTCTGGCCACGCTGGAGACGGATGACAATCTGCTCGTCACCGCGACGACCGAGGAGTTGCGCAAATTTGCCCTGGTCCACGCGGAGGATGCGGAAGCGTTTTCGGAGGGTTACTCCTTCGAGCGGGTGAAGTAGGCGGCTGCCCGAAAAAAACGCCGCTTTAGGCGGTGGCCGCTCCCGCAGGCGCGCCTTCCAGCAGCGTGCGCAACTGCTCTGGGTCGCCCGTGGGCGGCAGGCAGGTCTGCCCGGCGCACACGATGGCCAGCGGTTTGTCGGAAGGAAGATGCGGCAGAGTCAGCTTCAATGCTCCGGCCAGATTTTCGAAGGAAGTTCCGGGAGTAATGCGCAGAACGCTCTTGCCCAGGCGGTAGACGCCGTTGGCGGCGTCGAGCAACTCATCCGCGGCCACGTCGCCGGCCGCGCCGGTTACCACCACCTGCATCGGATGGCGCGTGAAAAGAGTGGCGGCCAGGCCGTAGGTGGCCGCGAACATCCCGTATTGCCCCGCGACTCCCGCGAAAGTTTCCAGCGTCTTTTCGGCGAGCGCGTGGTAGCGTTCCTCTCCCGTATAAGCGTGCATGCGCACCAGCGCGATGACCGCGAGAGAATTCGCTCCGGGCATGGGCGAATCCTGAAACGGCTTGCGGCGCACGTCCAATCCGCCCAGCGGCGGCGCGTCGGAGGCGCGGTCAAAAAATCCGCCGCCTTCGCTGTCGGCGTAGCGTTGCAGCGCGAAATCGAGCGTGCGCTGCGCCGCGCGGAAAAAGCGCGCGTCGAGCGTGGCTTCGTAGGCATCCAGCAGGGCCGCGGCGCCGGTAATCTGGTCGTCGAGCGAGCCATCGAGAGATGGGCCGCCGATGCGGTGGCGGAATCCGCGCGCCTCGCTCCAGGCTTCGCGCAGCATGCGCTCGGCGCTCTTGAGCGCGAAGGCGCCGCAGCGCTGCCCAGCCGGCCCGCCCAGCACGCGCGCGGCTTCCAGATACGCGGAGACGAACATCGAATTCCAGGCCGTGTACATCGTCTTGTCCACGTACGGCGTGGGACGTTCCAGCCGCGCCGCCAGCATTTTCCCCGATGCGTGCGCGATGACCGTTTCGATCTCCGCTTCGTGTTTCCCCGTCGTGGCGGCAATCTCCGCGGCGTCCCGCGCAATCCACAAAACATTCTTCGCCGGATTGTGGTGCATTTCGCCGTGCGGCTCGACGTCGAAGTGCAGCTCCATTACCCGCGCTTCCTCGGCGGAAAGCACCGCGCGCAATTCCTCCTGCGTCCAGGTGAAATAGTCGCCGTCGTCGTCGAGCGTCACGTCGGCGTCCTGGCTGCCGTAAAATCCGCCGTGCTCCTGATCGGAGAGCACTTCGTTCACCCAGTCGACGATGCCTTCGGCGGCCTCCCGCAAAAACGGATTGCGGGTGATCTGCCAGCCGTGCAGGTAATTGCGCAGCAGCTCGGAATTGTCGTAACTCATCTTTTCGAAATGCGGCACGAGCCAGCGTTCGTCCACCGAATAGCGGTGAAATCCCCCGGCCAGCTGGTCGCAGACGCCGCCGCGGGCCATTTTCACCAGCGTGGTTTCCGCCAGCGCCAGCAGGTGCTTTTCCTGCGTCTGCTGATAGCGCTCCAGCACCAGGTCCATCGCCGAAGTGTGCGGAAATTTCGGCGAACGTCCGAAGCCGCCGTTCTTGATGTCGAAGAGCTGCACGATCGAAGCGACCTGCGCCTCCACCACGGCGGGGTCGAACCCCGCGCGGGCCGTGGAATAACTTTCCGCCTGGGCCACGGCCGCGGCCAGCGAGTTTGCCGCGGTTTCCAGTTCCGCGCGCTTCCCGCGGTAGGCTTCGGCCACGCTCATGAGGATGCGGCGGAAGCCAGGGCGGCCCATGGCGTCCTCGGGCGGAAAATAGGTGCCGCCGAAAAAGGGTTTGCCGTCCGGGAGGAGAAACCCGGTGAGCGGCCAGCCGCCCTGCCCGCAAATGGCGCTGATGGCCGCCTGATAGCGCGCGTCCACGTCGGGGCGCTCGTCGCGGTCCACTTTGACGGCGATGAAATGCTCATTGATGAGCGCGGCGATGGCTGGATTTTCGTAGCTCTCGCGGTCGATCACGTGGCACCAGTGGCACCACACCGCGCCGATATCCAGCAGAATGGGTTTGTCCTCGGCGCGCGCTCGCTCGAACGCGCCCTCGCCCCATTCGTGCCAGTCAATGGGCTGGTGCGCGGCGGAGCGGAGATACGGACTGGCGGAATCCTTCAGGCGGTTTTCCGGTTGGGCGGACAATTGGTTCCCCTTCTGTGGACGGAAGAATTTTTACTGCAGGAAATCGCTGGGGCCGAGATCGCGCGGGTCAATCGGCTTGCGTCCCCCGAAGCCCTCGTCCCGCCGGTGATAGTAGCGGATGCGGTCCTCGCCCACTTTCCAGCACAGGTAGACCTCCTCGTTGTGCAGGATGGCGGGGAAGTCCAGCAGGCCCACGTCGAGGTCCTTGACCACGCAGCCGGCGGAATCGATGCGTTCGAGCGCGGCCCGGAACGTCTTGGAAATCTGCATGTGCTCAAGGCGCTGCCCGGCCAGCTTTTCGTAGGGGACGGTAACGCCGCCCATCATCATGATGCGCGCGGCGACGCTGGTGAGATCCTCTTCCAGCGGAGCGAGCTTGCGGCGGCACTCCATGGCCTCGATGAGCACGGGCTCGAGCTCCTGGCGGGCATGCTCGGCTTCGGTGACCGTGAAGAAGCGCTGCGGCTGCTCCGGCGCGTCCTTCTCGTTGTCGTCGTCATCCATCATAAGGTTCGTCTCGTTCTCTTTCAGCGCAAAGCCAGCATGCGCTCCAGCGCCACTCGCGCATAATGCCGCGTGCGCTCGCCCACTTCGATGCGGTTGACCACCTTGCCCGCCACCAGATTCTCCAGCGCCCACAGCAGATGCTGCGGCGTAATCCGGAACATGGTCGTGCACACGCACACATTGGGGTCCAGCGAAATCACCAGGCGGTCCTTCAGTTCCTCGCTCAGCCGGTGCACCAGGTGCACCTCGGTAGCCACCGCCCACTTTGACCCCGGCGCGCCCGCGCTCACCGTTTTGATGATCTGTTCGGTCGAGCCGACATGATCGGCGCCCTGCACCACTTCAAAGCGGCATTCGGGATGCGCGATCACCTGTATGCCCGGATGCGCGCGCCGTACTTTGGCGATGTGTTCGGGCAGAAAGCGCTGGTGCACGGAGCAGTAGCCTTTCCACAGAATCACTTTGGCGTTGTGCGCGGCCTCGGGCGAATTCCCGCCGAACTCCTGATGCGGGTCCCAGACGATCATCTTGTCCAGCGAAATGCCCATTTTGTAAGCGGTGTTGCGCCCCAGGTGCTCGTCGGGGAGGAACAGCACGCGCTCGCCCTGCGTGAAGGCCCAGCGCATCACCGCGGCCGCGTTCGAGCTGGTGCATACCGCGCCGCCCTGCTCGCCGGTGAACGATTTGATGGCCGCCGTGGAGTTCATGTACGTCACTGGGATGGTCCCGCTCACGCCCAGGGACTGCAGTTCCTTCCAGCACGTCTCCACCTGCCCGATTTCGGCCATGTCCGCCATCGAGCAGCCCGCGCTCAGGTCCGGCAGGATCACCACCTGCTCGCCCTGGCGCAGAATGTCCGCGCTTTCGGCCATGAAGTGCACGCCGCAGAAAACGATGTAGCGCCCGCCGGCCGCGGCGGCCTGCTGCGAAAGTTTCAGCGAATCGCCGCGAAAATCGGCGAACTGTACGACTTCGTCGCGCTGGTAATGGTGTCCGAGGATGATCAGGTCCGCGCCCAGCTTGGCCTTGGCCGCGGCGATGCGTTCGCTGCACGAAGTGTCCGGCGTCAGCAGGTAGCTGTCAAAATCGCAAGCCACGCCCGGCTCGATCTCCGGCGCACGCAGCGTGGGCGGCTGGCCGGTGCCGGCCAGCGAAGCGCTCGATATGTTCAAAAGGCTGGGCATGGTCTCGTTTGGTTCAGCTTCTCCGCAAGCTCCTGTCCATTGGATGAATCTTGCCCCTTTTTGGTTTGATTTGCCACTATCCGCCGATGGAGACCATGGTTCGCCCGGGAGGCGTGAAATCGGGTTCGTTGATGCGGTGGCCGGGCTCTTTTTCGTGCACCACGGAGCGTATGAAGTAGGCCAGCTCGTCGTCCGAAGCGCCGTCGCGCAGCAGCGGCCGCAGGTCGTGTTCGTCCTTGCTGAAGAGGCAGGTGCGAATCTTGCCGTCGGCGGTCATGCGGATGCGCGAGCAATGCCCGCAGAAGGGCTGCGTGACCGAAGCGATCAGCCCGATCTCCCCGGCGGCCCCGTCGGCAAAGCGGTATTTCCGCGCCGTTTCGCTGGGCTCGTTGGGAAGGGCTTCCAGCTTCCATTGCGCGTCAATGCGCCGGTGCACTTCCGCCGCCGGAACCACCGACTCCCGCGTCCACGAACGATCCGCATCCAGCGGCATGAACTCGATAAAGCGCATGATGATGCCGCGCGCGCGCGCGAAGGCTGCGAAGGCCTCCACCTCGCCGTCATTGATCCCGCGCACCAGCACCGCGTTGACCTTCACCGGCGCCATGCTCGTGCGCTGCACCGCTTCGATTCCCGTAATCACGTCGGCGTAGGAGTGCGTGCGCGTGAGCTGCTCGAACTTCACCGGGTCCAGCGAATCCAGGCTAATATTGATGCGCCGCAGCCCCGCGCGCACCAGCCGCTCGCAGCGCCCCGCCAGCAGATGCCCGTTGGTGGTCATCGAAATATCGTCGAAGCCCACTCCGTGCAGCCCCTCGATAAACTCCTCGACGCCCTTGCGCACCAGCGGCTCGCCGCCGGTCACGCGAATCTTGCGGATGCCCAGCCCGTGAAACACGCTACCCAGCCGCTCCAGTTCCTTCCAGGAGAGCAGTTCGCTTTCGGGGCGGTAGTTTTCGGGGTCGGCGGAACGGCAATAGACGCAGCGGAAATTGCAGCGGTCAGTGACCGAGATGCGCAGGTCGGTGATCTGGCGGCCAAATTTGTCGTGCAGCAGGCTCACGCGGGTGACCCCTGAAAACACGAACGCCCGAATCCGGCCTGGAATCGGGCGATACGCTCCAAAGGTCGCGGCCTTTGAAGCTCTCCTTTCCAAGCGCGGGAGGCCCGGGCGTTTCCGCCCGAACCCTCGGCAGCGGGGTCCCCGCCGGTCACCCGGCAAAAACCGCCTCTGCGTCGCCCCCTCGTCCTTAGGATGTCTCGCCTGTAGGCGCCGGGGGTCGGAGTTCCCCCTCATTCTACCCCCGTAGCCCCCCCGGCGCAATTGGCAAGCATCTTCCCCGCGCAATTCCATGAAAATTGATAGAATGGTACGTACAGTTTTCCCGCGCGATTCGCCAAGGAGTTGTTCCATGTCGTCCCCGACCACCAAGGCCCCCCGCCCGGTCTGGAAGCAATCCGCCCGCGTTGCCGCCGCCGGCCAGCCTTTCAAGTATCCTCTCGAACGCGCTTGCGCCGAGCCGGACTGGCGCCGCTTTCCCGGCTGGCACGACGTCACCACCGAGCAGTGGGAATCCGCTCTCTGGCAGCGCCAGCACACTGTCAAGAATCTCAAGGAACTCAAGGAAGTCCTGGGCGCGCTGCTCCCGGCCGATCTCGAAGCTGGCATCGAGCGCGACATCCGCGAGCGCGCCACGATGTCCATGCTCGTCCCCCCGCAGATGATCAACACCATGAACGAGCAGGATCTCTGGAACGATCCCGTTCGCCATTACATGCTGCCAGCCTTTGAAGACCGCCACCCCGAATGGTCCAGCCATCCCAAGGCCAGCCGCGACAGCCTCCACGAATCCGACATGTGGGCCGTCGAGGGCCTCACTCACCGCTATCCCACCAAAGTCCTCGCCGAAATGCTTTCCACCTGCCCGCAATATTGCGGCCATTGCACCCGCATGGACCTCGTCGGCAACGACGTTCCCCAGGTCACCAAACTCCGCTTCCAGATTCAGCAGAAGGACCGCTACGCGCAAATGCTCGACTATCTGCGCCGCACTCCCCAGGTCCGCGACGTGGTCGTCTCCGGCGGCGATATCGCCAACACTCCCATTCAGACACTCGAACCCTTCGTCAGCGCTCTGCTCGATATCCCCAACATTCGCGACATCCGCCTCGCTTCCAAGGGACTCATCGGCATTCCGCAGCATTTCCTGCAGGACGAAGTCCTCGACGGCTATGCGCGTCTGGCCAAAAAATCACGCGAGCGCGGCGTCAGCCTGGCGTTCCATACCCACGCCAACCATGCCGCACAGATCACTCCTCTGGTGGCCAAAGCCTCCCGCCGCCTTCTCGAAATCGGTTTTCGCGATGTGCGCAATCAGGGCGTGCTTCTCCGCGGCGTCAACGCTTCCTCGAAAGACCTTCTGGAACTCTGCTTCATGCTCATGGACCACGCCTCCATCACTCCCTACTACTTCTATATGTGCGACATGATTCCCAACGCCGAACACTGGCGCCTCGCCGTTCACGAAGCCCAGCAGTTGCAGCACGACATCATGGGCTATCTCCCCGGCTTCGCCACTCCGCGCATCGTCTGCGACGTTCCCTTCGTCGGCAAACGCTGGATTCACCAGCTCAAGCAGTACGACCGCGAAAAGGGCGTCTCCTACTGGACCAAGAACTACCGCACCGGCATCGAGGCCCAGGACCCCGAAGCACTCAGCCGCCAGTACGAATACTACGACCCGCTCTACACCCTGCCCGATTCCGGACAGGACTGGTGGCGCTCCCAGCTTGGCACCGCCAGCGAATAGCCCCTTTTTTTGTCCGAAATCAGGGTGTTACTTCCTGAGCAGCATCCGCTGGACAGTTCTGTGAGCCTGCCGTGCAGCTGTGATAGGGTTGAGAGGGAGCAGACGAATGGAACCGCTTTCCACGCAGGTCGCTGAAAAGAACAATCGCCGCCGCAGCCAGCGCGTCTTGCTGGGCTTGTCCGTCTACGTGATCGGCCAGGGACTCGACAAGAAACCCATCGAGGAAAAAACTCGCACTCTGGTCATCAACGCCCACGGCGCTCTCGTCACCCTGGATATGCGCGTTTCCATCGGTTTGCAGCTCACCCTGCGCAACGGCAAAACCAATGAAGAGGTCGCTTGCCGCGTTGTTTATGCCGGCCAGCAATTAAGTAAAGCCGAAGTGGGCCTCGAGTTCCTCAAGCCCGCCCCCAATTTCTGGCATATCGCTTTCCCGCCCGCCGACTGGTCTCCCCGCAGCCCCGAAGCCAAAAGCTCCACCCCTCGTCCGGGAGCTTCCCCACGCCCTGGTGCGCCCGGCCCCGCCCCCAACCCCGCCATCAAGAAATAAGCGAAACCCTTCAGGGTGGCATCTTTCTTTTCTCTGCCCGCTTTCTTCATCCCGCAATCAAACTGCCAGCGCTCTCCGCAATTCCTCCTGCAACTCCTTCTCCAGCTTCTTCCCCCGCGCCGTCAAATAAAACACGTCAATCGCTTTTTGCCCTTCCGTATCGATGAGCGCCACTTCGATATTGCAACCGCACCGAGCCAGTTCCGACCCCACCTGATACAGCAGCCCCACGCGGTCCTGCGTGATCAGCTCCAGCAGCGTGCACCTCTCCGAGGATTCCTCGTCGAAGCGCATCGTCGTCTCCACCGCCACCTTCGGCGCGCGGCTCCGCGCCGCCGAGAGCCGCCCCTTCAACAGCGGTTCGAGCGGCGCCTTCCCGCTGACCACTTCCTCCAGGCTGCTCAGGAATCTTTCCTTCTCTCCCGGATTCAATTCCAGCGTCCGGTGCAAATCCTCGAAATGAAATGTGTCCAGCACGATTCCCGCGGCATTGGCGAAGGCGTCCGCCTTCACGATGTTCATCCCCCAGCCCGCCAGCACTCCCGCGATCGTCGCAAACAGCGCCGGACGATCCGGCGTCAGCAGCGTCAGCGAATACGAGTGTCCTCCCGCCTTTAGTTCCGTCTGCACTGGGGCATCCGCCAGGTTCTTGTACATCCCGAAATGCGCCGCCACTTCCGCCGCCGAATGCACCGCCAGGTAGCGCCGCGGAAATCCCTCCAGGAACCATTCGATGTCCTCGAGGCGCGCTCCCGCGATCTTCCTCGTCTCCTCGATAAATGGCGTCTGGTGGTCGATATGCAGCCGCTCCCGGTCCAGCTCCCGGCTCAGATGATTCGAGGTCGCCGCGAAGAGTTGCCACAGCATCTCCGCCTTCCACGGGGTCAGCGCTTCCGGGTTCACCGCGTGAATGTCCGCGTAGGTCAGCAGGCACAGCCGGTTCAGCCGCTCCTGCGTCTCCACCACCCGCGCGAACGTGGCAATCGTCGCCGGATCGAAAATGTCCCGCCGCAGCAGCGTCGCCGACATGTCCAGATGATGCTCGATCAAAAAGTGAATCTCCGCCCGCTCCTGCGCATCCAGCCCCAGCCGCTCCGCCGCCGTTCCCAGCGCCTCCAGGCTTCCGATGACGTGACTGTCCCCGGGCATTCCTTTTCCGATGTCGTGCAGCAGCAGCGCCAGCACCAGCAGGTCGCGCCGCTCCAGCGCCTTCCACAGCCCCGAAAGATTCCGCGCCCGCTCCTCGCGCGGCTCGCCCAGCTCCTGCAAATGTTCGATGGCCCGCAGCGAATGTTCGTCCACCGTGTAGCGGTGGTAGAAATCCCGCACCACGAGCGCGTCAATCCTCCGGAACTCCGGCAGCATTTCCGCCAGCAGCCCCAGCCGGTGCATCGGCCGCAGCGCCGCCGCCGGATACCCTGCCTCCAGAATCTCCCGCAGAGCCGGCCACAAGGCTCGCGCCTCTTCGCTCTGCCCCGCCGCGCCGCGCTTCCACGATTCGCCCAGCCGTTGTTCCGCTTCCCGCGCCGGCGGGCAGCCCGTGCGCGCCGCTTCCTTCAGAAATGCGAAGACCGCCGCGCGTCCTTCGAGCGCCGCCGGATCGTTGGCCAGCAGTCTTCCTGCATCGGTGTAAAACGGTTTGCCGCGCCGCCCCGCCGGCCGCCAGAAGGCGCCTCCCCAGAACGACCGCCGCTTTGCCGGCACGTCCAGCTCCTGCAAGAGTTGCCGGTTCAGCGCGCGCGCATGCTGATAATAAAGCTGCATCCACGCCGCCGGATCGCGCGCCACGCCGTCTCCAGCCCCCAGCGCCCGCTGCGCCGCGATCTTCTGCAGCTCATACGTCAGCCCGTTGTCGTTGCGCCCGTTGGCGTAGTGCAGAAAACAGCGCACCGCCGACAGAAATTCAATCGCCGCCGCGGACGCCTTGCTCTTGCGCGCCGCGAACTCCGCTTCCGCCGGTTTCCCGGCAATGATTTCCAGCCACAGCGCCGCGTGGTGGTCCCGCAACCCGCCCGGCGCATCCTTGATGTTGGGTTCCAGATGAAAAATCGTGTTTCCGTAGCGCGCGTGCCGCTCCCGCGTCAGCTCGCGGATTTTCCCCGCCAGAAATTCGCTGCGGTTCCGTTCCGAATCCCGGAAGATGGCCGTGTCCACGCTGTGGAACATCTCGCGGTCCCCGGCCAGAAATCGCCGCTCCAGCAGCGCCAGGTGAAATTCCGCATTGTCCTCCTCGATGCGTTTGCATTCCTCGACGGTTCGTCCCGCCGAACTCACCCGGAATCCCAGATCCCACAGGCGGCGCGAGAGTTCCGCCACCAGCGGCTGAAACTCCTTTTCCGCTCCCGCGTCCTCGAAGAGAAATAGAATGTCCAGGTCCGAGCACGGAAACAGCATCCGCCGCCCGTAGCCCCCCAGCGCCAGCAGCGCGAACCGCCGCGGACGCTCCGGCCGCAGCCCGTCCCAGATTTGCAGCAGCGTCTCGTCCGCGAAATCGCACAGCTCCCGCACCGTGTACGAGCCCGTGGCCCCGGCTTCGAACTCCCGCCGGATGCGCGCACGCTGCTCCCGGCAGGAGGATGCCAGCGCCTCCGCCGGACGAATCGCCGTGTTGTGGTCGTTCATGTGCAGGTTACGGATCTTCGGCCGTTCTCCCCTCGGCGGACTATAGCGCGCTCTCTCCGCGATCCGAGTTGCGGATGCGGATCGCGTCCGTCGCCGGGTAGACAAAAATCTTCCCGTCGCCGATGTTCCCCGTCTGCGCCGAATTCAATATCGCCTCCACCGCCTTTTCCACCAGCGGCTCCGGCAGCACCAACTCGATCTTCACCTTGGGGATCAGGTTCACGCTGTATTCCCGCCCCCGGTAGATCTCCGTATGTCCCTTCTGTCTTCCGTGCCCGCGCACTTCCGTCACGGTCATTCCTTCCACTCCGATTTCCCGCAGCGCGTCCTTTACGGATTCGAATCTCGACGGCTGAATGATCGCTTCTATCTTCTTCATGATTCTTTCCCCCTCGGTTTGTCTCGTTCCTTCGTTTTCCCGTCTGGCCTCAAGCTCGGCGCGCCGGCACTGTTCGCGCACCTGCGTATCATGCATATCTCCGCTCGTCCGGCCAACTCAATAATTTGCGTTTCTCCGATTGAAATCTGTTTGCCTGCTTCGCTTCTTTCATTTCTCGAATGGAAAACTTACGTTCGCCTTCCGCCTCCGCTCCCTGTACTCTCCGGCCTCAAGCGAGTTTCATTTCAATGCTCGCCACGTCTAGTCGAAGGAGATCAAGAGTGTCCATCCGCCGCGCGCTACTGTTCCTGAGTCTTTCCGCTTTTCTGCTGTCCTCACGGGCCAGCGGTCAGGCTGCTGCACCCGCCTCGCCCGCTACTCCCGCCCCGGCTGCCGCTCCCGCGCCGGATCCCGCCCCCGCCCCCTCGCCCACCTGGTCCGCGGGGCCTATCGACTTCAGCGGCCTCATTGATGGCTATTATAGCTTTAACTTCAACCACCCGGCCTCCGGTTTCAATCAACTCAACAACTTCAATGTCCGCTCCAACGAGTTTAGCCTCAACATGGCCAAGCTCTCCATGTCCCATACCGCCGACCCCGTCGGCTTCCAGGTGGACTTCGGCTTTGGCCGCGCCTTCGACATTATCTCCGCCGGCGAAAAAGCTCCCGAGATCTTCCGCTATCTCGAACAGGCCTACATCAGCCTTAAGCCCCCCAAGGGCAAGGGTTTCCAGGTGGACTTCGGTAAATTCGTCACCAGCGACGGCGCCGAAGTCATCGAATCCAACGGCAACTGGAACTATTCCCGCTCGCTCCTCTTCGCCTGGGCCATTCCTTATTATCACTTCGGCGTGCGCGCCACCTTCCCCGTCGGCAAACGCTTCACCGGCGGTGTCATGCTCGTCAACGGCTGGAACAACGTCGAGGACAACAACTCCGGCAAGACCCTCATGTTCACCGGCACCTACACCGTAAAAAAATTCGCCTGGACTAATAACTTCCATACCGGCCCGGAAAAGCCCGGCACCAACAAAGGCTTCCGCAATCTTTATGACACCACTCTCTTGCTTACGCCGACGGCCAAATGGAACGCCTACCTCAACTTCGACTACGGCTCGGACAAGAACATTGGCCCCGGTTCGCAAGTCTGGTACGGCGCCGCCGCCGCCGTGCACTATCAGGCCACCCCGAAAATCTCCTTCACCCCGCGCGTCGAATGGTTCAACGACCGCGACGGCTTTGCCACAGGCACCGGCGTCCAGCAGCAGATCAAGGAAGCCACCTTCACCGGCGAATACAAATTTCCCGAAGGCCTTCTGGCGCGCCTCGAATACCGCCATGACTGGTCCAATCAACCTTTCTTCCAGCGCGGCTCTTCGCTGGGGTGCGACTGCCCGGGAACCTACATGGGTCCCGTCGGCACTTCCAAGAGCCAAGACACGATCTCCCTGGGCATCGTCGCTTTCTTCGGGCCCAAGCGCTAACGCGCATACATGATTTTGCTGTTGGTTGTGCTGTACCAATCATTCTTTAACGAAAAAGGAGAAACTACATGGGGGCAAATTCCACTCAGGCTGTTGCGGTCACGGCCTTTCTGCTGGGCTTCACGGCGCTGCCTGTCGCGATCATGAGGGGCAGCTTCCTGTTTTATCTGGTGACGGCGGCGCTCTTGGTCTTTTCCGCCGGCGCCTTTCTCAAATGCAAGCCGCTGGAACACGCGGAGAAGGGAGGACAGTAAACATGATTTTCATCGGACTGCTTGTGATCATGCTGGGCTTCGTCATTTCCGTTCTGAGTCTGGCTCTCCATTCCGTGGGAGCGCAGCTCGCTGTCGTTCTGTTCGGTTTGGCCGTCAGCCTCTACGGCATCATGGGCGTGCTCAACCGGGCCTATCTTAAAAACGCAATCTGGAAGAAGGGGTGAGATGAGAATGAAAACAACACGGAACGTATTGTTTCTAATTCTGCTGGCCGCGGCTTCTCTCGCGCCTCGCAGCTTTGCCCAGGCGCCTCCCGCGGCCGCGGCGGCTCCGGCGCCCGCTGCCGCTCCGGCTCCCAAGCCCGTTCCTATCACTGACGCCGATCTTGCCGGCGCTCCCGTGCCCACCGCCGAGGCCCGCGCCAAGGGCGACCCGGACGGTTCGCTCACCGGCACCGCCAGCGACATCGCCGTTACGGACGCCAAAAAAGGCGTCACCATCGGCGATCTCGCCAATCAGGTCGGCCAGAACAAAATCGCCGTCAACTTCGTCTGGACCCTGATCACCGGCTTCCTGGTCATGTTCATGCAAGCCGGCTTCGCCATCGTCGAGACCGGCCTCTGCCGCGCCAAAAACGCCAACCACACCATGATGATGAACTTCGCCGTCTACGGTGTCGGCATGCTGGCCTACTGGCTCATCGGCTTCGCCATTCAGATGGGCGGCGTCGGGGCCCTCGCCAACCTCGGCGGCACTCCTCCTTTGTCCGCCGAATTCGCCATCACTCTTTTTGGCAAACCGTTCGGTCTCTTCGGCCAGAGCGGCCTCTTCCTCATGCACAAGGGCACCTATGACGTCTCCGTCATGGTTCTCTTCCTCTTCCAGATGGTCTTCATGGACACGGCCCTCACCATCGTCACCGGCTCCGCCGCGGAACGCTGGAAGTACGCCGCCTTTGTCGTCTCTTCCTTCCTCATGGGCGCTTTCACCTATCCCCTCTTCGCCAACTGGGCCTGGGGCGGCGGCTGGCTCGCCAACCTCGGCGCCAATTTCAATCTCGGTAAGGGCTATTGCGACTTTGCCGGCTCGGGCGTGGTCCACGCCGTCGGCGGCATCACCGCCCTCGCCGTCTCCATGATCATCGGCCCGCGCATCGGAAAATTCGATCGCACCGGCAAGCCCAACGCCATCCTTGGACACGATATCGTCCTTGTCCTCGCGGGCTGCTTCATCCTGGCCTTCGGCTGGTTTGGCTTCAACCCCGGCTCCACTCTCGGCGCTTCCGGCAACGGCGGTCTGCGCATCGGCTCGGTCGCCGTCAACACCATGCTCGCGGGCATGGCCGGTGGCTTCGGCGCCATGCTCTATATGTGGACCCGCTACGGCAAGCCCGACGCCAGCATGAGCGGCAACGGCCTGCTCGCCGGGCTCGTCGCCATCACCGCTCCTTCCGGCTTCGTCAACCCCGTCGGCTCCGTGATCATCGGCCTCATCGCCGGCGTTCTCGTCTGCCTCTCCGTCGAGTTCATTGACCGCGTCCTCAAAGTGGACGATCCCGTCGGCGCCATCTCCGTTCACGGCGTCAACGGCCTCTGGGGCGTCATCTCCATCGGCTTCTTCGCCGACGGCAAGAGCAACTACGGCGGCTCCTGGAACGGCGTCGCTGGCTCCGTCACCGGCATCTTCTATGGTGACAATGGCGGCCAGCTTGTCGCTCAGCTGATCGGCGTCGTCACTCTCGTCGGTTTCGTCTTCACTCTCAGCTTCATCCTCAACCTGCTCGTGGATTGGATCGTCGGCCAGCGCGTTTCCGCTAAAGCCGAACTCGAAGGCCTGGACCTCCCCGAAATGGGCGCTCTCGGCTATCCCGAGTTCGAACTGAAATCCTAACTTCAAGGAGCGTACTCACATGTCCACCACCACCACTGCACTACAAGCCCGGCCGGGAGCTATTCTCCCCGGCCGGGAATTTTCCCGCCTTCCGGCCATGCCCTGGCGCGATCCTCATTCCGTCTCGCCCCAGGAACTCGCCGAGCTTATCGTCTCCCTCCAGGAGGCCTGCGCACTCAATCCTCAGAACTCCGACCTGCGCACCTGCCTGGGCATCGCCCATGCCATGAACTTCGACCCCTACCGCTCCATGGACGCCTTGGAAGAAGCCCGCAAACTGGACCCTGAAAACTTCTTCGCCCAGTTCAAATACGCCGAACTCTATTACCGTCTTCGCGCCCTCGAAAAAGCCGAAGTCGAAACCCACCATGCCCTTCAACTCGCCGTCACCGGAGGCGAACTGGGCCTCGCCCGCCACCAGCTCAACGAAATCCGCCGCCTTCGCCGCGAAGGCACGCAGCGTCCCAACTGGACCAAATCTCTAAAAGTTCCCGCGCTCGGTCTTGGCTTGGTTATGATGGTCGGCGCGGTTCTCTTTATCGTGTTTCGATGAAATATTCAGGGAGCCTGTAAATGAAAGCAAAAATAAAAGCCAATATGAATTCCAAAATGAATCCCAAATGGAATCTCTTTTTCGCCGCCGCTCTTCTCGGCGCCTATATGCTCATCTCCCACGGCATCCCCATCGTTCCGGTCCTGGGCGGTTGCGCACTGGCCGCTCTCTTCACCTGGCGCCAGATTGCCCGCAAGCCCGTGCCGCAGCCCGCGCGGATTCGCTGACGCCCGCACATGCACGATTCGATGCCGCTTCCGCTGGCCATGCTCATTGTCTTCGGCTCGGCCAAGCTCCTCTCCGAGCTGTTTGAGCGCTGCAAGCAGCCCGGCATCGTCGGCGAAATTATCGCCGGCGCCCTCATCGGTCCCAGCGTTCTCGGCTGGATCCATCCCAATGACACCCTCAAGGCCCTTTCCGACCTCGGCGTTATGTTTCTCCTCTTCGGCGTCGGCCTCGAAGTCAAAGCCTCCGAACTTCTCAAGGTCGGCGGCAAAGCCACGCTCGTCGCCACCATCGGCGTCATCGTCCCCTTCTTTGCCGGCTGGGGCATTCTTCTCGCCTGGGGCGCTCCGCAGGTCGAAGCCATCTTCGTCGGCGCCGCCATGGTGGCCACCAGCGTGGGCATCACCGCTTCCGTTCTTTCCGGGCGCGGCTTGCTCCACGAAATCGCCAGCAAAATCATCCTCGCCGCTGCCGTCATCGACGACGTTCTCGGCCTCATCGTCCTCGCCGTCGTCAGCTCTATCGCCCGCGGCCATATCAACTTTTGGGAAATCGCTCTCATCGCCGCTTTGGCCACCGGCTTCACCCTGCTCATGGCCATCTGGGGCACCACCGCCCTCAATCGCCTGCTCCCCCATTTCCAATCCCGCGCCCGCGCCGATGACGCCAAGTTTCACATCGCCCTCGTTCTCCTCTTCTCCCTCGCCCTCCTCGCCCAATACACCGGCGTGGCCGCCATCGTTGGCGCCTTTCTCGCCGGCCTCGCCCTCACCGACGGCGCCGACGCCCGCGTCCGCACCCTCACCCGCGGCGTCAGCGAACTTCTGGTCCCCTTTTTCCTCGTTGGCATTGGTTTGAACTTGGATGTGCGCGTCTTCCGCTCCAAATCCGTCCTCGCCCTGGCCCTGCTCATACTCGCCGCCGCCGTCGTCACCAAGCTGGTCGGCTGCGGCCTCGGCGCTCTTTCCCTCGGATGGGAAAATGTCCTGAAGATTGGTCTGGGCATGGTTCCGCGCGGCGAAGTGGGCATGGTCGTCGCCCAGATCGGTCTTGGCCTGTCCGTAATCAGTTCGGAAGTCTACGCCGTGGTTGTCTTTATGGCCGTGGCCACCACGCTGGTTACGCCGCTGCTCCTGAAAATCGCCTTCCGCACGCCGCAGCCTCTGCCTGCTTCTTAAAGCGCATTCTCCCCGCGCTCCTCATTCCGTATCCGGATCGCGTCCTCCACCTGCGTCAAAAAAATCTTTCCGTCCCCGATCTTTCCCGTCTGCGCCGCTTTCAGGATCGCTTCCACTGCCGCCGGCACCTGCGCGTCCCGCAGCACGATCTCCAGCAGGATCTTCGGCAGCAGATCCACCGTGTATTCCCGCCCCCGGTAAACCTCCGTGTGCCCTTTCTGCCTCCCGTGCCCGCGCACTTCGATCACCGTCATTCCCTGTATGCCCGCTTCCCGCAGCGCGTCCCGAACCGATTCGAACCGCGACGGCTGAATCACCGCTTCAATCTTCATCATGAAGTAACCACTCTCCGCCGCCGCCCGCTCCCCGCCGCTCCGCGCACAGGCTTAGCCTTCCAGATTATAGGCCTCTTCCCCGTGCTGTGTAATGTCCAATCCCTGGATCTCGTGTTCCTCGCTCACCCGCACGCCCACCAGCACATCCACGATCTTCAGCAGCACATACGTTCCCACCGCCGCCAGCGCCCACGCGATCACCACTCCCAGCGCCTGATATCCCACCTGCCCGAAATGCCCGTCGATCCATCCGCTCGGCAGCGCATTGTTCTGCGCATCATGAAAGATCGGATTGATGGCCTTCGCCGCGAACACTCCCGTCAGCAGCGCCCCGATCGTCCCTCCGGCCCCGTGCACACCGAATGCGTCCAGCGAATCGTCATACCCGAACACCGCCTTCACCTTCGTCACCATCAAATAACAAAACACTCCCGCAATCAGCCCGATCAGCAGCGCCGGCATCGGCCCCACGAATCCCGCCGCCGGCGTGATCGCCACCAGCCCCGCCACCGCTCCCGAAATCCCTCCCAGCGCGCTGGCTTTTCCGTTCCGAATCCATTCCATCGCCAGCCATCCCATCGCCGCCGCCGCCGAGGCAAAATGCGTGGCCACGAACGCGCTCGTCGCCAGGCTTCCCGCCGCCAGCGCGCTCCCCGCGTTAAACCCGAACCAGCCCACCCACAGCAGACAGGCCCCGATAAAACTCAGCACCAAGCTGTGCGGCGGCATCGGCTGCCGCGGATACCCCGCCCTCTTTCCCAGATACAGCGCGCACACCAGCGCGGACACGCCCGAGCTGACATGCACCACCGTCCCGCCCGCGAAATCCAGGGTAGGGAAGCGCCCGCCGCCCGCCGCATTCAATATCCCGCCCTGGCCCCACACCATGTGCGCCAGCGGCGCATACACCACCAGAAACCATAGCGTCGTAAATAGCACCGTCGCGCTGAACTTCATCCGCTCCGCCGTCGCTCCGGTAATCAAAGCCGGCGTGATAATCGCGAACATCAGCTGGTAAATCATGAATGTCAGGTGCGGGATCGTCGCGGCATACGCCGGATTCGGCGCCGCCCCCACCCCGCGCAAAAACGCATACTGAAAATTCCCGATAAAACTCCCGCTGCCCCCGAAGCACAAGCTGTACCCCACCAGCGCCCACAGCACGGTCACCAGCGCCATCAAAGCGAAACTCTGCATCATCAGCGCCAGCACATTTTTCCGCCGCACCAATCCGCCATAAAACAGCGCCAGCCCCGGCCCCGTCATCATCAGCACCAAAGCCGTGCTCACCAGCATCCACGCGTTGTCCGCCGAACTCTGCGCCGCCGCCACCCTCCCGTCCAGCCGCGCCAGCGTCTCCCCCGCCGTCCCCTGCGCCGCCATCGGCGCCGCAAACACACCCGCGCTCGCTTGCTCTTCATCGCATTCCTCCCGCAAAAAAACAAAAAGATGATGCCAGCCATTATAAAGTTCGCTTCCTCGCACCCCGCAGAAATTATTTGCATCTCAGAAATGTAAAACTCTTCTACCCTGCCCTCTTCAACTCCCCCACGTACCGGTCCGCCTCCCGCGTCGGCCGCGGTATCCGGTATCCATCGCACACCGCCATCGTCAGCCGGATCGCCGTCTCCAGCGTCACCCGGTGCCCCGGCGAAACGTAAATCGGCCGCACCCCGTCCCGCGTCCGCACTACCGCCCCAATCGTTTCCTTCTTTCCGCCGCTCGCAATCGTCAGCTCCGTCCAACTCCCCGCCCGCTGCCCCGGCTCCCGTTCCTCTCCAATCAGCCGCGATTTCGCGCACCCGATCGTCGGCCGGTCCAGCAGCACCCCCAAATGACACGCCAGTCCGAACCGCCGCGGATGCGCGATCCCCTGCCCGTCGCAAAAAATCACGTCCGGCTCGTGCTTCAGTTTTCGAAACGCCGCCAGCAGGGCAGGGCACTCCCGGAAACTCAAAAGCCCCGGCACATACGGAAACCGCAGCGGCGCTTCCGCAAACACCCGCTCCACCTCGATCATTTCCGGATAGCGATACACAATCACTCCGGCAATCGCCCGGTTGGCTTCCCGTGCCGCCCTCCATCGCGAATGTTTTCCCAGCCCCTGCGAGCCGCGCAAAAAATACGCCGCGTCGCACCCGGCTACATATGCAATTTTCCCTGCCCCCTCCGCGAACCGGTCGCGCCCCTCCCACCGTCCGCGCAGCTCGCTCTGCACGCGCGCCGCCTCCCGCGCCGTCAGCTTCCAGGAATGGAGTTTATGAACGCGCATTCATTGGCCTTCCCGCCGCGCCATCGTATAATGCCCACGGGCCGAAGACTACAGCGCCCCGCGCGGAGGGAGAGCAGCACCATGGACATTACGGTCCAGGAAGAAAATGGCGTCCATATCGTCCGCGTCAGCGGCCGCCTCATCATCGGCTCCCCCAGCGACAAACTCAACGCCGCCCTCGAAAAACTCGAAGCCGCCGGCTCATTGAAAATCCTCGTCAATCTCGACGACGTCGAACAAATCGACAGCTCCGGCCTGGCCACCCTCGTTCGCCACATGTCCCTTCTCCGCCGCGATTCCGGCGCCCTCCGCCTGGTCTGCGGCGAAGGGCGCGTCCGCGAAGCCCTCACCATCACCCGCCTCCTCGAAGCCATCCCCACCTACGGCACCGAACCCGCCGCCCTCGCCGCCTTCTCCTGACGCCGCCCAACTCACACTTCCTGCCGTTTGTATCCATTCCTGTCGCCCCGCTTGACTTGCCCCAACCGCGCTGCGAGACTGAATTTTCCGCAGAACCGGGAAAACCAGACCATGTCCGAGCGTCAAAACCAGATCATCACCGTGGCCGTCACCGGCGCGAGCGGGGCCATCCTGGCGCAGAAGGCGCTGGCGCTGCTGGAGGGCGACGCGCGCGTGGGCCGCGTGCATCTGGTGGTGACCGAAGCCGGGCAGAGGCTTTTCGCTGAAGAGCTGGGCATTTCTTCGGGCGACCTGAAAAAACTTCCCGAGCGGGTGCTGGGGCGCACGACGAAAAAAATCGAAGCGCTGCCCAATCAGGACGTGGGCGCTTCCATCGCTTCCGGAAGCTACGCGGTGGACGCCATGCTGGTGATCCCCTGCTCGATGGGCACGCTGGCGTCGATTGCCGCGGGGCTGGCCGACGATCTGGTGGCGCGCGCGGCCGACGTGATGCTGAAGGAGTCGCGCAAGCTGATCCTGTGCGTGCGGGACACGCCCTTCAGCCGCATTCACCTGGAAAACATGC
>Ga0315268_10000182_pt1 | contig 73917 bp, 89 predicted proteins | sample C1_top_MG_FD_204535 | JGI IMG/M metagenome (GOLD analysis project Ga0315268, IMG submission 204535) | Sediment microbial communities from Yellowstone Lake, YNP, Wyoming, USA - C1_top | ecosystem: Environmental > Aquatic > Freshwater > Lake > Sediment | place: USA: Wyoming | collected 2017-08-01 | reverse complement strand
CCGTTACCATAGTCAAGTATGGAAAGATTATTCGATGAACTGACTGGTGTCCAGCTTCCCAAACTTTCGTAATATATCGCTATGTTTTGGGCTAGTGCAGGTTCGCCTTCGTTGTATGCTCTGAGCGTTAGATTCACGAGTTTTTCATCACCTACCAGTCTATTGAAGTATCCGTTAACTGTGACTGCTGTCGTTATGTTCACGTCGTAGTTCATTGTTGTGTTTGCTGCTGCACCATAGACTTTGAACGTGAAGTTTGTGTAGACGCTTGAAACTCCTATATCACTCGCGTCCCAAGATAGCCAAATACCAGAGTTGTACATCGAATCGTTAAAGACTGTAAAATCCAATTGACAGATTCCAAATTGCGTTAAGCTTCTCAAAACCCGTGAAAACTCATCTAAATTGGTGATCAAGACTGCCGCTTCTCCGCCGTTTGAAACATTTGCAAGAGAGCTTATGACGGCGTTCTTAGTGCTCTGTTTTATTGAGAAAATGAAATCGCTAATTGACAACGATGCTTCGCTGTTTGTCTCCTTGCTGAGTTCATACACATAAATCGTTGTTGAAGAAATCAGCACCGCTACGGCCAGAGCAGCCACTATCAAAAGCTGTCCTGAATTGTTCGCCCTAAACCTTCTTCCGTGTTTTTTCATGCAGCCACCGTCAAGTACAGATGAATTATGTAGCAGCGAAACATCGAACTTCGACTCGTACAGATGTATTCCACAAAGGCTACATCTTGACTGCTAAACGCGCCATTAGAGATAACTGCCGTGTTGATTTGCTGCATCTGCGCGCTGTAAACTGTCAAATTGAAAGATACTCCTGCAGGCAGAGCAAGATTAAGCGCATCCCTGAGCGCACTCCAGTTTCCGTCATCTACGCACATACCAAGGCTCCCGTCAGAATCCAGTTTCATGAGGGCCTGCAACCCAACAGACGCTAGATCATTGGGTTTCGTTTTGTTCTGTGTTATGGTGAGGTTTGCGGAAACAGCAAATGATGAAAAGATTATGAACACGGCTAGAAAGGCTTCGATTATCCTGATTTGTCCCATGTTCTGTCGCATCAATCCTCTGGACCCCCAAACCAGAACGTACATTCGTAGAGTGCGGAGTCAATTGTGATGATGTATGTGTAAGCGAAGATGTTCGAGAGAGTTGCTGAAGTTGCGAAGTTTGCGCCCATTTGAAGTGGTACTTGCGGATATGTTGTCCATTCTGTAAAGAAGGCAGTAGAATTCCTTCCAGCAACGACGAGTATTTGCGGACTTGAGTCTAGGAAGCGCGGAATGTCATACGTGGCAGACTGGTTATTGCTTGCGGTCTGCGTCAGAGTTGAATTGTAACCGTAGGTTAACGCATAAGCACTCGAGAGAGCTATTTCTGAATAGATGAAAGACGCGTTCAAAACATAATTTAATGGGCTAAGCCTCAGAAAAGTACCCTTAGGCTCGGGTTCGACGGAATTATGCGTGAAAGCGCAAACCCCAAAAGACACAACTTTAGAGTCGCAGGAAGCTTTTGCCAAGACAGCGAAGAGAGCTGGCCCGTTGACATCATTTGGAAGAGTTATGTTTAGGCTAATCCTACCATTAGAAGCATGAACAAAAGTCGCCTCAAGATAACTTTCTGCAATCACGTAGCCCTTTACATCTGCTTGGACGAGCATTCCGTGTTTTTCGGTCAAGATTTCAAACTCGTAAGTCGTTTCTGTTGTTCCGTTAAAAGTTGCTGTTGGACTTATGGAAACCTCGAAGATCGGCTTTATTTCTATTCTAAAGGAAACGTCAGGCATTTTGAGGGCTGTAAAGATTTGGGCATAGTTTAGAGTATACAGATTCTCACTGTTCAGTCTTGAAATCTTGTCTACATCCAGCTCATAAGGGCTGTCTGCACTCGTCTTCGCTAGACCGAACGTTTCAGGCATCGCCGCGGGGTTTTGTCCCCAATTTGGCGGGTTTCCACTGTTTAGAAGTAGGTATTTTGATACTTCCTTGTATCTTTCAGCACTGTCTTGGTCAATTGCGTTGTTTATGTACGGCGATAGAAGCTTTGAGGTGCCAGCCATCGCTGAAAGCACCAGAATCACCATTAAGGAACACGCGAAGAACGTATCAATGGATATCGCCGGCATCTTGGCATACTCTCCACTTATTCGTTGTGCCTAACGCGAGACTACCCCGTACATTCCGCCCAGCAAGTTTTGTGAGAGCAGGAGCGAAACATAGGCGGTGATTACAAGCATCGCTGAGTACTTGAAGCCAGCGGCAAACGTACCCTCGTTCACTTTGCCCACAAAGAATCCGGAGAGCCAGCACTGCAGTATTATGCCAACTGAGAACAGATTTACCTGTACCTGCATTACTCCAAGCGGCATCGCTGTTGCACCGGGAAGAGATATGCGCGTCAACGCGTAAACAGCCATAGCCACCATCGTTGTTGTTAGGGCTATGAGAACACTCCATATGAAAGCCAAGATCACATAAGGTCTCAAAAGCGACTTCTTGTTTACTTCAACATCCTTCTGCTTTTCACTATAATCCGTTAATATCTCTAACGCAGGAGCTGAGCCACCGCCGATTTTTATGGTTTCAACAAGTATCAAGAAGTTGACAAGAACGGGCCATGTCTGAATTTTCCTCTTGATGTTTGTGAACACTTTTTTGAGGGAGACTCCCCATTCCATTTGGCTTCTAATCAGAGATAATGTTTCCGAGAATTTGCCATAGCCTGAGCGTTTTGTTGCGTGTATTATGCTCTTCTCTGGCGAAAGTCCAATTTTTCTGGCTTCTGTCACGTCTCTGAGGAAGTTTGGCATGGCGTTTTCTGCGTCGTTGTTGATTCTGGCTATTCTCATGTAAACTATTGCAGGGGGTATAGAGATTGCTAGGAGGCAGACTGTGGCAACAAGCGAAAATACGTCTGGACCTTTGAGGTATCCAAGTTGCGGTAGAAAGTACAGTGCAGATATAAAACTGCACACGACTATTAGCGGCAGTATCATCGCATAGTAGGGCTGCTTGAGTTCTACCAAGTTGCCTTTTCTTTCGGCATTTGCGATAACCATGAAAATTACCGAAATTATAGGAGTTGCGAAGAATATGAGAATGCACACAACATCCGTGGATATTCCTGGTGTTCCACTCATTTTCATGGGTTCAAACACTGATGTGGTTGCAAACACTATGAAGAGTATGTAGGAGCAAAGGGTTACGATCAGCATTACTGCGTACGCCTCAACCAGTGTGCCAAGTCTCTCAATCGAGCGAATTGCGGAGGCGCTTTGAACTTCAAAAATCGAACGCAACTTGCTCTTAAGGTAGTTCACAATGTTTCCACCGCTTCTCACTGATGAAACGTAACCCAACAGAAACTCGCGATAGTTCTTCGATTTTGTTTTGTTTGCTCGCTTGTACATGACGGTTAAGGGGTCGTAACCTAGAATCTCCACTTGTCTAACGATTTCTCGAGCCTCTTTCTGGAAGGTTGGCAGCAGGTTTATGTTGCAGAGTTTTTTCCAGCTCTCGTAAATTGTCACTCCACTTGCGGACAGCAGTGCGAAAAGCAACGCGGCGAATGGTAACTCACGATTAAGCTGAGTCGTGTCCTCTTTGCCGTAAAAGCTCAGCAGATGCTTGAATATTTTCGGTCTCTTAAGCTGTACTTGCAACTTCATCACCACTTTGGTTTTTCTAAAAATTCCTTCTGGAAGAGCTGCGGATTGTTGTAGTATTTGCTCAGCACCTTGTTCACGCTTCTGTAGTCGCGAATGTTGTGCTCAACCATGTGCACGATCACGCGCTTGCGATATTCCAGTTCATCGATGAGCCTTTCGATTGGTATGTCAAGGCTTGACGCCATTTTCTTTAGCAGATAGCTTTCAGCTAGCTTTTCTTGGAAAGTGTCCGTGGACGGGTTCCAGGTAAAAACTTCTTGGAAGTTGTTTGCATCTTTTATTTCTGAAATGTTTATGAACTTTCTGCTTGAGAGACGCTTTCCCGATTCTAGGAAGACTGGTGTTCTGACATGTTTTACGTTTATCACACAGTTCATTAGAGGAATTATGGATGTTGGAATGTTCATAGGAGGCTGCGTTAACCTCTTGACGGATGTGCTCACGTCTTCAGCGTGTAGCGTGCATAAGCCACCGTGTCCAGTGGCAAGCGCCTGAAACAGCACGTAGGCTTCCTCTCCACGGATTTCACCCACAATTATGAGGTCTGGGCGGTGCCTAACAGCGGATTTGATTAGGTCATATAGAGTGATTTCGCCTTCGCCTTCAACTCCGAAGCCGGAACGAGCGATGTTGGACGTCCAGTTTTCGTGAGGCAGGTTTATCTCCGCAACCTCTTCAACCGAGATTATCTTGTGGTTTGGTCGTATGAGGCACGCGATGGCGTTGAGAGCTGTTGTTTTTCCTGCGCCCGTCGCTCCGATAATCATGACTGACATCTTGTTTTCCATCAAAAGCCACAGGTAGGAGGCGATGCTTTCGTTTATGGTTTCGTTTTCTATTAGGTCGATTATTGTGAACGGGTCCTTGCGGAACTTTCTTATCGTATATGATGTGCCAGATGGTGTTGTTTCCTTTCCGAATGAAATGGCCAAACGATGTTTTTCTGGCAAGGTAACATCAACTATGGGGAAGGCTATGCTTACGTGCTTTCCCGCCTTGTGGACTATGCGCATCACGAAGTCGTCTAGTTCTTGTTCGTCCCGGAAAGCTATGTTAGTTTTGATGTTTTCGTACTTCCTGTGCCACAGGAAAATTGGTTTGCCAACTCCTCCGCATCCAATGTCCTCGACGTATTCGTCGTACATTAGCGGGTCTATTTTTCCATAACCAACCACATCCCTTTCCAAATAGTAGAGGGTTTTGCGCATTCCGACGGGGGAAACCTCTGCAAACTGTTTCTGGTGATTGGAAAGTATTACTGGCATTTGTCTCCGAAAAGATTCCGTTAGGGTTTCCTCGCCTTCTGGGGCTTGAAGCTCATACTCGAGAATGTTTCTAAGCCTAAAATAGCCGTCCCGTTCTTCCCTCGTCAATGGAAGTTCATCGAGGACGTATAGATACTCTAGAGTTTCTTCGTTTTGAACAATCGCGGCGTAGGAAAAGGGGGGTTTGAGAGGATAATACTCAATTTCTACACAGCCTTCGGGAATGCTCCATTTTTTCACGTCTAAGAACTCGACTATTTCTCCTTCTTCCTTCATCATTTCTTGAAAAGTTTCTCCGGTTTGAGATCTGTCCTTACGTAGTTTGAGGTTAAACTTCATTTCTATTCACCTTCGCTAGAGCTTGTGAGACGAATTTGTGGAATGGCGCCGTTTACTTGGCATTTTAGGTGAGCCGCGCCATAGCCTCCCCTGTAATAACCCGTTGCCCAAACTTCTTTGGGAAAATAGGTGCGAAGCTCTGTTCCTTGTGTAAACGTGTTGCCGAAGCCGCCTTCTAACCACGCTTCTGCCGAGTCGTTGCGGAACCGAATCCAATACTGTTTGTTGCCTATGGTTGTGGGCATCTGAAGAAAAGTCTCGGTGGTCGCGTTTGTCGTCCGTGCAAGCGTCAACAGTTCTGTGCCTTTAGCCACTACATAGTCCACCAAGTTTTTCAGTTGCTTTATTTCCAGAGGGACGCGCAGGGTGTCAGCGTACGCCATGAACGAGAAGATGAGCATGCTGCTGACGGCTATTAGGGCAACGAAAGTGTAGAGGTAGGCAGGCGTTATGGTTGGCAAATGTTACACCTCTGCCTTTTGAATCTTGATGTTAGAGACGACTATCTCTAATTCTACAATAGCGCCTTCTGTGCTGCTTGAAATCGGAAGCTGTACTGTACTGCTTGTGGTTTCGTCGAAGGCGGCTTCTAGCGCAAGAGAGGAGATTGATTGGTTAAACTCGTACTGGTAGGAGAGTGTTGTGACGTTCAGGGCTGTCACTTTTAGATGGAACTTCTCTGTCAACATCAGGTCTTGTGAAGAATTGAGGTTTATGATGTTTATGCGAACGAGGTTTAATGGTTTTCCATTACTTGTACCAGTAACAGTTGAGGTTGCTAATGGACGATAACAAAGTGTAATCGTCTGCGCATCATCTGCTATTGCGACGTAAAGCTGCGTCATGACCGACGCGCTTTGATTTACGATAGCCCTATAATCGCCTCTGATGAACAACCCATGATAGTTTGATTCGGAAGGTTCAAGTTTGTATGATGCTTCACCGACCGAACTGTTGAACACTACATCATAAAAAGTATATCTGTCAGTAAAGTTGAGAATGAGATTCTTTGCCGCGGGTTCCGTCTGGAACGTGCCTCCACAATCATCCATGTAAACCACTTCAGAGGCTCCGAAGCTCCATGCAACCGAGCGAACGGTGCCGTCTAAGACCTGCATGTTCTGCTTTGCGACTGAAGCCTTGAGCGAGGCTCCGCTGCTGCTTATCTTTAGTACGGCAAAGCCGTAGGTGGCGGAGACCACAGCCATGAGTGAGACAAACAGTATTAGGTAGGTTACTGGCACAGCCAAGGCTTTTGTCGAATCCCGCAACCTTGTTAGCTGTTTTTTGAAGCGCCACGTGTGCAATGTGTTCTACAGCCTCCTCTCTTGCATGCTCAATCAGAACTCTTTCCATGCTGTGATAAGATAAGATGGTGTGCGTAGAACAAAACTACACATCAGTATACAGAATCAATACTTGAAAAAACGACATCATCATACAGCCCAGTTATCGCCTTTGAAGATGACATAAAAACAAAAGAAAAAAGAAAAAGGAGAAGCGATGCGCTGCTAGTCTGAGGCTTCAACGTTTGCTTCTTTGTAGTACTGAGCGTTTGCAGTGAATATCGTTACGCCCACTGTGACACCGATGTCGCTGACTGATATGTGGTCAGGGTTAACTATGTAGACGACCATGCTCCAGCCGGACTTCAAAATTAGGTCGTCGGTTGCTGCAGTAACAGTGTAGTCGGTTGTGCCTATTGTCACTGTTCCTGCTGTCATGTTCGTCGATGACGCATATGGTAGGTCTTCGTTTATAGTGTCCTGGGTCTTGCAGTAGTACACTGTAGACCAGACACATTCCTGACCTCTGACGGCTATTTTGTCGAAGACGACGTCACGACCGCCGGTGTTGATTACCAAGAACGCTGTTATTGCTTCGTCTACGCCGTTGTGCCATGTGTGCAGCTTAAAAACTTGAAGGCTCTCTTCTTGAACTCTTGTGGTTGTCACGTTTATGGCGTAAAAGGTCACGACTGTTGCGAGCAGCACTGAGACTACTAGAATTATCAATGTCGTCACTACTGTGCTTAACGCTTTCTTATTGTTCAGGAGTTTCATTTTTTTATCTCCGTGCAGCAAAATCGCCTTCGTTCAGATATGATGATTTGTGCGTAGAACAGAGCTACACATAACTGTACACGCGTACAACAAAGGAATGTTTAACATTCGTGCCATCGAGAAGTTTAAACACGTTTAAACAAACATCAAGACAGTTGGAGACGTCACCCGCACAATTCCCTTCTTTTTCTAACCCAATAGGCTTCTTTTTGGGAAAAACTGTTGTAGTGGAAGCAGATAACCGCAATGTTGCTGTTTCCGGGAAGCTGATTCACTATCAGATTGGAAGGAAGGCCAAACCACATAGGCCGACCGTCCTAATTTTACAAGAAAATGTCAAAATCATTCTTAGAACATGGGACGTCATAAGAGAGATGAAACAATGAGTCCAACACATTATGAATTAATGGAGCGGATCCGTCAGCAAGCCTCAATGAGCAAACAGATAGTCAGCACTAAGGACAAGGAATACGCCTATTACGCTGGAGGAAACTGGGAGATCGCCCAAAAAATGGCCATGATAGACACCATAAAAAAAGCCAAATTACTACCCGAGAAATTCCTTCCAATCTTAGAGCTGTACCGGATGTATCTGGATCAGTTGAGGAAGGCCTGGTTCGCGAGCGTAGGCAGTACGGAAATAACAAAGTTAGGGTTCTTGCTGGGGTTAGAGGATGACACAGTTAGAGCAACTAAATGAGGAATTCACCACTCTAATAACACACTTGTTCACCAGGGGAACAAGCGCATTCATAATAATCTTCGGGAGGAGAGAAACCGGAAAAACAGATTTCAGCCTGCTGATTGCAGAGATTCTTTATGGAAAAGGCATAATTGAAAACTTCGCCACCAACATCAAAATCTACAAGTCACCATTCGAAATAAAGCACATAACAAACCTGGATGACTTGCGCTTATGGTGCAGAGAAACATCTGGGAAGAAACTGTTTATCTTCGACGAGTTCGGCAAAGCCTTCAGGCGCAGAACCCCAATGAGCAGCCTAAACGTTAAGCTTATTGATGAGCTTCAGATTCTACGGAAATACAAGTTAAGCACAATTGCGGTCACCGTTGACGAGAAATACATAGACCAGACAGCTTTAGGCTCCGACATCTTGGACGGCATAGTGATCAAGCCGGATTATCAGAACCCGAAAGTAGCGCTATACCTAGACAACTTGGAGAATTTTAGAAAGCGAATAACAGGGATTCCACGCACATCCATCGATTTTGACACTTGGGATGTAGCTCCCTTCAAAGAACACGGACCTAAGGAGAAACCGCAGTTTAAAGAGCGTGAGCTGAACATTTTATGGGAGTGGAGTCACGGTAAGACTTCTAAAGAGTTAGGGCTTCATAAAATGGAAATTCATAGAATCTTGGAGAAATTTGTTAAAGAAGTTTTGGAAAGAGCGAATCACGAGTCACACAGTCTTGTGCGAGCGGATGGTAGCTTAGATAAAATTGTTCCACCACCACAGAAATGATGTATCATTGGTTATTATGCATGTAATAGAGAATGAGAGAGGAATAAAATGAATCAAAAAGCTATGGGCCGACTAACTCTTGAGAAGATAGAGGAGTATCCAACTCCAACACAACTCTATAAGGACCTTATGTTAAGTCCCGGATGGCACTATAAAACGGACACGCAAAGATTCCTTATGCGTGACCGGGCCTTAGCTGCTCTGCTTTATCTTGGCGACTTCAGAATAAGCGAAGTATTACCGCTCACAAGGAATCAGTTCAGCCAGCATGCAGACTTCATCCACGTCAAAAGCGTACTGGTTGGCAAGCGTAAGGCTGGCACGGTTCAATATAGAGAGGCTAAACTTCCGTTGCAAGGTGAACGTGCAGTTTTCACCAAGCTCATACTTGATTACTTGGACCTGCTTAAACCTGAGGATAGATTATTCCCATTCAGTTTGGCTAAGCGTAAGTATCCAGTTAAAAATAGTTTCTACATAACCAAGGATGGAACGAAAAAGACACGGATGAGCTTTCAAATGATGGGAACAAAAAGAGCATACCAAATTGTCAAGGCCCTATTGCCGAACTATACTCAGCATTGGCTCCGCGCCTTTGGCTACGATTACGACTACGATCACATGGCTCACGACATATTGGCGGTTAGCGACAAAACGAAGGCTGATCCCCGAAGCCTTCAACCTTATTTGAGAAGGCGCTATGAGAAATACTCAGTTCGATAATTCCTTTAAAGATTTCAATTTTTCCTGGAAGTGGTCGATGATAAGTTTGGTTACTGTGAATTGGGGTGAATTTTCAGGGAGGATTTTCAGAAACGTTTTGGCGTTTACATAGACGTCTATCTCTTTTTTGGTCAGTAGTCCATGTTCAATGTAGAATTTGAAATCCTCTGAATCTTCATCGGAAGGCTTCTCAGTTGAAGACTTTTCAGAATCAGGTGCTGGAATCCACAAGCCTTTTTTATGAACAACATAACCTTTAGATTCTAATTCATGCAGACTAGGGTAAAGAACGCCTTTTTTCATTGATGTTATTCTCATAAGTTGGCGATATTTGGCTCCATTTAGAAAATCATGGATTAAAACTTTCCAGATTCTTTCCGCGTTTTCAGATAGTTTTTCCATTGGAATCTTCCACGAATTTTCCATTTCGATTCCCTTATAGTCATTGACTCTAATAAAACAATCGATAAAAATGGCTCGCAAACACAAGAATCCCAAACCGATCCGAGACTATTGGAAGCAGGCACAGAGGCGTCACAGAGCCAAAAAGAAGGTTAGCGTGTAATGGCTGAAGACTTGCCTCAAACCAAGCAAGAATTAATCCAACATCTAAAAGACTTGGACAAACCCATCGGCGTTGACCAGGCTTGTGACCGGTTCTATCCAAAGTATGAGAAGCAGCAGCAAAGGAAGGCTAGGAAGCGGTTGAGGGATGCCGGTTTATGTGATGCCGGTTCATTTTTTGAGGCGATCTATCATAATGGCAGGCCATGGTTTCTGGTTAAAGAAGAAACCGGCTTCAGCTTTGCCGAGTCTCTTGAAATAGATGAAGAAACGGTTTACCCCAAGGATGCGAAGCACGTTCCCTATGAACCTTATGGATGGTTTGAAGGAGTAGTCCCAAACAGAGAGGAGCTGTTCTGGAAAGTCAACAGGGAATTTCAAGCCTTCATCGACGTTGAAGATGTCTGGAAGGACGTTCTAAGCGCGTGCGTTCTCTTGAGCTATCACCAGGAGAAGCTTCAAACAGTTCCCTACATCTACGTTTATGGGGATAACGAAAGTGGAAAGAGTACGGTTCTCCAAGTTCTCAAATTTCTCTGTTACCGACCCATGTATGGAGTGACCGTTCCTTCAGCAGATATGTATGGTTTCCTGGAAGATTCTTCTGACGCGGTAGGTTGCATACTTGAAGATGAGGTTCAGGGAATCAACAAGGACACGGACAAAATCAAGATTTACAAGGCTGGATACAAACAAGGAGCCGTAGTTCCAAGAACCCTGATCACTCAGCATGACCGCATCATAAAATACTATAACACCTTCTGCTTCAAGGCATGCGCAAGCGAGCAGATACCGCAAGTCAAAGGCTTCAATGAAAGATTCTTGTTTATTCCTATGGTTGAAGGCTCTCCGGAAAAGGAATGGGCCGACATAACCAAGGAAGACTTGGATGGGCTCCGCAAGTTGCGGAACATGCTTCTGAAATGGAGACTGCTAAGCCGAGAGTGGCAACTTCCAGAAGTTGAAGTTTCTTGGAGAGGACGACTAAAAGAGCTGTGGAAACCCATTCTGCAAGTCACACACGGCTTGACGGCTTATGACGGCCTATTCAGGTTTGTTGAGGATCAGAGGAAAGAACGGCTGAGCAGCAAGCAAGACACTCTTGAAGGACATATCGTAAAAGTAGTTTCAAACCTCTACAACCAGAGCAACGGAACCATCCCCTTCTCAGATATTTGGAGCGGGTTAGTTTGTGATTTAGACGGAAAGCTGGATGATAAGAAACCGCACGTTATGGATACTAGCGAGTTTTTCCAGGTGACTAAGAATAAGGTAGGCTACCGACTCAGAGAGGTTCTGAGCGGAAAATCTAAGCCTATACGAGAAAAGGATTCAGAAGGCAATGATGTCGTTGTCAAAGCCTACGCCTTTGATTCAGATAAACTTAGGAAAGTTGCCAAGAAGTACGGTTATGAATTTGTAACTAAGTTACCGAGTTTACCGAGTTCCGAGAGTGCGCAAGCACCTGAAAGCATGGAAAAACCAGGGGAAAACAATGTTGAAAAAGAGGCTCACACGCCTCCGCAACTCGGTAAACTTAGTAACTCGGTTACAAGTGCAGAGGAGCCTTCTTCTATATCTAAAAATGCTAAAGAGAAAAGTGTCACAAGGAAAAAAGGCTCAAACTCGGTTACAGAACCTTTCACCCTAAACGACTTGACTTCTGTCTATTGGAAAGAGGAATTTTCTAAGAAGTTGTGCGGCATCTGTGGATACGAAAAAGAAACATGCTGGGAAGCTGAAACAAACACAGGTAAGGTTATTCCAATCTGTGATGAGTGCGTTCAAGCTTTTGAAAAAGAGAGAGGCTGAAATTTGGAGCCTTTGGCGAATCCTGTCTGTCCCGAGTGCGGTAATGCGCGTTTGTATAGGTTTGGGGTTCGCTATCTCAGGGATGGTTCTAGCGTTCAGAGATGGTTATGTCGAAAGTGTGGCTTTAGGTTCAGCGAACCTTCTGGAAAGAGCAAGGTAAAGCTCAACATCTTCCCTGAGCAAAACCCAACTTTTCATTCTGCTCTTGACCTGCATGACCGTAGCGTCATTAGCGGGAAGCTCTCCGTTAAGAAAACTTCTCATAACTCGCCTTTCACGTTCACTAAAGACGTAGCTTTTCATAGCCTTACAAATATAGGAAAACAGTTAAATAGCTTACCTTACAAAGACAGTAATGCCAATGTATGCGATTCTGATGGAGAATCGAAAAACATGGCTGCAACACAACAAAACGAAAGTGTTGCGGGAACATCTCCAAAAACACAGGAGGACATCAAAGGAAAACTCTTAGAATTTGCGTTCTGGATGCAAAAACAAGGTTACCGTGAAACAACAATCAAAAACAGAATGACAAGGCTTGAAACCTTAGTCCGGCGCGGAGCAAATCTGTTAGAACCCGAATCAGTTAAGAAGACCATAGCCTTACAGAAGACGTGGAGTGATGGCACAAAGGCAAATGTCGTAGATGCCTACACCTGTTTCTTAGAGAAGGAAGGCTTAACATGGAATCCGCCAAGATACAAACGGCTTGAAAAGATACCACTGATACCTAGCGAAGCCGAGCTAAACCAGCTCATAGGTTCGTGTGGGAAAGCGTTAAGCACTTTCCTTCAAGGCTTGAAAGAAACCGGAGCCGACCCTGGAGAGTTAGCAGCCATCACAAGCAAGGACATCAACAAAGAGGCAAGAACGATAACGATTAATCACCCGGTAAAAGGACACAGACCGCGAATCCTAACCGTGTCCGTAGAGCTCATAAGAAGGCTTGAAGCCATAACAAACGGTTCTGAAAGAATCTTCAATGATTTCCTTCTACGGAGAGCATACTACTATAAGCGGAAAACCACAGCTCGCAAACTCTCAAACCCAAGACTGCTAAACATCACCTTCATAACGTTCCGTCATTGGTTCGGAACAATGCAATACCACAAGACAAAAGACATTCTGCACGTGCAGAGGCTATTAGGACACAAGAGCATTCAAAACACCTTAATCTACATAGACTTGGAGAGCAAACTGTTCAACGAATCAAGCGAAGGATTCACCTCAAGAGTAGCTCACAACGTCGGAGAATCATGCAGCCTAATAGAAGCCGGATTCGAGTACGTGACCGGAGAATACAATGACGGAGGAAAAATCTTCAGAAAACGAAATTAGTATGGTTCGGTGAAAAGCATGGAAAGTTTAAACAAGTATAAACAATTCATACGGAAAGCTCTTATGCAGAGAATCTACATGGACAGACTCTCGCAAATGTGGAAGTGATCAGAAATGAAGACATTAGACGTTGCGATGATAGGAGTTTGTGCAGCCGTTTACGCCGTAGTGGGACGCTTAACAGATTTTGGCTTTACTCTAGGCGGAGTTGCATTTTGGCCCGCAGCAGTAATACCTGCCGTCTTTGCTGTGTTATTTGGACCTTGGACAGGAGGAATAGGAGCAGCCATCGGCATATTCATTAGGGACATGCTGTTTCACGGAGACCCATTGCTGAGTCTCTCAGCTGGCGTGACTGCGAATTTTGTCGCGTTTTTCTTAGTCGGCTACATTTCCCGCACAAATCTTGACTGGAAAAAACTGGTCACCAGCGCAGTTATCGGAAGCATAGTAATCGCTGTTGGCTTGTTGTTGCCAACTGTTTTGTTACCGACAGAATCCACGGGTTATACTGGACTATCGCAGTCAGACAGTATTCTTCTATTTGTCGTGACGGTTGTTGTCAGCATGCCCATAATTATGATTGTGGCTAAGCTCTGGAGAGAATGGAGGAATTACGCCGTTGGATCCGTAATAGGGGCTGGAATGGGAAGCGCTATAATTGCTATCGTGGTGTGGGCTTACAGCCAAGTTTTCTTTTCTTCAACAAGTTATTTCAAGGCGCCTATAGCGTCCTCATTTATCCCAATAATATTTGTCTGGACATTTGCCACAGAAATTCCGTTCATTCTTCTCCTTGGTCCTCCAATAATAAAGGCGTGCACTAGAGCCTATCCATCACTAAGAATCTCGCAGAAAACAGAATCTAGGAAAGAATGACTGTGAATAAGACTTCGAAGGCATTCTCTCCGGCGGGTATTTCAAGTTTTTTTGAGATGTGTGACAGGACGGCTGATGGAAAACCCATAACCAATCTAGAACAGGCAGGCGCCCGAGGTGGGGGATTTGGAATTCAAAAGGGTGTTACGACTTATGTTAATGTTTCAGAAGCAGAAAGTAGCAACATTCAGGTCTTTATCAATGATAAGGTTGCTCCAGAGGCTGAAACCACAAAAACTGTGGTGAAAATGCTTCTCGACAAAGTCAACCAAACATACGATGTTGTTGTTAAACACAAAGTTGATATTCCAATCGGGGCGGGCTTTGGTTCAAGTGCTGCCGGAGCCTTAACAACGGCTTTGGCGCTTTCAAAAGCTTTAGGCTTAAACCTGACCTACAATCAGCTCGGCAGAATCGCGCATGTTGCCGAAGTTAAGTGTAAAACGGGTTTGGGTACCGTGGGTCCGTTAATGCTCGGCGGATGCATACTCACAATAGAGCCTGGCGCCCCTGGAGTAGCCGTAATAGACCGCATTCCAATATCCACGGATTACGTGATTGTCGCTGGCGTGTTTGGACCCATACCAACAAAAGAAGTATTGTCTTCTCCTGAAAGGCGACTAGCCATCAACAAATGGGGCAGAAAAACCTTAGAGAAGATTCTTTCAGAGCCTTCGCTTGAAAACTTTTTGGCTTGCTGCCGCGAGTTTGCTGAGAAAACTGGCTTCGCCACAGAGCGTGTAAGAACACTTATGAAACTCGCTGACAAATCGGGCGCAATAGGCGCCGCGCAGAACATGGTAGGCGAGGCTGTTCACGCGCTCATAACGCTGGAAAACGCCGAAAACGTGGTTCAAACTTTTAAGCGGGTTTTGCCACAAGACAAGATTCTCTCGTCCCGCGTTGATATTCAAGGTGCAAGACTGTTAGGATGAAGAGAAGTTGGGGAGAAGGTTCAAAGCCGTGGCTGTCGGCGGCACGTTCGACGAGTTTCATAGAGGACATCGTACCTTGCTCCTGAAGGCTTTTGAGGTTGGTGAACGCGTTTTGGTTGGCCTGTGTTCTGATAGGCTTGTTGAGGGTCTTAGTAAGCCGCATGTAACTGCTTCTTATGAGCAGAGGTTGAAGGAGTTGAAGAGGTTTTTGCAGGAGAGAGGACTGCTAGATAGAGCTGAGATTATGCCGTTGAATGACCCCTTTGGAGTGACACTATCTGAAGGGCGCGTTGAGGCATTGGTTGTGAGTCGCGAGACCGAGCGCATGGCTGTCAAGATTAATGAGGAGAGGAGGAGGCGAGGACTGGCGCCGCTGCAGATAGTCGTTATAGACATGGTTCCCTCAGAAAACCACGCGCCAATTTCTACTACGCGAATTCGTCAGGGAGTAATCGACCGCGAAGGACACCTACTGAAAACGTGAAAAGTATGCTTAACAAAAAGAGAACGCAGTTGTTAGGAATTTGTGGAGTCTATTGTGGAGCATGCCCCACCTACCGAGCTTACAATGATAATGACCAAACCTTGTTTAACTGGATTGTAAAAAGGGGAATGCCCCCAGACCAGATTTTCTGCGAAGGATGCGGCTCAGATGTTCTCAATGAATGGTGCGCCAATTGCGTTTTCAAGAAATGCACCAACGAAAAAAAAGTTGCGTACTGCTTTGAATGTAAAGATTTTCCTTGCAAGAAACTAATTGATTTCAGCAAAACCAGACCTCATCGAACATTGGGTCTAAATAGTCTTAAGCGGTTCAAGAAAGTAAACATCGAAAAATGGCTGAAGCAGCAGGAGAAGAGATGGATGTGTTCCAAGTGTGGCAAAAAACTACACTGGTACAGTGAAGAGTGCCCAAATTGCGGAACACCATTTGTGAACGCAACTCAAGAAGCTGCTTCATTATCCAAGACTTTCTAGTAGCGTTTTGGCTATTCGGGAACCAATTTCAAATACACTGTTCATTAGTTCTTGGTTATTTTTTACACCACCCAACTCGCTGCTGTCATTCGGGTACAGAATGGTCTCGGTTAATTCGATGTTTGCCCAATTAAAAAATCCATTCACTGTGGTCTGAATCGTGTCAAACTCTTGGTCTACGCCTGCAACGGCGATGAAGACTCCCTTCTTTCGCTTCTTTATCCTTCTTTCAAAACCTGAGGTTCCGTCGGGTCTTTCGACGTAGGGCATCAGACAGTTGCAGCGGTCTATCATGAGTTTAGTTTGTGCGCTGACGGTGTCAAAATACACGGGTGAACCAAGAACTATAGCATCGCAATGTTCCAACAATGCGTAGATTTCTTTCATGTCATCGTCAAAAAGACAGTGTTTGGGATTGGGGTCGACTCCGCAACTCTGACATGGCTTAATATTTAGGTCGTTGAGATAGAGTTTGCGTGTCTCAGCTCCTTGACTAGCTGCACCCTTCAACACTTGAGAGACAAGCAAGTCCACATTCCCATTTTTGTTGGGACTACCAACAATGCCGCAGACCTTCATATGAACCACCTTTGAGCAAATCTGAGATGTAGCAGTGACGGCAGAAACTTATGCCTTTCTGTAAAGGCTAATCCAGAAGACTTTAAACTCGTTTTACCCACATTTAATATGGAAACGGGGTTGCAGTGCAGAGGACAGGAGTTGCCAGGCTTCCGCTTCACTATGGTAAGGCTCCTAGATGGCTTACTGTTCGAATGTGCAAGCTTGCCAAAGAAATCGTGACCGTAATCGTTGAAGAGTATGGCACGGACGATTTTCTTAAGCGCGTTTCTGACCCGCTCTGGTTTCAAGCCTTAGGCTGCGTTCTGGGCTACGATTGGCACTCTTCAGGAGTAACCACAGTCGTCACGGGAGTTCTAAAGCACGTCGTGTCGCCCGAAGAACAGGGCATCGCTGTCTGCGGCGGCAAAGGCAGAATCTCGCGACAGGCACCCTTAGAAATCGAGAGTGTCAGCGAGAAGTTCGGTTTCTCAGACAACAAAGCGAGGGATTTGTGTTACGCGAGCAAGATGAGCGCCAAGGTCGACAACACAGCAATTCAAGCCGGCTACCAACTCTATCACCACGCTTTTTTCGTGGCTGAAGATGGGAAGTGGGCGGTCATCCAGCAGGGCATGTGCCCACAAGACCACACAGCCAGACGCTATCACTGGCTTTCTGAGAATGTCAAGAATTTTGTTGTCGAACCCCATGACGCTATTGTTGGCGATGCAAAACGCGAAGTTGCGTTAGACATGACTGCCAGGGAAAGCGAAGGCAGCAGAAAGGCTTCAGTGGATTTGGTTAAAGAATCTCCAAAGAAGATAATGCGTATGATTGTCTCCGCAAGGCCTGCTTATCAGAAGTCACTTAAAGAGTGGTTGCCAGAAACCGTAGATACGGTGTGGAAAGAATATCCAATCGACGTTTTATCCATGCCCAGAAACATAAACTGGAAGGCCTTACAAGCAGTCTACGAGTTTAAACCCAGCAACTACGAGGAGCTTTTAGGCTTCAGAGGCGTAGGTCCAGCCACGGTCAGAGGTTTAGCCCTGATCGCAGAGCTGATTTACGGCGAAAAGCCAAGTTGGAAAGACCCGGTAAAGTATTCGTTTGCCTACGGAGGAAAAGACGGCGTGCCCTACCCCGTGGACCGCAGAGCCATGGACGAGTCGATTCAGATGCTTAAACAGGCAATACAAGAAGCGCATGTAGGCGACGGAGAGAAAGTGAGGTCTTTGCAGAGGCTCAGACGGTTTGTTCCGAAAACGTGAAGGGCTTTGATTACTCTTCGACTGTGATTGCTTGTGTTGGACACGACGTGACGCAAGCCATGCACGCTATGCAGTCGCTTTCGCGCACGGGAACAGACTTTTGACTATCCGGATAGTCTGGCAGCTTTTGGAGTTCGAAAACGTTCACGGGACAAACCTCAACGCACACGCCGTCACCGTTGCACTTCTTCCAATCGACTTTTACCTTCGGCATTCACATCAACCTTGCACTAAATTTGGCATTCCTATTCTTAATATTTTCCATTCCGTTAACGCTTTAGAAGCTTCAGAAGCTAGAGGATGACAACGCTTGTTACCCGTATCATCAACATGTTTTTAAGCAAAGCAGACGCAACTAACACAATCTTATGAGGGGCGCGTGCAGTGAACTCGCGTGACGCTGTTTGGCTCCGAATCTCTGGAATCAGCGGAATCCTTACCCCCATGGTTGCGTTCTCACTGATTTCGCTCGCGATAGCTTATTCCCCGAGTTTCGTGTGGATGGATAACGCGCTGAGCGATTTGGGCGTTCAAGAAGGCATCACGGCGCCTGCGTTCAATTACGGCTTGATAATAAGCGGAGCACTGACGTTGGTGTTTGCTTCCGGACTCTTCATCCTCCTACGGGACTCGATGGTTGGAAAAATCGGCGCCTCCATCTTCGTCCTCAACGCACTGGCTCTAGCTGGGATAGGTGTGTTCCCAGAAAACGTCAAGCCAACACACTATCAGGTTTCCGTGGCGTTTTTCGCGCTTTACCCAATATCGATGATTGTCATATGCGCAGCGTTTTTGCTCAGAAACAAGGTGAAGATGGGCGTGTTCACTTTTATGACAGCTGCAGTCGCAGGAGCAATATGGGTCGCATACTTTTCAACACGGTTTGTTTCAGGCGTCGCCATCCCCGAGACAGTTTCGGCTCTTTCGGCATCAACATGGTCGGTTGTGCTCGGGTACAAGATGCTGGAGGAAGTTCACGAATAGACGAATGTGCAGATTTTGTGAAAACTCGTTCATTTTCCACACTTCGAAGTCGTTCGAAACTGCTCAAAGCTTTAACCGGGTCCTTTAATCCAGCCAGATATTCCTAGCTCCTTAACATTGATGGTTATTGGCCTCGGTTCACACGATTGGAGTTCGCCGTTCTCGTCCATGTAGAAGACTTTTGGCTTCAGAGTGAACACTCCTTTGGTTGAGGGCTTCAAGAGCAGCTTAAACTCCACGGTTTGGCGGGGGTTGAGCAGTTTTCCCTTCATGTTAAGGTGGCGGTCTTCCACCCGGTAGGGTTTCGGTCCTTTAACAAACTTGAACCCTTCCGGGATGATGTTTTCTATCCTAATCAGTTGAACAGACGACGCGCCATTGTGTACTATCTCTATGCCCAAGCTGAAGTTTTCGCCGACCTTTCCCTCGTTGTCTCTAACAGTCAGATTTGCTTGCACGCCTCCATCAGCGGCGGGTTTCTGAACGCCTTGTTCAGCTGTTTTAAGCTCACTGGCAATTCTTAACGGTTCTTCGTACAAGCCTAAGCCCATCTTTGTAATCCGCAGTGGAGCCGCTAATCCTTCGTACTCGGGGTTCTTAGCAATCAGTTTTTCAAGAGCGTCCAGACGTTTTATTATGTAGTCTAGTTTTTTGCCAACCTCTTCGGGACTTGTGCTTGACCCGGGCAGTGTTTTTTCTCTGTCTTCAGTCATCTCAAGGTAGCACTTCTCGGTAGAGACGTTAAGGGGTTCCCCATTTAAAATAGTTGACTTGAAAAATACGCAAATTATGTCAAAGCTTCTATCTGCATCAGATGAAAGCATTTTAAGATGCCCGAGCTAAATGTTTAGTAAACGCCTTGCTTGTGCTTCGAGAATGTTGTGAAAAGAATGGCACGTAAAGACAACCACCGCAAGACCAGAGAAGACGAATCAGGCATCGAGGAGTTGAGCAGAAAGCTCGACCTGATAATGAAAAGGCTTGAAACTCTCGAAGCCTTCATAGTTAACAGCCCCGACTACGCCGGACTAGCGCCGTATCTTCGCATGAGCCGCATGGGCGTAGGCTTGTACGGTGAACCGATTGAAATCGCAAATAGGCTAAAAACGGCTGAAAAACACCTGCGGAAAGCGTGGATAGCGCAGGACGAGATCTCAAGGTGCATAATCCAGGCACTCGCACTGCAGGAGAAATTGAACATTTCGGCGATAACACGTCAAGTCCAGAGAATGCGCGGAAAAGCCTCGAGAAGAATCGTTAGAAGCAGAATCCAACGCTTGGAAAAAGAAGGCGTAGTCAAACGCATCGGAGGATACGGAAACGCTTACAAGCTTGCAGAGTGATCGAGGCAGTGGTCACTTTTTCCCAGAATGTATAACAAGAATGATCAGACTCTATATTTGAATTGGTGAGCAGACATGTTTCAAACTTCCAAAACCGTTAATTGCAGCAAAACTAGAGTAAACGGAGGTGAAACAAGATGAGTGAAGAAAAAGAGAAGAAAAAAGGAAAAGAGGACGTTGAGGAGCTAAGGGAAGTCCTAAGCGTGGTCTCGAAGGAAATCCCAGGCTTGATAAAGGGCATAGTTGCGAGCGTGTTCTCCGAAGAAGCGGGGAGAGACATGGGCAAAGCAGCCGCGGCGTTCTACAAACAACTGAAAGAGGCTGGAATGCCGGAGGAGACAGCCGTCAAGATGACTGAAAACTACGTGTCAGTGTTCACGAGCCTCGGTGAAATAATGAAGAGGTCTGCAGGCGGCGAAAGAAGAGCGAAGGGCGAAGATATAGGTGAAGAGATTTCGAGGAAAGTTCAGGAGAAGCTAGCTGAAAAACATCGAGAAAAAGAAGAAGAGGAAGAAGACGAAGAATAAGCGACCGCTGCCTAATTGAGAGAAAAGACATGAAAATAAGCGATGTAGTGATGAGTTTTCTTTACGTGACTCGCCTTTTATTCAGCCTCTTCGTCTTATATCTCACTCTGGGCTGGAAGGTGCGCAAGGCGAGAAGAGCCTTCGAAAAGCAGCTAATTCGTCAGGGGATGGCGAGAGAGGACGCGAAAAGATTGAGCGCCTTCTACTCCAAGATGAAAGACAGCGTAATGAACACGGTGAAGGGTTCGATTGCTAGAAGCCGTTAAGTTTTATGTCTGAATAGATTTGTGAGCAGCAGAGCGAAGAAAAAGCGGTCTTGTGTCCTTTGCTTTCAGCGTATTTTATCGCTTCTTCAGCCGGAAAAGCAATGGCGTCTACTCCAGCTTTTATGGCTAAGACATCCGTTTTGACGCGGTGTTCGCCCTTCGGTCTCATGCAACCCAGGACCAACGGCGTTTCGGGGAACATCAGCCTTGCTGTCAGTATTACCTTCGCGATGTCCATGGGCTTTGGCGGGTCAACTGTTTCCATTTCTGTCCCGTGTATTGGCATAAACGCTATTACGACCAGTGCTGAAGGTTTGTATCTGGATATCATTTTTAAGGCGTTTAACTCGCCCTTCAGTCTACCGTAGTGAACTCCTACAATCACGTGAGGCGTGTAGGCAATACTCGCTTTGTGCAGCGCTTTCAGGGAATCTTCATAATCTTTAACCCCCACGTTCAGGTTGTAGACTTCTCTTATTGTTTCGTCTGAACCGATAATGTCTATCAGCGCAGCGTCCACACCAGCATCTTTCAGTTTTTTGGCAGCTTCGAAGTCTATTATTCCCGTATGAGCAAACACCGTCAAACCTAATTCACGCTTAATCTTTCCGATGGTGTCCACAAATTTTTCCAGAGGTACCGAACCGTCAGGCAAGCAACCACCACTTACAAGACAGCCCAATGCGCCTTCTTTCTTGAGCTTTGCGCACAATTCGAACAGTTTTTCGGGTGTGCTGGCCGGGTACATGGTTTCTAAGACTATTCCGCCGCAGTGTTTGCATTTAAGGGCGCAGCCTTTGCCAGTTACGGATACTGTTGGAAACTCTTTGGGAGAGGAGCAGTAATAGCTGGTTTTGTAGTACATGAAGCTGGGCGCGTAGAAGTGGATTCTGCGAGGCTTAGAATCTAGACTAGTCGAATCTAACAGTTTCACAAGTTCGTTGTCACTCATTTGCCAGACAGTTTCTGCCGAGAGTTGCGTCATTATCTTCTCTTGAAGAAACCCCTTGCAGCTCGTTTAATAGTTTTCGTTTCTAGCAGTCTACAGCTTACTTTTCTTTTTCTTCGAGAAGCTTTGAAATCGTTGGAACGGCCTGTAAGGCCTCATCCATCGTCCTGAGCGTGTTCGCCACTTTTTCGAGGTACCTCTGGAAGTTGAGGGTCTTAAAGACCGCTGCGCCTCTTTCCGTTATGGCATAAAGTGTATTTGCATCTGAGATTCGTTCTTGAACAAGGCCGTATTTTATCAGAGAATCTAAGCGTTGTTCGAGTGCTGTGCAGCTCATGCTGGTCTCGTAGGCTATGCTGTCTATGTCTGAGGGATTCTTTACAAGGGCTCCTAGAATGTCTTCGTAGGATTCGAGCTTTGACTTTCGCATGTGCACACGCCTGTTATTCTTGTTCCATGCGGTGCGAATAAATCGTTTGTGAATCTCGAATATTTAGTATAGAACAACAAGCAAAGGTAAAAGAGAAAGCTTTGTTTCGATGTAACTTAACCATGCACCTACTATCTCAAAAGGGTCAAAATAACGCTGATAACAATGCCTGTCACACCGAGAATCATTGACAATTTTTCGTAAGAAGTCCACTCGACTGTTGCACTCTTAACGAGCAGGGTTCTAACCTCTGCGAATTGTGGCGGAGGAGGCAGTAAGGCATGGTCGTAAGTGACCTCGTTTATCGAGTGGTCGATTGTGATTGGTTCTCCGTTGGATTGTAGGCGGGCAACAGCTTGTATAACTTCTTTCTCGCTGATTGAAAGTTGTTGGGCAAGCGTGCCAATTTTCACATGTCTAGCGATTTTTAATATGTTATTCATTTTCTTGCAAGTGCGTGGCCACATCAAGATGCTCATGATTAAAACTGGAATCCCCATGATAGTCAGCATCGGTCCAATGATGAAGAGGAAGCTAAAGGTCAACGCTACCGGATTGTATGCCCAACCGGGTTCATGCCCAAGGACTGCAGCCGTTGAAATGACTCCGACAGCCCCAGCGATGCCGAGCAGAAAACCGAGCATTATAAGAATTTTACCATTCCGCCTCGTTATGATTCCCATCAATGTTTCCCTAACCCTTATTTTTGCAATTAGTTAATTACTTTTTTGCGCTTAATTAATCTGTGCGGTTGACTTACGTTGGAGAAATCAAAGAAGCTGCCGAGAAATATTAGAGTTTCCGTGGGCACCGCGATGGTTATAAACCTCTTGAAAGGTAGGCTTGATGCCGCACCTACTACTGCCTACTTAATGACTTATAGACAGGGCAAATGCCTTGCAAACTGTGGTTTTTGTCCACAAGCTCGGAAGAGTCGCGGTAGGGCAGACATGCTTTCGAGGGTTTCGTGGCCTGTTTTCTCTACAGCAGACGTGCTTGATGGATTGCAGAAGACTGTCAAAGATGACAGGATAAAGCGCGTTTGCATCCAGGCGTTAAACTATCCAGACGTGTTCACGCACTTACTAGCCATCGTGAACGCAATATGCCAAAGAGGCAATATCCCAATTTCGGTCTCGTGTCAGCCTCTAAAAGGCGAAAACTTGAGGCGGTTGGCTGAAGCTGGCGTGGATAGAATAGGCGTTCCGTTAGACGCTACAACGGAGGAGATTTTTGACAGTGTTAAAGGAGCACGTGCGGATGGACCTTACGACTGGAGAGGACAGTTTGAAGTGTTGAAAGAGGCGGTGAATGTTTTTGGAAAAGGCAAGGTCAGCACGCACCTGATTGTTGGGTTGGGGGAAACCGAAAAAGAGATGGCTGAAACCATTCAACGATGCGTGGATATGGGTGTTTTGCCGGCGCTTTTTGCCTTCACGCCGATTTCTGGAACAGCTTTAGAGAATGAAGCCCAGCCTCCGGTTGAGAGTTACAGAAGAATCCAAATTGCCAGGTATTTGATAGTTCATGGTATAGCCAGATGTGAGGACATGCGGTTTAACGAAGAGGGCGATATAGGTGGTTTCGGTGTTGGTAAGCAGATTTTGTCGCAAATCGCTAGGAGAAGCGAGGTTTTCCGCACGTCCGGATGCCCAGACTGTAACCGTCCCTTCTATAACGAGAAGCCAAGCGGTCCCATGTATAACTATCCGGAAGACTTGACAGCAGAAGAGATTGCAGCAATCCAAAGGCAGTTAGGCATTGATGGAGAATAAGCATTGAACATCTTGTATCTTCTAGACGCTACGCTGACCGAAACAAACGCGGTAAGGCTAAGGTTTCTGGATGCTGATGGAAAAATCCGTGAATTCATCGATGACCAGTACAAGCCATACTTCTTCATACAGCATCCGCCCACAAACGAGGATTCAGAAATCATCCGATATTTCAGCGGCAGCATACAAACTGTGGAAAAAACCGAGCTGTTCACAGACGAAAAGAAGGTTTTCGGAAAGGTCTCTTGGCCGAATCCGAAAATCGCCCTGAAAGCCGCTGGAAGGTTTAAGCAGGTTTGGGAGAGCGAGGTTGACTTCGCAAGGTCTTACGTTTACGACAAGGGTTTGGTTTTCGGGGCTCTACATTCTGAAGACGGCTTAAGACTGATTATGGATGTTTCGGCAGAGGCGAAGCAGAAATTTGAAAGAATCTTCAAGGAAGTTGAAACCAGAGATCCGTTGAAGTACGCTCAGATTTTTCACTGGTTTGTGCTTCTCTCTCAACCCATTCCCAAGCTGAGCCCGGAGTTACTTGGCGTCAAGGAAGTCGACCAAGAGAGGGTTCAGTCTGCGTGGATGCTCTCGAGAATCGCGAACATCCCGTTGGTTGAGGCTTCCAGCAGCAGACGCGTGAGCGACTGGATAAAGTCCATGGTTTACACCAGTCTGAGAAAAGATGGCGTTCTGATTCCAACCTCTGAAGAGTTGAGAAGGGGAAAGCCCACGCACAGGGTGACTGGAGCCTTAACAGTTTCGCCCACTCCCGGCGTCTACTTCAACACCGTCGTTTGCGATTTCGAAAGCCTGTATCCAAGCTGCATCGACAGCTTCAACCTGTCTTACGAGACGGTTGACTGCGCCCATTCTGAATGCAGGAGCAATAAGATTTCCGAGGTTGATTATCACGTGTGCACAAGACAAAGAGGCTTCTACTCGGTTCTTGTGGGCGCTTTGAAGGAACTGCGAATAAAGCTGTTCAAACCTGCCTCTAAAGACGCGTCACTGCCTGAAGAAGAGAGAAAAACGGCAGGCATAGCGGCGAAACTGTTGAAGCTGCTCACCGTTTCCAGCTACGGCGTCACGGTCAGAATCCATGGGGTAGCCTGTCCGCCGCTCGCCGACGCGATAACGGGCTACAGCCGCTATGCGCTTAAGGAAACTTGGAAGATGGCTGAAGAGAAGGGCCTGAGACCGCTTTACGGCGACACTGATTCTCTTTTTTTGGATAACGCCTCAAACGAGCAGGTGGAATGGCTGATTAGGGCTGTTAAGGCGAGGTTTAATCTGGACTTGGCTGTCGAGAAACGCTACAATCTTTGTGTTTTGCCGAAGGCAAAGAAAGCCTATTTTGGAATACTGCCCGACGGAACGCCCGACATCAAAGGAGTCACGCCCATAAAGTCGAACGCACCAAAGTTCATCACCACCGTCTTTCAGCAGTGTGTTGGGGCACTCTCCAACGTGAAGAATCGAGAGGAATACGAACACGCTAAGAAAACGATAGGAGACACTGTCAGGAAAGCCATTGGCGATTTAAAAAACAGGCGGATTGAGCTGGAAGATTTGGTCTACACTGTGCGGCTTTACTTTGACCCAAACGAGAAAACCGCGGCTCAACAGTACCAGTGCGCGCTGCAGCTCATAGACTCTGGCAAAAAACTTGAAAGATGGGACACGGTCTCCTTCGTCAAAGTCAAACCCTTCAGGTACAAAGAAAAAATCTTCACGGTGAAGCCCGCAGAGTTCGTAAAAAGTCTATACGAAATAAACCTAGAAGACTACGTTCGAAACTTGCTGACCGCAGTAAACCAAACCTTCCAGCCCATGGGCATCAAACTGGAAACGGAAGGAAGAACAGAAATCTCAAGATGGCTGACGGGTTAACTCAATGAAATCACTAGCTTGATTGTGGATAGTCTTTTCAGTTTTTACTTGTGGATTCGTGTGGTTCTATTCGTACTTTTATCTCCGTTACTTCATCGAATTCCTGCTTCACCCGCTCTTCTATCAGTGTTGCTATCTGATCGGCATCTCTCACGGACATGCTGCCATCAACAACCACGTGCATGTCGCCGATCAAGTACGGTCCTAGTTTTCGCATGCGGATGTCGTGCACTTCTCTAACGTGTGGGACCTTTTTGGCTATGTTTTCGATGTCTAAGAGTATCTCTGAGCATTGACATGCGTCCATCAACACCAACGAAGCCTCTCTCGTTACTGAGAATGCCACGGAAAAGATGAAGAAGGCGATTATTATTCCGGCAATTGAATCTGTCTGTGCAAAGTGTAAGTATCTGTTGAAGACTATGCCAATGAAGGCGGCAACAGACGTGAGCACATCCTTGACTGAGTTGAAAGCGTCTGCCTTGAGCGCCAGAGAAGGGTATTTTTTGGCAGCGCGAGTTTTGTAGATTAAAAGTGCCACAGCCACAACGGACGCTAAAATTGCCACCGTCATGGCTATTTCTGCGTTCACTATCTCTACGGGGTTGAGCAACTTCAGATAAGACACATAGAGTATTACTCCGCCCAAAACAGCCATGAAAAAAGCGGCGACAACACTGCTGAAAGTCTCAACCCTGTAGTATCCAAAGTGGAATTTGCCGTCAGGTGCCCTTCTTGACAACCTTAAGCCGATCCAGACAATTAGAGAAACAACGGCGTCGGCGAAGGACTGCACACCGTCCGCGATTAGGGCGAGGCTTAGGGAGAATAGTCCAACAAAGACCTCAACCACGCCCACTAACAGAGAGATTGCAAAAGATTTCTCTGCGACTGCTCCGCCTTTGGCGAGTCCGGTCAACTGCAATCTTTTAGTCACGTCCTAAACGCTGGCTTTGAGATTACTGTAGACTCCTATTTCAATTATGTGCTAAGCTACTGAACGCGCTTCCAACGACTACGCAAGATTTCACGCATAAATCCTATAGTGAAACCTCTTGGTTGGATAAAATTATTAGTCGAAAAATCTATCTGTAGCCTAAGCGTTAATGCACTCCTAAAACGGGTTGGTGAAAAGGTTTGGTAGAAACCCCAGTCGAAGACAAAAGAATAACACTTAAAGAAGCCGTTAGACTCGTTCCCGACGGTGCACACCTTTTCTGGGGAGGCTTCGGCTTCCAACGCCCGCCAATGGCTTTCGCCCACGAGTTGGTGAGGCAGAAGAAACAAAACCTAACCCTCTACACATGCGGCTCAGAAATGGACCTAGACATCCTGGTGGGTGCAAGAGTCGTCTCGCACCTTGAGGTGGCGTTCTACGCCATCGAAGGCATAGGTCTAGTACCTAACGTCCAGAGGAGAATCCGAGAAGGCGCGGTTCACATCGAAGACTACTCAAACCTAGCAATGGCTCTACGCTTCTTGGGCGGAGCGCTAGGCGTGCCTTTCATGCCCCTAAAAAGCATGCTGGGCACGGACATGCTGGCGAAGAAGAGATTCAGAGACAAGAAGGCAGAGGTGATCACGTGTCCATTCTCTGGAGAGAAGGTTGTGCTGGTACCCTCTGTTCGCCCAGACTTCAGCATAGTTCACGCTCAGCGGGTGGATCGAGAAGGAAATGTGCAGATAGACGGCATCAAAGGCGAAGACGTGGAAGGCGGAAGAGCAGGCAAAAAGGTCATCGTGATGGCGGAGGAGATAGTTGACACAGAGTTTATCCGCGCTCAGCCGGACCAGACGGTCATACCTAACATCTACGTCACTCACGTCGTCGAATGTCCCTGGGGTTCCTATCCCATGATGGTCTACAACTACTACGACTATGACATGGAGCACGTGCGCACGTACTACGAGCAGTGCAAAACAGAAGAGGGCTGGCAGAAATACCTCGAAGAGTACATAACGAGCGTGGACAGCCACAAAGATTTCCTACAGAAAGTAGGCATAGAGCGCCTGATGAAGCTCAGAGCTAAAAAGCCTTTCCCATACTAGGAGGGAGAAAGAGAATGGTTAAGAAGTTCGCGAAACTCGGAGAATTCACAACCCTAGAACTCATGGCAGTCTGTGGCTCAAAACAGATAAAAAATGGCGAAGTTGTGTTCATAGGCACGGGCTTACCGCTCATAGCTGCGATGCTCGCAAAGAAAACACACGCGCCAGGAGCGAGAATCGTTTACGAAGCGGGCTTCATCGACTCGAACGCCATAGACATCGCCCTGTCCATAGCAGACTCTAGGCTGGGATACCGCGCGTCCGCGGCCATCGGCCTAATCGAAACATTAGGCTTGATGCTACAGGGCGGACACGTGGATGTCGGCTTTGTAGGCGCGGCACAAATCGATGAGTACGGAAACATAAACACTACTTACATCGGGAGCTTCGAAAACCCGACGGTGCGATTGCCTGGAAGCGGAGGAGGAAACGACATAGTCTCTTCAGCCAAACGCGTAGTGATCATAATGACCCATGAAAAGAGGAAGACGGTCAAAAAACTCGACTACTTGACAAGTCCGGGTTTTCTGGATGGTCCGAGAGCGAGGGAAAGGATTGGTTTGAAGGGTGGCGGGCCGTCGCTTGTGGTTACGAATCTTTGTCAGATGGACTTTGATCCTGAGACGAAGCGCGCAAGGCTTGCAACTATTCATCCGGGCGTGACTATGGAACAAATTAAGGAAAACACGGGTTTCGACTTGATAATACCAAAAGACGTGCCAACGACCGAACCGCCGACATGTGAAGAGCTGGAGCTTTTGAGGGCAATAGACCCGCATGGAATCTATATTCCGAGACCTAAGTAGGCGGAGCTGTCTCTTGCTGCGGAAGCTTGGGCTTCTGCTTTGTGACCTGTTCAACGATTTTCCAGAAGTCTTCTTCCGTTAAGCCTTTCCTCAGCTCTCGCATGAGTTTCTTGATCTGGTAGAACGTCATCTGTGTTCCGCCCTTGTCCATGCTTTCGTGTATGTTTCTTATGCGTCTGACTATTTCGTCTACTTGCCATGATGCGGCTTTGATTTCTGCGGATACCAAGCGACTTTCAACAAGGTGTCTCCCGGTTTGCCTGCCGAAATAGAACGTCGTTCCCCGCTCAATGATTTCTGGAGGGAAGGGCTCGTATATGAGTGGGTTGGCCAGCATGCCGTGGATGTGCTCGTCCACTTCATAGGAGAAGACGTTCTCACCGATTATAGGCTTGTGGTACTGTATGGGTAAGGCGAAGCTCTTCTCAGCTAGCTGCGAGAGCCTGTAGAGCTTCTTCATGTCAACGCCCGTGTCTACATTGTAGAGCAGTTCCAGAGCAGCAACAACCTCCTCAAAAGGGGCGACTCCGGCTCTTTCCCCAAACCCGGCGATGCAGGTGTGCAGGTAAGCCACGCCCTCCTCCACTGCCGCCAGCGTGTTCGCTGTTGCCAAGCCGAAGTCGTTGTGGCAGTGCACGGAGAGCGGAACCTCCTTCTTGACCAGTTGCGAGAGTCCTTCGCGCACATGCGAAATAAGGTAGCGTATCGACAGTGGTCTCAAGAAACCGGCTGTGTCCGCGATTGCTAGCCGGTCTGCTCCAGCCTTAACTGCAGCCTCAAAAATCTGCAAGATCTCTTCAGCAGGCGTCCTCGAAGCGTCTTCCAAAACGAAGTTCACAGTCACGCCGTGTTTTTTCGCGTATTCGATGGACTCGGCAGTTTTGGTCAAGACCTGTTCTTTGGTCATTCGCAGTCTGTACTGAAGGTTCAGTCCGTTGTAGGGTGTGAATATCATGAGTTCCCTTATGCCGCATTCTAGGCAGGCGTCTATGTCGGTTTTGACTGCGCGTGCGGAGGCCGCGAGGCGTGCCTGTTGGAAGCTTTCGTTTGCGATTTTTCTGACGTCGTTCTTTTCTTCTTCTGACACGGCGGGGAATCCGACGGTTATCAGCGAAATACCCATCTCGTCCATCATTTTGGCAAGCTTAACCTTCTCAACGTAAGTCAAGAACACTGTGGGGGTTTGAACGCCTTCTCTCAAGGTCTCGTCCCAAATGAAAACCCTTTCTGGAAGTTTTGGCGGGAGATTCTTTCTGTAATGGTTATAGTTTGCTATTAATCCCTGAGCCTCAAGCTTCCTAAAGATTGTTTTTCTCATCCAACACACTTTCCAGCAAATTGAAGCGGGGCGCATTGTACTATTCGGTGTTCATTAATATAAAAATTGATATTTTTCTGTTACTTCAAAACTTGAAAACCAATTTTATGGCGTTACGAGCTTGCTCTCGAGTTCCTTCCGTAGTCGCATAGTTCTATGATTGGGCATTCGTAGCATTTGGGGTTCTGGGCTCTGCAAGTGTACTTTGCCAGAAGCCATAACAAGCCGCCGGTTCTTTCTCCTTTCTCCCAAGGTATGAAAGACTTTAGGGCTCTCTGGATGTCTTCGTACTTTGCGTTTGGCCTGACCAGTCCTAGCCTTTTCGCTATTCTATCCATGTGCGTGTCCACAACCATCACTTCAGCATAAGAATGCTTATGCGCAAGCAGCACATCGGCGGTTTTCTTGCCGATTCCAGGCAGTTCCATGAGCTTTGCTCTTGCTTCGTCTTTGGGTAAGGCAAGCACCGAAGATATGTTTCCCCCGAACTTTTCCAAGACTGCCAGGGAAAGCTCCTTGATTCTTTTCGATTTGACGTTGTAGAGGCCACCGCTTCTTATGGCTTCCTTTATCTCCTCAGTTTTTGCTTTCGCCAAAACTTCTGGTCTTACTTCAAACTTTGCGGTTAATCCCTTGTAGGCTCTCACGCAGTTTATCTCGCTCGTGTTCTGAGAAAGAACGGTGATTATCAAGTTCTTGAAAGGGTCTGTTGAGGTTTCTTCTGGGTATTCCACCGGCCACCAGTAATGCCCGTACTTCTCCTCTAAAATTGGAATGTACTTCGGGTCCAGGTCTTCACAGTGTTTCCTTCGACAAACAACGATATATACCGTTTCAGATATAATTGTTGCCGGGCAGGAAAGGAGGAGGTGAACTTTTTGATAAAGAAGATTTATCACATCACGTTTCCAGCTTCAGACATTAAGAGAAGTGTGAACTTTTATGAGAGTATCCTCGGTTTAAAGAAGACTGGCGAGTGGGGCAACTACGTTATTTTCGATGTAGGCGGAGTGGAGTTTGCGTTTGGACTGAGTGAGAGATTCCAGATGTATCTGGATGTTGATGACGTTGACGCGGCATACAAGACTTTGAAGGAGAAAGGCGTGAACTTCGTTACCGAGCCTAAAGACCAGTTTTGGGGAGGACGAACAGCCGAGTTTGTTGACCCGGACGGAAACAAGTTCATTCTGGAGTCCCGCAAAAAATAATCATGGAAAGCGATTGCGGGTTAACAGCTCTTCTCGCTTTTTCCGATGTGTTTTTTGATTTTTCGTGCGAAAGAGTTAATATCGAAATTTTGAAGAGTATTTGGCAACAGTGTTTGGTGAGGGATTGGCTTGGATTTTGTGTTGACCGCTGAGCAGAAGATGATTGTTGAGGCGGCTTGTGACATAGCCAAGGATTTTGGTCCGGAATACTGGCGTGAGAAGGACAAGAACCACGAGTTTCCCGAGGATTTCTGGAAGAGTTTGGTTGAGGCTGGGTTCACGGGTATCGTTGTTCCTGAGAAGTATGGCGGTGGCGGTATGGGGATGTTTGAGATGATTCTGGCTATGGAGACTCTTGTTTCTGAGGGCTGCGGTTTGGCTGGAGAGTGGTTTCTGTGTTTGTCCAGTGTTTTTGGCGGTTTGTCGATTGCGAAGCACGGTAGCGAGGTGCAGAAGGAGAGGTATCTGCCGAGGATTGCGAAGGGTCTGGAGTTTTGTTTGGCTTTGACGGAGCCGGATGCGGGTACGAACACGCTGAATGTTAGTACTGCGGCTGTGCGGGATGGTGACGAGTTTGTGGTTAACGGTCAGAAGATGTTTATTTCTGGAGCGGACAGGGCGAAGGGGATGCTGCTTGTCACGCGGACGACGCCTTTGGACAAGGTTTCTAAGCGGACGTTGGGTTTGAGCCTGTTTGTCGTGGATTTGCCGAACCCGGCGGTTGAGATTATCCCTATTGAGAAGCACGGGATTAACTATTCGAAGACGTTTGAGATGTACATCAGCGAGTTGAGGGTGTCGAAGGATTGTCTTTTGGGCGAGTTGGATAGGGGCTGGTACTTTGTGTTGGACACGCTGAACCCGGAGAGGATGAGTTTTAGCGCTGCTTCGTGTGGTATCGGGCTTCTGGCGATTAAGAAGGCGGTGGATTATGCGAAGGAGAGGAGGGTGTTTGATGCGCCGATTGGCGCTTATCAGGGTGTTCAGTTTCCGTTGGCTGAGGCGAAGGCGAGGATTGAGGCGGCTAGGCTCTTGAACTACAAGGCGGCTTGGCTTTACGATAAGGGCGAGGAGTGTGGTGCCGAGGCGAACATGGCTAAGGTTGCGGCTGTGGAGGCGGGGATTGGGGCTGTTTATCACGCGATGCAGACTTTCGGCGGCTATGGCTATGCGGTTGAGTACGATGTGGAGCGCTGGTGGAGGGAAGTGAACCTGGTTAGGCTGGCGCCGGTCACGCATCAGATGGCTCTAGCGTTCATTGGGCAGCACGTGTTGGGTTTGCCGAAGTCCTACTGAAAGGTTAGTTTGAAGGTTATCGGGACTTTTTCTCCCCACGACTGTCTGAGTGGGCATACTTTTTCTGTCTTTTTGAAGACGGTGCTTGCTTTTCTGCGGTTCCGTTCGTCGTCTTTTTCCAGCTTAATCGTCATGTCGAAGTGTATGTGTGTGAAGATGAGTTTTTCGAGGCTTTCGGCGTTCATTTTGACGGCGGTTCGTGTTTCGAGGTTTTTTAGGTTTAGTTGGGAGTTTCTTGCGATCAGGAGGAATATCGTGTTCATGCAGGAGGCGAGGGAAGCGGCGAAGATTTCTTCTGGGACGCAGTAGCCCTGTTTTCCCCCGAACTCTGGCGGAGGACTAACCGTAATGATGCGCTTGCCCTTTATTGACAGGTCGCACTCTGTCCCGCTCTTCCACTTAGCAGTTCCTTCAAAAGTGAACACTGGCATGGAACAGTCTTTATCGCTTGTTTTCTTAAATTTTTCCCTCTCACATCAGACTGGAAAGATGTAGAACATTTGACACGAAGTGTATGCCTAAGAGTTGTCTAAAAACATGGGGCGAGGAGTAGTGCGCGCTATGCCAGTAGGATTTCCAGTATTAGTTTGTGGCGCAAAACCTCGGCAAGGTCTGCCCTCTCTATGGCGTCTTCCAACGCGTCAAGCTCTCTTTGCACAGACTTTCTCATTTCCTCGTTGATTTTTTGGCTGATCTCTCTCATTCGCCTCTGGTACAGTTCGTCCGCCTCTCCTCTCAGTCTCCAATAACGCTCTAGCAGAGATTCTTTCTTGGTCTGTTCCATCGCTCACACCTCTCTCAAACATCCGGCTTGGTCTATTGTTTGCACCAACACGTATTAATAACTTGAGCACAGACAAGAAAGGAGGATAAGAGTCTTCGTTTCTATGTGAGAAGGAGGCAGTTGCATGAGCACCAGAGGAAGAACAGGAGAAGAAGATCGGACAAAGCCTAAGCCTCAGAAGAAGAGAGAAAGAGAAGATAAGCGGAAGAAGAAAAAACTCGCCAGACTTGAAAGGCAACAGTCCAGATAGGCGTATTTTGGACAGCAGGTTTGTTTTGGAAAGGATGCCGTTGACGATTGAGGTGGAGGTGATAGAAGGTGGGTAAGAGAGACAGAACGGTTGGAAAGATGATTGATAGGCAGAAGGGTCATCAAACGAGAAGAGCTCGTGGAGGAAAGAAACAGAAGAGAAGGTGAAAAGGCAGATTGGCGCAACTATGTTTATAAGGTATGCTGAGAATATATATGCAGGAAAGGCGTGCCGACGGGTTTCTGCAATAGCATTTGCTTTATGAAGGCTTGTTTTTCCCTGAGATAGTACAACATGTTAAGAATAATACAGGTCTCTGGCAAAAATCGTGGCAAATTTGAGATAATAGCGGAGATTCTGAGACAGCTACGCTGGCCAACAGGTAAGACGAACATCATGTCTCATTGTAACATGAGCTCCGCACAGTCATTCCAATACCTTAGTTTCATGAATTCAAGAGACCTTATTCGGACGGGTGCGACGGCTGGGAGAGTAACGTATCAGAGAACAGAGGCCGGTCGAGAGTTCCTGAACCTGTATGACAACATGGTTCTGTTACTTCAGTCTAGCATTAGCGCGCGCATCAGCCCATAATTTGAATGAGTTTGGTGTTTAATCTCAGAATCATCTACCAAGTCTTCTGGAACGAAAAAGCAATCCTAATTCACTACATTGGTCCAAGAGAAAAAGCCTACGAATAAATCTATTGAAGGTTCAATCTATTTATAAGGGAGGGGTCTAGTCACCGAGAGCCAACAGAGAAAACAGCAATAAGCCAGCGTTGAGCATATAAGAAAACCCTCCACTATACATCCTAGAGCAGTGAAAACCGTTGTGCCTCGAAGACTACAGACAACTAGCCAAAGCACTAAAAGCCCCGCCAATGTTCACAGACGTCCTCCCATTAATCGTCAAACCCGACGAAGCAGAACTCCTCCTCAAACTCTCCGAAAAAGAACAAACAATCACCCAACTATCCAAACAGCTGAAAACACCACAAGCCACCGTGAACCTGCACATCAACAACCTGTTCATGAAAGGCTTTCTCAAAAAGAAAAAAGACAAAACAACACACTACTCAGTAAAACCATTCCACAGCATAATCTCAAGATACCTAGGAGAAAACAGAACAAACGCCTTCGGAAAATACGCCGCAGCACTAACAAACTACCCCTTCGAAGAGCACGTGAAACGCGCAAAAGCCGACCCACACCCAGAAGCAAAAATCCTGCCAATACCAGAAGCCATCACGGAACCAGTCACCATAGTCCTTCCCACCGAAACAGCAACAACAATCCTACAAAAAGCCGACCACATATCACTCCGCAGCTGCGAATGCAGGCTAATCTACAAAAACTGCAACAAACCCCTAGAAACATGCCTCGCAATAAACGACTTCTCAGAAGAGCTCGTGGAACGCGGAGCCGCACAACAAATCTCCCTTGAACAAGCCAAAAACGCCCTACAGACAGCAAACAAACACGGTCTTGTTCATCAAGCGCTTTACACTGACTGGCTCAAAGGCGAAGTCTTCGACATATGCAGCTGCTGCCCATGCTGCTGCACATACCTAAGAACATACATGAAATACGGCGTAAAACACCACATCGCAAAATCCGGACTCGTAGCAAAGGTCGATTCGGACAAGTGCAACGGATGCGGCACATGCCTAGAACGCTGCATCTTCCAGGCAAGAAAACTCGAAAACAACAAAAGCATCGTTATAGAAGAGAACTGCCACGGATGCGGATTATGCACCACCACATGCCCAACAGAAGCCTCAAAACTAGCGCTTCCAAAAAGAATCTAAACACGCCCAAGCACCGATTTCCGCCACTTACTTCTTACCGCGCTGGTTTCTTCCCCTGTACTCTCTGGCAATAATCATCGTAGACGTTAATATGATGCTCGGCACCTTCCTTATCTTCTCAGCCAAAAACTCCTCCAACGCCTGCAGACTCGGAACAGAAATCCGTGCAACCAAATCGTACTCGCCGTAGATTATGCTCGCAACCAACACCTCATCAAACCCAGCGATCTTCTTGCAAGCCTCCCTCTCGTTGCCTGAACTAACCTTGAAAAGAATGTACGCCTCAACAGCCACAAACCTCACCCAACACACTTTAAATGTAACGAAGTTTATAAAACTTCAACCCAAAACAAAACAGAAACGGAAAACCTCATGAAAGTGCTGTTCGTCTGCTCCGGCAACGCACACCGCAGTCCACTGGCAGAGGCTCTGCTCAAGAAGATTAGACCCGACTGGAAAGTGGAGTCCGCCGGAATACACGTTGCCATTCCGATTTCAGAAGAAGCGAGAGACTATCTAGCAAGCGAAAACGCTGAGCAGTACCTGAAAAATGCTCCTGAGAGTCTGTCTTACAAGCGGCTTAATGATTACGACCTCATCGTAGCCATGGAGCAAAGGCACAAGGAATACGTGCTAAGTGTGTGCCCAGAGTGCGAAAGCAAAATTGTCGTATGGAACATAGACGACCCATATTTCATGGATAAAGAGGACGCGCTGAAAGTCTACAGAGAAATCAAAGAAAAAGTTGCAGAACTAGCTCTGTCGACAAGCTAAACTATTTCATAAACATAATTAATAACAGAGCGCAATTGGAAAGAAAAACAGTATTATATGTAAAATCGGAAATAACAGTTTCCGCCGTCAAGTATGCTCACAGCGGATATTTGCGACTGTTTCGCCCTTGGAGTATGTTGACGGAAGGCTATGGAGCTTCGCGAGCAACAAAAACTACCCGCGACCATAGACCAGACGATCAAGAAGCTATCGACCTATTGAAAAAAGTGGGAATAGAATATAGGCTCGTAGATTTATCCAACTGTTCTATCCATGAATGGCTTTGGTCGAGGATGAGAGGGATAGATGAGACACCTGCACTAGTTTTGAATGGAAAAACAATGAGCGGAGTAGAGAACATTACACAAGCCTTGGAACGAATTAGAACCAAAAGACGTGTGAAGAAACGCTAGAACTAAAACGCTTACTTTGCACTACGATCTAACTCTTACAATTCCAAGGGAGTCTCAGTCTATATAAGGGAGGGGCTAGACTAGTCAAAGATAGACTCCTCTCAGAAGCTGATGCGATGAGCGATTGGCGTTTGCTAAAACTGGAAACCAACAATGCGTACATGAACATGGCAGAAGACGAAGCCATACTGACCGCCAGAACAAAAAACCTCGCGCCAAACACCATAAGACTCTACCGCTGGAACCCATCCGCAGTATCAATCGGAAAACACCAAAACATCCAGAACGAAGTCCACCTAGACAACTGCAGAAAACACGGCATAGACGTTGTCAGACGAATAACCGGAGGCGGCACAGTCTACCACGACGCCAAAGACGAAATCACCTACAGCCTAGTCGCAAAAAAAGAAGACCTGCAAGCCAAAGACATAACAGCCGTCTACGCAAAAACCTACGCCGGGCTGGCTGAAGCCCTAGAGATTCTGGGAATACACGCCGATTTCAGCGAGGGCGACACAAAAACGTGCCCAAACCTAACCGTGAAAGGCAGAAAGGTTTCTGGGAGCGCTCAGTCTCACAAGAGCGGAATAGTTTTGCAGCATGGCACGCTGCTCTTGGACGTGGATTTGGAGAAGATGTTCACGTTTCTGCGTGTTCCCTGGGCTAAGACGTGCATGGACGTCGTGAGTGCTGCAAGAAACAGAATCACGTCGATAAACAAGGAGCTTGGAAGGAGTGTCTCTGTGGTGGAAGTGTACGAGGCGTTGGTCAAGGGGTTCCAGAGAGCCCTAAACATACGGCTCGTGGAGGGCGATTTGACGCCTTATGAACGTGAGCTTTCAGACAAGCTCTGCAAAGAAAAGTATGGGACTGACGAATGGAATCTTTACGGCAGAAGCGTTCATGAGACGTAACGGTTATTTGAAGACGTGACTGATGATGGCGTTCAGTACTCTCTTATGAACCTTGTCTTTCAGTTCTCTCTTGTAGGTGCGGGATTTCCACGCGGGAAGTCCCTTCAGTGGCAGGTCGCCTATCCTTACGATTCCAGCCGCCTTCTTGTTGTAGTGATTTGCTAGGGCGTAGAGCACTGAAAGCTCCATATCCACCGACAAAGCACCTTGTCTCTGCAAATCCTTCAGAAGCTCCTCTGTTTCGGAGAGGAAGAACGGAACCGTCGCGTGCAATCCACTGTGGACACTAACATCAAGGGTGTGCACTTCTTTCTCAACAAATCCCTTCAGCTTTTCAGCCAAATCAATGTCAGCTTTCGCAGGGGCTTCGGGCGGCAGAAGGATTTCTAGCACCTTGTCAAGCCGGATGCACTCAAGGGGCAGATGAACGTCTCCGCTTTCCACGTATTTGCCCAAGCCCGCGCCAGTCCCGACAAAGATTATTTCTTCCACGTTCTTCAGGTGGCAGAGAATGTAGCTTGCGTCCGCAAAGGCTGAAGCGCCTATGCCGCCTTCACAGAAAAGAGCCTGTTTGTCCTTCTTTCGAACCAAAAAACCGTTAGTGACGCTTTCGCTCAGAAGTCCTTTATCAGCGATTATGGTCTGAAAATCTTTAAAGAACTCTTCTACCTTAAGCGGCGTGATAACCACTTGCGAAGGCACGGATTCAGCGGTGAGGCCAAACTCGAACTGTGTCGCCCATTTAAGCGCCGCGTCTCCTAACTCGCCGTAAACCATCTAAAACCCGCAGAATTCAGATTGCTTTGAAGGTGTTTTAATGTTTTTCTATTCTCCACTTCACGCCCTGAGCGGTGTCCTCGATTATCACGCCCATGGCTTTGAGCTGTTCCCTAATCTTATCGGCGGTTTTCCAGTCCTTGGCTTTTCTTGCTTCTTCCCTCTTGCGTATGAGTTCCTCAGCTTCCTTTGGCAGTTCTTCGATAGTCGGCGCTTTGTCTAAGTCTAGGGCAAGAACCTTGTCAAACTCCAGAAGCAGCTCGTACTTCTCTCTGTTGCCGACTTCTTTTTCGTCTCTAACGAGTTTCCAAACAACCGTGAGCGTTTTCGGCATGTTCAAGTCGTCGTTTATCGCTTCCAAAAACTTCTCCCTGTACTCCTCCGCCTTCTCCGAAAGCCCTGGTTCTCCTTCCAGACTCTCTTTAAGCCTCCGCACATGCTCTCGCAGAGTGAACACAGCCTTTTGGGCTGATTCTAAACTTTCCCAGGTGAACAACAGTTCCGAGCGGTAATGTGCCGTCAGGTACAGGTATCGAAGGGCAAGCGGGTCGAATCCTTTCTCGACTATGTTTCTGACAGTGAGTATTTCTCCCTTCGATTTCGCCATCTTCACCTGTTCGCCGAACACCAGAAAGGCACCGTGCAGCCAATAGTTGACCACCTTTTTTCCTGTAGCCCCCTCGGATTGAGCGATTTCGTTCGTGTGGTGTACTGGTATGTGGTCTATGGCGCTGGCGTGTATGTCGAAGGTCTCTCCCAGGTATTTCATGCTCATGGCGCTGCATTCTATGTGCCAGCCTGGGAAGCCGACGCCCCATGGTGAGTCCCACTCCATCTGTCTTTTCTTGTCTTTTGGGGAGAACAGCCAGAGTCCGAAGTCGGTTATGTTTCTTTTTTGTGGGTCAAACTCGACGCGTGCGCCTGCTTTGAGGGATTCGTTCAGTTTTTCGAAGTCCATTCCTGTGAGTTTTCCGTAGTCTTTCATTTTTGAGGTGTCGAAGTATACTCCGCTGTCGGTTGTGTATGTGTAGCCTTTTTTCTCTAGTTTTTGGATTAGCGTTATCATGTCTTGGATGTGGTCGGTTGCTTTGGGGATTGTTGTTGGTTTGAGTATGTTGAGTGTTGCTGTGTCTTCGAAGAAGTTTTTTGTGTAGTATTCGGCGATTTGCCAGACGGTTTTTCTTTCTCTTTGAGCGCGGAGTTCCATCTTGTCTTCGCCGGTGTCGGCGTCGGAGACGAGGTGTCCCACGTCGGTTATGTTCATTACGTGTTCTACTCTGAAGCCGTTAAACTCCAGAACTCTTCGTAGTACATCCTCGAAGACGTAGGTTCTCATGTTTCCTATGTGAGCGTACAGGTAAACTGTGGGTCCGCAGCAGTACATTTTGACCTTGCCCTTCTCTAAAGGGACGAACAGCTCCTTCTTCCGGGTTAGTGTGTTGTAAAAGTGTATGTTTTCTGCTGGGGGTTTCATGAGGTTTCCCAAAGAAATAGCGACAAAGAATATTTAAACATTATACCCTAAGCCCTTTCCACTAATATCTTTTCAGCTTTTCATTCATAGTAGGCAGGCACAGCCTCAAAAAGGTCTACCATAGCCGAGCACTTAACTATCATACATATCATCTCCACATTTTGAACTGTCCATATGTTTTTGGTTCTTCTTTTCTGATTTTTTGAGTTTGGCGTAGAGTACAAGTATTGCCATAATTAGAATCGCAAAACCGCCATAGTAAACTTCCTCGTAACCCGAAGGAACAGATAAAAAAACAAGGCTATAACCTAGAAATATGAGAGCGAACATGACCGATTTCTTCAGTTGTACTTTGAAGCTAACGCAAAAACCTGTGAAAAATAAAAGACCAGCTATTACGGCTCCAAGCCATATTGAAAGTCTGTTGGAAGGAGAAAACAGTTCAAATTGGAAGAAGCACCACATCCAAATGAAACCTGCAACAAAAAACACTAGACCCAAAACAATCCCGATGCCTCCCCTAGTTTTGTACCACTCATCCACTTAAACTCCTCCTAAAGCCACTATCCTATCCCATGTCAACATAAGTAGAAATATGTTAAGTGGAATCATTATAAGTTTGCATATGAAAGACCACACAAAATTTTTGATGCCTTCTGCTCCCGCCGCCAGATCACGCAAGCTCGTCGGCAAGAACCTGCACAGACCCGTCCACGCGCTAATTGAGATTGATGTGACCGTTGATACTAAGGAGACCCAAAGGTTTTCAAGCGAGTTCCAATTAGCCCCCAACATAACAGCTTTATATGCAATGTATGTGATGAGAGTAAACGCAAAATAAATTGGTCCTAAGTGACTGCCTAGCCAGATGGCGAATTCCGTTGCAACTACACCTTGAAGTACATTCCATAGAACCTTCACGAACCATTCGTCTGTCTTTCTTTTCAGTTGTGTGTCTGGGAAGGACCCGGAATCGGAGAATGGAAATATGGCGACACCAACGTCGATCATTATTTGCCCATTGTATTTACCCACGTAGTGTAATCTGTACCATGGGTACCACCAGCTCCATTCGTGCCATATTTGTAGCTGACTGTTCTGCTCCATCTGTCTCTGCATTTCTTCTGGCGATTTGGCTAGGCGCATGAGTTCTGTGACTCTTGGGTCAACTGTTAGCACTGTAGTGTTGCTGGATGGCTTGTAGCCGTACTGTATGGTTGTACAGGCTGCGAACTGCTGTCCGTCAAGCGCGTAAGCCCAAGCAATCGCATTTATGGGCTGAGTGGCTTCGTCCTCGAAGCTCGCTGTAATTATGTACGTAGTTGCGTTGTTGTCTTGTGGCTGAAGATTCAGGCTTAGGCTGAAATAGCCATTAGAACCAGTCGTCACCGCGTAGTCCGTATCGTTGACTTTCAGCTTTACCGCCTTATCAGCCACGCCACTGCTCTTCCACATGAGCCAGCCCTCAATCAGGTGGTTTGTTGACGAGTCTTCTTTTGTAACGTTCAACAGAATTCTCGTGCTCTTGGAAACGGTTAGCTGAACTGGGTTGCTCACTATGCCTTGGGGAAGCATAAGATCTGCGTATTCGGGCACAATCTTAGCCATGAAAGCGTGGGCTTTCCCATCGTTCGGATACGACAAATTATTCAGTGCTGCCACACCCTGAGTGTTGCTCACAGCCAAATGCGAAGAGTTAGTTCCATCTGAGCTCACGTTGTAAAACGTGACTTTCACGTTATAGCCCGTAAAGGCGCTCCCATCGGAAGCGTACAAAATTGTTGCGGTCAAGTTAATGTAGTCAGTAGGCTCAAACTCGCTCGACGAAACACTGAACGATACAGCCAAGGGTGTAACCACAGCAACCACTATCACACAAACTTCACAACTGTTAAAAAATTAGTTGTCTCATCCTATAAAATTTATGCAACAGAACATATTTGTCTCCTAATAGGGGGGCTGTCCGCCGTTGCACGCACGCACAAACTTCGAAAAGCTCTGTCTAGTCGTATTTTTTCAGTTTTATCATTCTTCTAAAGTTCTTGAGGTCTTCGGCAACACGCTTAAGATAATGCAGCTCCTCCATTGTCTTCTCGAACTTCACGAACTCCTCGCGAATCTTCCGCACCAGACGCTCGTTCTCACTCATCCTTCTTCGCCCTTTCCATCGCCTTGGAGTCGGAGGGACTTCATCGTTTATCGGCCAGCCACATCAGCCATTCCCGTCATCGAGGAGAAAGGAGAAGGCTTCGAAAAACGGAAAACCCAACTTTTGACTGAACATGGCTTAGCCTTCAACCTTAGCCCTCCTACACTGCATCGTAAGACTTAATACACACGTTAGTATAAAAACGTTACTGAATACTACGAACATACAAACAATAACGTCGCGTTCAACCTATGGCCAGAATACCTTCCAAAATCTTCTTCTCAGGCACATCCAGCTGCTTGGCAAGCCACGTTTTTAGGAGCGCTGTGGCTTTAGGGAGTTCACCACTGTAGGTTATGACCTGGCCATTTTTCAAAGCGTCTGCCTGAAACGTTTTCTCCGTCTCTCTGTAAAGGAAGGACAGTGTTTGTGCTTGGTAGGCTAGTGTTTGGAAGTCTTCCCATTGTTTGCAGCGCAGAATCACTGGTGGACCGCGCACTTCTCTTGGTTGTGGTGCTTCGGTTCTTTGCTCTTGCGTTGTTGGCATAGGCAGTGGAATGGCGGCCTCATGTGAAGTTGACAAGTACGTTATGAGGTTTGCGATTTCGTTCTGAAGCGTGCTCAGTCTTTCTTCCACCTTTTCTATCTTTCCGCTAAATTCGCCCGTGTCGCCTAACCGTTCGGTTATGTTTCCAAGCTCGCTTATCAGGCGGTCCAAGTCTTTTTCGTGTTCCTTCAAGACGTTTACTATGAAGTCTAGCGCTTCTAAGGCTTCGTCTTTTGATGGCGCTTTCCTGGACATCGCTTTTTCCCTTTTCTTCAACCTATAATGACCATTCTTCATAAATAAACGTAGCGAATCCTCAAGACATATCCACGTGAAGACGTATTCGTACTTATTGAGAATAAGGTGTGTGTTTTTAAGAGTTAGGCATGGTCTTTTTCCATGGATTCACATGTGTGGATATTGTTTCCGTTTTCGTTTTCTGAATAGGTCTTTTCCATCCATATCCACAACATGTTCAACATACGTTTTCAAGCAAATTTCGCATGCCTAACCATGACTTTCGCGCGCCAAAACTGTCTGACACTATAGCCCTTTTGATCGAAAAATGAGAAAGAAAGAGGATAAGTTGATGACGCTGATTCCTATCAGGTGGGTGGAGGTGGTGGGGTCTTCTTTCTAACCGCTAGCGCTACTGTGACTATGCCCAGCGCGATGGCTACTACGATTGCTCCCAGAAGCGCGTATGTCATCGTGTCGAGTTTCTGTGTCAAAGTGTTTACCTTGTCGGCTAGGTCTGAGTTCTGTTGCTGCAACTGACTGATTAAATTGCTTAGGCTTTGATAGAGTGGGTCTTCCGTTATCGGAATGTTCACCGTCACTGTTGCCGTGGCCTCGTTTGACCATGCGCCAGAGTTGTCTTTTACGCTGAAGTATATCGTGTGGGTTCCGTTTGACAGGGTTGAGGTTTTGAATGTTGCTGTGTTGCCTACGACTCCGTCGATGGATGATCTCCACTGGTAGGCTGCGATTGAGCCGTCGGGGTCTGTGCCGTGTCCCGTGAACGTGACGTTTTCTCCTTCCTCTATCGGGTTTGGTGTTATGGAGTCTATGTAGGCTGTGGGTCGAATGTTTTCAGGTATTACAACAGTCCCCTCTTCGTTTGTCTGAAGGTAACCGCCGTTGCATCCGCCTATCGCGTAGATTTTTCCGTTCTTGCCGACCGTTGTGCCCAACTCTTTCCTCGCCGTTGTTAGGTAGGATTCCTGCCATGTTGGCGTGCTCCATGTGTCAGTCTTTGGGTCGTAGACTTCCACGCTGTCATAGAACGGTCCCTCATTGTTGAAATAGCTGGCTCCTCCGCCTATAATGTAGATCTTGTTGTCTGGCCCTAAGACCGCGCCGAACTCCACTTTGGGTTTGGGCATAGGTGCCTTTTTGGTCCATGCATTAGTAGACGGGTTGTAGGCTTCTACTACAGACAGAGCAGTGCCATTGTATCCGCCGAAAGCGTAGATTAGTCCATCAGGTCCTTTCACCACGCCCAGTTCGCTTCTTCCCACGGTCATCTGAGTGCCGTTGGTCCATGTGTCAGTGGTAGGGTCGTATATCTGCGTCAGGTTGCTGTAGAATAACCCTCCGGGCGATTCTCCTCCGATAACATAGATTTTTCCGTCGTTGCCGGTTGCTGCGGCGCTCATCCAAGTTTTAACTGGTATGTTCGCTTTGCCTGTCCATGAGTTTGTGGTGGTGTTGTAAGCTGAAACGTTGCTCGAAGAGTCTGCGCCACTGATTACGTAAATTATCCCGTCAAGTCCTTTGGCAACTGCTGCCCCTCTGACTGCAACGGGCATCGCTGCTCGATTGGCCCATGTTTCTGTTATCGGGTCGTAGGCTTGAACAACGTTCAGCAAAGAGACACCAGCCCACCCGCCCATGACGTAGATGAGTCCGTCATCTCCTGCCATCACGGCGGCTTGTGATCTGGCGGTGGGCATGTTGGTTTTTGCTCTCCATGATGGGGATGGCATGCTTTCTGCGAGTCCGGGGTTGGATGGAATTAGTCCGAGTGCTAGGATGCTGGTTAGTAGTGCAATACAAAAAAGCGTGTTTTTGAGTCTCAATTATTTCAGCTCCTTTTTCAAGGTGTATGGTATCTGACGAATTCCTTATAATTTTTTGCAGTCCATAGATGTGAATGAGCACGTATTTGGCACTAGTCTTTTGTTTTTTGGGCTTGTTTTGTCGTTTTCTTTCAAGAGTAAGGTATCAAAAGGGCTTGTGTGAATTTCGAAAATTGCTCGATTTTTGGCGAAAAAGCGCGGACAAATCTATATGTGAAAGTGACAACTCACGGATTTTACGGGGTTGCACGGGAGGATTAAAATAGCGGTTTTCGAAAGAGTAGGGTGCCTACGGTGAAAAATCCTATGCATGGAGCATTGAGCTTCTCTGAGAAGGCTGATGTGGTCAAGTTTGTCTCAGAAAACAATGTCAAGATTATGAATCTGTGCCACGTTCCAGAGGATGGAAGGCTGAAGACGCTGAGTTTTTCAGTCTCTAATAAAGGTAGAGTTAAGGAGATTCTGGAGTTTGGCGAGAGGGTCGACGGCTCGAACCTTTTCTCTTTCATTGAGCCTGGCAAGAGCGACATCTACATTGTGCCAAGGCTTGACAGAGCGTTTATTAATCCGTTTTCAATCGTGCCCTCGCTGAACGTTCTGTGCGACTACTTGGATGAGCACGGTAAGCCGTTGGACGTTGCGCCGAAGAGCGTCTTGTCGAGGGCTGAGGAACGGCTGCGCTCGTCTAACGGTGTTGTCTTGAAGGCTTTGGCTGAGCTTGAGTTCTACGTTGTTGCTGCTGAGCGAGAGGGCGAGATGCTGTTTCCGGGCGCGCCGGACAGGAATTATCATGAGTCTGCACCTTTCACGAGGTTTGAGGGCTTGAGGAACGAAGTTTTGGTTGCGTTGGCTGGTGTTGGCATCGGTACGAAGTATGGTCACAGCGAGGTTGGCTGGGTCTTGGGCAAGGACAACACGGTCATGGAGCAGCAGGAAGTGGAGTTTTTGCCTCAGGGTTTGGCGGAGATGGCGGAGACAATCGCCGTTGCGAAGTGGGTGATTAGGAACACGTGCGTGAAGTACGGTGCTTCGGCTTCTTTTTCTCCCAAAGTCTCTTTGGAGCATGCTGGAAACGGGTTGCACGTCCACCTGTGCGGGTTGAAAAACGGAGAGAATGTGGTTGCGAACCCTAATGGATCGTTGAGTGCTGAAGCCTTGAAGATGATTGGCGGAATACTGAAGTTTGCGCCGAGTCTTTGTGCGTTTGGAAACCCGACGCCCGTGTCGTACTTGCGCTTTGCTGCGCGTAAAGAGTCGCCTATGACCGTTTGTTGGAGCGCTCGGAACCGCTTGGCGCTTGTTCGGATTCCTTTGTGGTGGAGCTTCAAGAAGGGAAGCATAGAGAAGGACAGTTGCAGAGAGACGTTTGAGTATCGAGCGCCTGACCCATTTGCAAACGCTTATCTGCTCTTTGCTGGAATAGCTGTCGCTGCAAATTACGGTTTGGACCATTCTGAAGAAGCGTTGAAGATTGCTGAGGATTTGCATGTCGAGGCGTCTGGTAAGCGGAGAAGGCTTAGAGTTCTGCCACATTCATGCTGCGAATCCGCCAAACGCCTACGAAAGGACAGACGATCCTATGAGGCGAACGGCGTTTTCCCGAAGAAGCTTGTTGATAAGACGTTAGAGAAGTTGAGGGGTTACAGGGATAAGGACTTGTGGAAGAATCTGGCCGACAAGCCCGACAAGGTTGCGAGCATATTAAAACAATACCTGCATTACGGCTGAGAAACGCTTATAGCGTATCCCATAAGGTTAGTCTAGCGTGGGCGGGTAGATCAGTTTGGTATGATCGCCACGTTGGCATCGTGGAGGTCGCGGGTTCAAATCCCGCCCCGTCCACTTCGCCATCCATTCGCTCAAGAATAGTAGAGAAACTATTGGGAAAAACTCCTGGATTGATTGTGTATAGCTCTTCTTTAAGGCCGCACTATTCACTCTCTTCTCTTCCTCGTTGCATCATCCTTCGCATCATTCCGCCCATCTGAGGCATGTTCTTTACGGCCTCTTTTATTATCTCCATCATTGCCTCGTTTAGCTCCACTTCCAAGGTGATTTTTGCATGGCCTTTCTTCTCTTCAACCATCGTATCACCTCCTGACCCTTTTGACTATTCTAATCAACATATCACTTAACACGTAATCTGCCTGCTGTGACGTCAGGTCCAAATCAACCTCAATTTTGTAGTGAAACTTGCTGATTCTCCTCGTTTTGACCTTATAGTCATCGATCAACCCTCTGTTTTTCCACTTCCTTAGTCTTCTTCGCAGCCAGAAGGAAACGAAACGAGGTGATATTGGTTCGAAAAACAAAGCAAATCTGGCGAGGAGAGGGATAAGAGTCGAGGACAAATTACACCCGCTTCCAACACTGGCTTATCAATGGAAGCTTGCCTAATAGTCCTATCGGTTCCACATTAGTCCCATTCTTCTTAGAGTACTTACGATTCTTGAATGCCAAGATGTGTCTTTGTCGTTGGCTTATTCCTTCTTTTCCTCTTCCTCTGCGATTAAGTGCTTGAGCTTCTTCTCCATCTTCAACTCATAAACATGCTCCTTCGGCGGAGGTGGCAAGCCCTTTCTCTTAAAGAGCGTGTTAGGAGCCACGATGCGCCTCTCTCCAGCCTTAACCACTACTTTTTCGCCGTAAACAACGTCTTCGAAGGGTACCAGAGCCTCCACAATCCAGTTTCCCCGGCTTTCTGTTAAGACTCTGACCTTGTACTTTCCCTTGTAATACCGAATTTCACTCATAACTCACAGCCCATCCTTGTTCTAGAAGCCGCCACACTGCCGCAGCCAAGAGCGCTCCGATCATCGGGGCAGCCCAGAACAGCCAAAGCTGCTCCAGCGCAGCACCTCCGACAATGACTGCTGGACCGAGGCTTCTGGCTGGGTTGACCGAAGTTCCAGTTACCTGTATACCCACGAGATGAATGAAGACAAGGCTAAACCCAATAGCCACGCCTGCAAAACCCTTAGGAGTCTTCTCACTTGTCGAGCCATGGATAACGAGCAGGAACACGAAGGTCAACACGACTTCGGCGACGAAAGCCGCCGTCATAGAAAATCCTCCCGGAGACGCAGCTTCATACCCGTTCTGGCCTAAGCCGTCAACGGCAACATTGTATCCTGGTTTTCCGAGCGCAATCCAGTAGAGAGTTGCCGCGCCAACTGTGGCTCCCACACATTGCGCCACTATGTAGATGACTGCGTCCTTGGCTTTCATCTTGCCCGTAGCGAGCATCGATATGGAAACGGCAGGGTTTATGTGGCACCCAGAAATCCCGCCGATAGCGTACACCATCGCAAGCAAGGATAGACCAAAGGCAAAGGATATTCCCACCAGACCCGCCTGGTCAGGTTTGCCAGCTATTACGGCGCTTCCGCAGCCGATGAAGACGAGCACGAACGTGCCTAACAGTTCAGCCACATACTTTTTTGCGTCACTAATTCAGCCACATACTTTTTTGCGTCACTAATGTTGGCGTTCATGTAAAGACCTCACGTACGCCTGATCCGTTGCGATTCTCGGTCTAATGTTTACAGCTTATATAGATTTCGATGATCTGAACAAGTAACTCAGCAACGGCAAAACTGTCCAGCGGAGACCGTGCACAAAGCATATTAATTCTTCCAACAGAATAGGTGCCATGAGCTCACTAGGCACGAGAATCGCAGCAACAGTAATCATAGGCGTAGCATGGCTAGCCTTCATCGTGCTGTACCTAGCCTTCTTCGCCGCCGGCTTCGACTTCTGGCAAAAACTCGCGATATTCATCGCCTCCGGAGCAATCGCCTGCGGCGCGGTAGCCCTAATGTGGATAAAATGGGCAATCAAATAACAATCAGATTTGATTCAGCGCGCAATAGAAAAATTATCGTTATCTCAATACCCTAAAGAACCACAAGTTCAATCTATATATAAGGAGGGGCTAGTCACCGCAGAGCTGAACACACAGCAACCCCCAATCATAACAAATTTCCATGATAAAAAGCATGAAGCATATAAGCAGATTAACCCGAATCTATTCTTGTATTCCAGATGTTCCCAGAAAACAATATCACTATTCTTCAAAACATAGTGAGCCCATGGTATGAATCCCTAAAAAACCCCCAAGAAACCCAAGAAGAAGTCCTCTCACAACTCCTTAAGGGATACGAAAAAACCAACTACGGCGAAACCCACAACGCCTCCGAAGTAAAAAACATAGAAGACTTCAGAGCAAAATTCCCAACCATGAAATATGAGGAACTCAACCCCCACCTAGCCGAAATCCAAAAAGACAACTACAGCACCATCCTTCCAGAACCACTCGTCTGCTGGGTAATGACAAGAGGCTCAACAGGCCCAGCAAAAGTCCTGCCCGCAACGAAGACACACCTCGAACAGATTTTCTCGTGCGGAGCAAGAGCATTAGTCAACTACGTCCTGACAAAAGAGGACTATGGACTTCTCGCCGGAAACATCCTCAACCTCAACTTCCCATCAAGCGTACACCAAGCGACCATAAATGGACGAACGATGACCTACGGATACAGTTCCGGAACCTACGCCAGACTAAACCCCATGTTCAACAGGATCAGCCTCCTGCCCAGACAAGAGGAAATAGATACACTCGGAGCCGGAATCACCAAGCAAGACTGGGAAAGAAGATTCGAACTGACATATCAAAAAGCGCTCAACACAGACGTGATATCCGCGATGGGAGTCACACCCGTCATTCTATCCTTCGCAAGGTACGTGGCGAAAAAACACGGAAAAAAGCCCAAAGAACTATGGAACATGAGAGCCTTGTTCTGCACCAGCGTGCGAAAGATACAATTCAAGTACGCTCCCATTCTCAGAAAATACTTCGGAAAAGTTCCAGTAGTCGAAATCTACAGCGCAACAGAAGGAGTCTTCGCCCAACAGATAGACGACCTCCCATACGTTACTCCAAACTACGACAAATACCTGTTCGAGGTTGAAACCAGCCAAGGAACAAAGATGCTGCACGAACTCAAACGCGGCGAATGGGGCAAACTGGTAATCTCTTCTTGCATGTTTCCGAGATACAGCATCGGAGACTTGATAGAGTCGGCTGGAAAAAACTACTTCCGCGTGATCGGAAGAAGCAACACTCTAACGCTTCTGGAGCACAGGTTGTATCAACTGTTTTTGGGATGGCTGCTCTAAGGCTTTGGGTGTCTCCTCGCCGCTACCATCAACGCGTACAGTGTTCCAATTATGATAACTACACCAATGACGATCAAGACTATAGCACCTTCAATCTCTCTTCCAAAGAAACCAGTCACCCGAAGATAGGAAACCAAGCCCAGCAGTATCAGGATAATGCCACCGAGAAATGGCAAGATGAACCCAACCTCACGCTTTTCGTATCTCTCCGTCTTCTCTCCTTTCTCGCGTTTCTCGTGCTTCTCCGCCTTCTCGCCTCTCGCTGGCGCAGGAGTTGGCTTCGCTTCTGTAGAAGGCTGCGCGGCTTTCAAAGGGGCACCACACTTTGGGCAAAAGATCATTTCCTCATCAACTTTGGCACCGCACTTCGGACAATTTGGCATCACATTCACCTTAACGTTTCTTACTTTCTCTATTCGGGCATTAAGTATTTAAACCGTACACCTAAACCATTGGAAAGAAACGTTATATGCTCACACGAACAAAATATGAGAAGCAGGTGGATGAGTTGAGCGAATTTTCTGAGAGACTCCGACATAGACACGGGGAAAGTGCCATCAACGCGATTTCCGCAGGATGCTTCTTCATTCTGATAGGAGCTATCTTCGCGACAACGCCCACCATTGTCGACGGCGTCTCAGCCTTCTTTCGAGATTTTGACATTTTAAAGGTTCCACACACAGAAATCTACCTTCCGGCGCCGAAATCTCCCAGCACCCACACGATAGTCTATTCAGCGGCTCTGCAATTTAGTCTAGTCTGGGGAATCTTCCAAATCGCCGTACTTCTTCTGAGATTCTTCATGCATTCAAAGTTGAGCAAAAAGGCGGAGACCGCTTCGAACATTGTTTACTGGTTTGGGTCATACTATCTGATCATGACTTTTCTTAACGAAACAACAACACTGACCACATGGTTCGCTTATTGGGCTGCAATAATAATACTACTCGGGATCACGCTAATCGTCAGAGCATTCATCTTGGCAGTATGGCGGCAGATGAGCTCAGACTTAAGACCTTTACACGGTTCGAAGCGCGCTTCTTAACGCCTTTCTTATAGTCTCGATGATCTCGTCATGCTCAATCATCACCCGCTGGGTTTCAGGTCTTGATTGAAGCGTCAAATCTACCCCCTTATTATAATCCTCAATGTTTCTGTTCGTTGATAAGACAACCTGTTTGATCCAGCCGATTTTCTCTTCCATCTCCTCTGGAGTCGTCACAAGTCTGAGTGTATCGCCTATTATGAAGATCTTCCTATCCCAGAGGTGTTTGCTTGTTCTCCACTCTCTTTCGAATATGTCCTGCCAAACGTGGTCTGGTTCCGAGTCTAAGGGAATGTCGATAATGTATGCGTTGGGAAAATAATGGTCTTTCCTTACGGTGATGTTGTCAATGCTAACTGATTCTTGGAGGTTAATTTTTTTAACGTGCATCATTCTTTTTTCACAGTATACATGGCAATTGTCAGGTTACTTAAGTTTTATCCAAAAACTGAGAGCCCAAAATTTCTTTTCGTTGATGAAGACCGAATTTTTCTCAGCAAATTTTATATAGAGTCATACAACATGCTTATAGAAAAGAGGGATGCTGCTTGAATGTGAACATAATAGGAGCTGTTGGTGGCATTTTGGCTTTTGTCAGTATAGTGCTCCCGTGGTGGACATTTTCGGTGTTGGGCTTATCAATGGATGTTTACCTATTCCAAGTAACAGCCCCCTCGGGCATCACAGTAACCATGGATCTCTGGTTTGGCTGGATGGCTCTTTTCTTTGTTGCCATAGGCGGCTTAGTCGGAATTGCTGGCAGCGTAATAAAAGGTGGGAAGAACATGCTCCTAGGGTGCGGGGTGCTTGGATTACTTGCGATAGTGGTCTTCGCATGGGGCATGCAGACGCGCCTTCCTTCGGCGCCGGGAGTGGGTATAGGCTTGATGTCAAGTGGACCAGGCTACTCGACTTATCTCTCCTACGGCTTTTGGCTGGCACTAGCCTCTGCAGTTTTGTCCCTCGCTGGCTACTTTAGGCATCCGAAAGAACTTGAACCATCTGCCTAAAAATCTGTTTCTACTTTTTGGTTTGATTTCCGTCCCTTGAGAAGACAATTCTCTATTCATGCATATAATTAATGCATAAGAAAGCTAGTTGACTAGCAATTCTAGGTCTACCGAGAGAAAGTGTGGCGTTCGCCTGAAGAACCCTTTCCGTAGGGTTCGTCTACTCTTTTGCGAGCGTTATTTCCATCGTTGAAACCATTCGTGCCCTGTTTTGTCCTTCTTTTGGTGGCATCTCTTCTGTCCCTATCGCTATCTTGCTGATTTTTAGGTCTTTCAGGAAGCGGCTCCTGACTATTTCGGCCACGTCTACCGCGGTTGTGATTGCTCTTCCTCGGGCTTTCATTGTTACCTCTTTGGCGTTGGATGCTGAGAGGCTTGTGACTACTGCTAGAACGTAGCTCATTGCGGGTTTGTTCCCGACGTAGATTGTTTCTGTTTTTTCCGTCATTTTTACATTACTCCTTTACTGTTTATTCTGGTGTTTAGCGTTGTTGTGTTATTTTGGCGTTGACAACAGAACGCTACGTTTCATTAATTAAGCAGACTTCCTTATAAGCGCAATTAGAGATGCGGAATGTCTTCTTGTCCTTTGGGTTTTTAAGACACGTTAGCTATAGTATTAGTTGATTGAGGGACTGGTGTTTGAAGGAGATTCTGAAGAATTGGGGCAAGGAGCTTTGGATAGCTGAAGAGGCAGAGTACGGCGGAAAGATTCTGATAGTCAAGGAGAACAGGAGCACTTCTCAGCATTTTCATAAGGACAAGAAAGAGACCATCTACTGTTTCAAGGGCTTGGTGGACATAGTGTTGACCGACAGGACGGTTACTTTGAAGGAGGGAGACGACATAACGCTTCTTCCCAAAACGATACACAGCATAGTGGGAAAGAAGGACTCGATACTGTTTGAGGTTTCCACCCCGCAGCTGGCTGACGTGGTGAGAATTCAAGAAAACGTGAAGAAGAAGTAGAACCCAGAATCATCGTCCCTATTTTTCCCTTGTATTAAGAGAATACCTAATGGCAAGCACTCTGCAACCTTGCGGAAGAACAGATTTCTTGGCGAATTAAAAGGATTAAAGTTTAGCCGACTAATTCAACGGTCGTTCCTAGAGCCTGACCGGGCACTCCTTTCCGGAATTTGACTCTGACCACGCCTTTCTTTCCGTGTAAACCCACAATTTTCCCGATAAACTTGTTCTTTCCCTCTTTCCAAACTACTTTTCGCCCGATAAGCTGGCCTGCTAGAGACACGGAGGTTACATGTGCGAATTGGATTAGGCATTCCTTTGACTTTTGCGTTCTGATGCCTATTCGATAGTTTACTATTGTTCCATGAACTGGTTGAGACAAGGGGGTTTCACCGTTGCAACCTTTCTTTTAAGACGTAACTAACGTTTAAATCTGTTTCGCTTTGCCTTAGCTCCTGTCTGCCACCCACAACAGTGTATACCGCGCTTAAATCTGGCCTTGCCCACAAAAAGCCATTCTGACTGGAAAATCGCCACGAAATCAACCTCGATTGCGTACATCCTCACATATCTTAATATGTGACCAAGTGTATTATATTAATAAGTAGAATCCTCGTAGAGAAGAATATTGACAAAAGCACTGTTAACGATTTTTGTCATTTTTCTTAACCATTCTACTGAAAAACAAGAGGTGAAAACCATGGAATTAGCAGATAAGTATGTAAGCAAGCCTGCACAATCGTGGACCAGCAGAGCAGAAAGAAAACATCCACTTAAAGTGGATTATTACTCTGAATTGAGAAGTTGGCTGCAGCATGCAATGTTGGAAGCAGAAAAGAACAAAGACTTCAACAAGAAAGGTCAGTTCTTAAGTCTTTTAAAAGATCTCTAAAATTGTCCAAGAACTGTCCTTATGACGGAAGTAATGTGAGGAAAAGAGTAGAAAAGCCTTGAGAAACAAAGTGTTAGGCGGCGAATACCTTGCTTTTCTTTCAATAAAATACGAGGTCGACCCTGACAAACTTTTTTATGCGTTAACCTCAGCAGGAGAAAATCAAAAATCCAGATGTGGACATCTATCAATTGAATGCCGCGGCAAAACACGAGATAAAGCCATCTTTTTGATCATGAACGACTCCAGAGTTGTTGCACAATTTCCAGTATCTAGGGAATTTCTCTTGGAACGAAACAATCCTATTAAAGATTTCATGAAAACCGCCATGATTCGCAGACATCTAGTTAAGAAGAATAATGGATCACGTTATTTTTCCATCAAGGATTTGCGAACTGGAATGAGCCATGTTAATTTGAAGGCGAAAGTTCTGGAAATTCCACGACCAAAACTTGTCTTTACACGGTTTGGAAACTACGCCAGCGTAGCTAACGCCTTGATAGCTGATGAAACTGGAAAGATCAAACTGTGTTTGTGGAATGAGCAAATAAACTCCATTTCCATAGGCGACACCATTCAAATCGAGAATGCACGAACGTCTACATTCAGAGGCGAAAGGCAAATAAACATTGGAAAAAAAGGAACGTTCAGTAATATCGAAGACTCGGATTCCCCTCTAAAAGAAGAGCAGAGCTTGCACGGCTGTTTAACGTAATCAGTTTTTGTAGTATAGGGTAAACGTGCGCTATCTATAAAAGGCAAGCCTTTCTTAACTATCACAAAGCTTGGAGAAACCATGACAGAAGAACCTGACAACAATGAAACAACTTCGCCAGAAAAGCTCTTGATCGACAACCCATCTGACTTTAAGTTCCACGCCGCCTATCTCGCCTATTCTAACGCCTACGACAGAACAACCAACCCCGAGACAAAAAAACAGCTGAATCAGAACATCAGTGCTCTTCAGCAAAGTCAAATAGACTACCCGACCTTTTACAGAAACATAAGTCAGTACCGAACAGAAGAAGGCTCTCAATATAGTTATGGTAGAACTCTAATAAAAACGCAGAGAAAACGAGACTGGCGCAGAAAAACACAAAGACACGAAAGAATCGAACGGCACAAGAAATAACTACACGCACTAATGGCAGAAAGACGCTGGCTACAAAAGTCAAGCGTTTTTTACTGGTAAACTGTGTTAGATTTAAACTCCACAACATCTCAAATTGGACTTCTTTGGCTGGAAACGAGGGTATGAGCCTCGATAGTCGACCTTAGCCAAAAGCCCTTATCACGTTCGATATCCAACGATGTTGTAAATTGAAAGGCAGACTAATTTGGCAAGGATGAAGTCAAGATCGTTTGCGAGCAAATGCTTTTACATTCTACTTGAATATTATCTATGTTCAAGGTGATGCTTAAATTGGTTAAGTGGGAGTATAAGGTGGTCCTGATAAAGACACAGATTCATTCAGATCATTTCCAAGCCGACAGGAAACCAGTCATAGAGGATGTTCAAAATGACCTGAACGCCCTAGGCAATGAAGGATGGGAGCTTGCTAGCGTCCAAGACATTAGGCTGCCAGACGGCAGAATGTTCACTGTCGCCTACCTCAAGAGACAAAAGAGAGCCAGCTAGCGCGCGCTCTATTTAGTTGATATGGTGAAAAAAATTACGCCTCCAAATTGGCTGATTCGCTTGCCTGCTGGCGTTTCCGCATTAACTATTCTTGTCTTCACTTTCCTGTTCTTTGAAATCTGCAATAACCTGTGAATCCTGTTCTTGTCTTCACTGTCAGTAAGATACTTGTCTGTGAGCATCAGATATGCCGTTCCGAAGTCATTACCCCTCTCTCGATCATAGATCATGTCTTCGATTTCTTTAAGTGAAAACAGGATCACGGAGTTACTGTCGATGCTGGAGAGATGTTTCTCCAATATGTCGACGATGTAATCAGCCTCTCCTGAGGTCGTCCCTGCGACTAGCTTGCGGAATTCTTTGGTTTTCACCAGTTCGGTCACTTTGTGAGGCTGGTCTGCTGAGCCGACTAGCTCAGCGAAAGTAACCCTATTCGGCCCTTTCGATTGAATTAGATACATGTGATGTTTTCGCACATGGTTCAGAAAGTCTGCGGCATAAGTGGTTTTCATTGGAGCCGTGACCACGATGCTTCTTACCCCCTCCTTAAGCACTGGTCTCAACGCATCAATCACAGATTCGTGAAAATTATACAGAACCCTTTCATCTGTCCTCCTTACGCCAAACCCTAACCTAAGTTGCAGTTTTACGACGTGACTAAATATCTGCCACAGAACCGCATGGTCGGCCTCAAAATCCACAAGAAGTGCTACTGAGTGCCCGCGTTTGTAGCCTTGTTTCCGCTTAACCTTTGTCACTAATATCTTGCCCTTCCTATATTCAATTGCAATACAGTCTTTTATGAGGATAGTGTCTGACACATTTGGGGTTCGGCAATTCGAGTCATATATGCCTGCGCTAAAGTTTTTATCTTAAAATTCGGGCGCTGTCGATTTGAATTGTAATTGAGTTGGTTTTTTATGTTCAAATTTCAACTCCACCTGCAGTATCTCAAACTGGTCTATTTGGCTGAAATAAGCTCATAATAAGCCCAAAACTAAGGTGCGGGGGGTTAGGTTTATACTTACTTACGTTTAAAACTGCCAAATCCTTTGGTCAGCTTCTCCCAAGTTATGCATATTGCTCTAAACGATGAGCGTACCGCTTGTAGAACAGTCTTTTCAGGACTTCCACCAACACTAGGTAAGCTCCGACGAACCCTACTAGGAACGCGAAGAACTTGATTGGAGGCGCGACAAATTCGAATAATTCACCTAAAGGTGTGAAAGGAAGAACTATCGCTATGCCAACGATGATTAGACTTGTGAGGAGCAAAAGCTTGCTTGGTTTGCTCTTGTAGAAGGGTGATGATCTTGTTCTTATCGCGAATATTACTAGTGTCTGCGTGCATAGAGATTCGATAAACCATGCCGTCCTGAACAGGGACACGTTAGTGTAGTCACTGAATACTTGGAGCATAATAAAGAATGTTAGAAAGTCGAAGATAGAGCTTATCAGTCCAAAGAAAATCATGAAGTTTCTGATATATGTAGCGTCCAGTCTTTTCGGTTTTTGGATGTATTCTTGGTCAACATTGTCCGTCGGGATAGTGACTTCGGACACGTCGTACAACATGTTGTTAAGGAGTATCTGTGTTGGAAGCATTGGAAGGAACGGCAAGAACATAGAGGCTCCAGCAGCACTGAACATGTTTCCGAAATTCGAACTGATACCCATGAGAACATACTTCATCGTGTTCCCAAAGGTCTTCCTGCCTTCCAGAACCCCTGCATTCAGTACTGTCAGGTCTTTATGTAGCAGTATTATATCTGCAGACTCCTTCGCAACATCAACTGCATTCTCAACGGATATGCCGACGTCTGCCGTGTGCATGGATGTTGCGTCGTTGATGCCGTCTCCGAGGAAACCAACGACATGCCCGTTTCTTTTCAACGCGCTCATGATTCTGTCCTTTTGGGCTGGGCTGACCCCTGCAAACACATTGGCTTTCTCCACAATTCTCGTAAGAGCATTATCTTGAAGCCTAGCAACGTCGCTTCCGAGAACGACTCCTTTGACCTCGAAGCCAAGCTGCTCACAAACCTTTCTAGTGACTAGCTCATTGTCGCCGGTAAGAATTTTCAGCTCTATTCCAGCCTTTTTCAGGAGCTGTAGCGATTCTTTGGAGCTTTCCTTAGGTGGGTCCATAAACGCTATGAAGCCTAAGAAAATCATGTCCCTCTCGTCCTTCACGGAGTAAGCGGGCTTTTCTTCAGTTCTTCTATACGAGACTCCGAGAACTCTGAAGCCTTGGGAACTTAATCTGTAATAGTTGTCCCGCATCTTCTTTTGTTGCTCGCTTGTAAAGTCGATTATCTTGTTTTCAAGTTCAAAGCGCGAACACACGCTGGCAACTTCTTCAAGGGCTCCCTTGCAAATCATCAATCTGCTTTCTTCGTGCTCGACGATGATAGAGACGCGTCTTCTTATGAAATCAAACGGCACTTCATCCACTTTGTCGAAGCCCTTCACGTCCAAGTGCTTGTACCTAAGCACAGCGCCATCAAGAGGGCTCTTGAGTCCTGTTTCATAATAACTGTTCACGAAGGCATACAATAACACTTTTTCACTGTCTTTCCCTTCAATATCCACGTGTAGAACAAGCGTGATCACGTTCTCTGTCAACGTGCCTGTCTTGTCAGTGCATAATACATCCATGTTCCCGAAGTTCTGAATGGAGGCCAAACGCTTCACTATGACATTTTTTTTCGACATTTCAAGAGCCCCTCTTGAAAGGTTCACGGAGACTATCATGGGCAAAAGCTCGGGCGTCAGTCCGACTGCCAAGGCCACGGCGAAAAGAAGAGATTCCAAAATGTCGGACTGCTGTTGAGAAACCGCCGGTTTAAGGAAGGCGTTTATGAAAAAGACAAAGATCACCAGAACCAAGGCGACTTGCATGATCAGAAAACCGAACCTTCTGAGTCCCCTTTCGAACTCTGTTTCAGGAACTCTTCCAACAAGCTCTTTTGCAATCTTTCCGTACTCGGTTGAGCCGCCGGTTCTCACTGCAACTGCAGTCGCTGTTCCGCTTACGACGGAGGTCCCCAGGAAGACACAGTTGTTTGCTTCAGTGATCGTTGCACTCCTAACCGCTGTTGTTGCGGTCGCCTTCTCCACTGGAAATGATTCGCCCGTCAATCCCGACTGGTCTACGTATAGATCCTTCAAGTTAATCAATCTCGAGTCGGCTGGCACGATATCACCAGCTGAGAGATAGACTATGTCGCCTGGAACGACCTCGGAAAGCTGCACTTCTTTCTTGGCGCCATCTCTGAAGACCGTTGCGGTGGTAACTACCCTTTTCTTTAGCATCTCGGCGGATTTTTCAGCTTTTGATTCTTGGTAAATGTCCAGAACTATGCTGAGCAATACTATTGAAAATATGATAATCGCATCTGTTCCTGACCCGATAAGACCCGAGATCAAACCCGCAAAAAGCAATATGATCACCAAGGGATTTCTCAGGTGATAAAGGAACTCAGTGACAACGGTCCGTCTCTTCCTCTGGGGAAGTTGATTATAGCCATACGTTTGAAGGCGACTTCTTGCCTCTTCAGAAGTTAGGCCTAACTGAGAAGTGCTTAACCTTGCAAGAACATCTTCAATAGGTAAGCTCAGGATTTCTTCTAGGTTTGCAGATTGCGAATAGCTTGACGTTTCCTCCACATTTTTCTTTGTCGTGTGTCTTATCCCCACGACCTTCACCCTCGATAATCCTAGATTGCAATAGTTGAGCTACCTTCCTCATTCAGCATTGGAGTTGATTGCACTCCTGCTCTAATACGTGTTTTGGTTCTAGGCACTGATTGCTCTCGCTTCACAGAAGTAGCGTTCACCGAAACCCATTAAAGATCAGATCCAATTGCAATCTTCGATAACCTAGAAAAAATCTCGAACTCTCCTCAAGAGCTATATTCAATATAGCTTTCCGAAGAATGGTAGTTTTAAACCCTTAATCGAGATTAAGTGCGGGGGGTGGGACCCCCACTCGACTTTACCGGTAAAAATACGCTGTGATATGCTTGACGAGGGTTCACAATTCTAAGGCAGTCATCACCATTGTCTTGCCGGGATGAGGTTTGAACTGTAGCCCGATGGCAATGTCTCCCGCGATCCTTTTTTCCATTGTTTAATTTGTTACTCTGCGTTTACGAGGCTCACGGAACTGGTTTTCGGCGGAACCAATCTGTCCTTTGGGCGCAAATCCGCTGGAACGTGTGCAAAAAAGTTATCTGAGTTACAGCTTACCATAAAAAGCGCACAGGAGATATTTCATGCGTCATCCTACAGTTAGAGGAACTTACTACGAGATGGGTTACCATTATGGAAAGAAACGCGTAAAAAATGGGTTTAAGATGCCAACCTCATCAGAGGATGAACTTGCTTTTGCAAGTACGTCGGAAGCTGAAATCAAGCGTGTTTTTCCAGAAATCCTGCAGGAGATTACGGGTTTAGCGGACGCGTGCGATGTACGATATGAACAGGCGGCAGCGATGTTGTTCAATATAGGTGTTTTCAAAGCCAAGCCTGAGTGCAGTATCCTAGCCTCCTTCACCGACTCGGACGTTCTAGTGGGGCGCAATTACGATTTCTTTTACAGCTTCAAGAAATACGATGAAAGCTATCTAACTTGTCCCGATAAGGACTATTGGAGCCTTGGCCATACAGATATTCTCATAGGGCGAGATGACGGCATAAATGAAAAAGGTTTAGCAATAGCCATGACCAGCGTACAACCTAATGCAAGGGAAAGCCGTCCTGGCATGACCTTCTGCGTTACAGTAAGATGTGTTCTTGACAAATGTGCGAATGTGAAAGAAGGAGTAAGGGTTCTTACTGATGTAAAACACATCTCAACCTACAACTTTCTGCTTGCAGACAAAGAAAGAAACATGGCCGTCGTTGAAGCCTCTTCGGAGAAGGTGCGAGTGCGCAAACCACAGAAAGGGGAGAACTTCATGGTGTGCACGAATCATTTTGTACATCCTGAGATGCAGGGCATGGAGAATCTGAGTGCGAGAAACACAAGTGAATGGGATTCTCTGCCTAGGTATACGACAATTTCCAATGCCTTGAGAAAATACAACAGTAAGATCAATGTGGCAATCGTTGAGAATATCCTTTCAGATCACAGTGGCTACGTGTGCTCCCACCAAGAAAAAATCAAACTCGGCACGCTTTGGTCAATAGTCATTTCGTTGAAGGAACTCCAACTGTCCAGAGCTGAAGGACACCCATGCAAAGCAAAATATAGACAGGATCCGCGTCTCATCATCGCACTTAACAAAAGAAAAACACAGTGACTTGGCGCACGTTCTGGGTCTAGACTGGCTCTTTGGCTAAAATACGCTCAGATTGTGCCTGAAATTATGGTGCGGGGGGTGGGATTTGAACCCACGAACCCCTACGGGATAGGCTCCTGAAGCCTACGCCTTTGGCCATGCTCGGCGACCCCCGCATCGTTAGTGAAGTGTTGTGTGAAAAGGTTTAAGAGTTACTGTACGCTCTTAAATCGAGACGGTGAATCTAGATGCCCACGCACGGTTCGCTCTCCAAGGCTGGAAAGGTCAGGTCTCAAACACCTAAGATACAGCCCACTCCAAAGAAAAGACCCAGCCCACGCTTCAGGAACAAGCGAAACTATGAGAAGCGGCTGATTCTGCAGAGAAAGCCCGGACAGAACTGGGTCTAGACAACAGTTAAACCTCTATTCTAACAATACATGAGAACGCAAGTTTCAACCTATTTATAGAGGGCTATAACTTCTGCAGAGCACAAAAACAGACAGCAAGTTTTGTTGGTGAGAAAGGAACCAAACTTTTATCTCTTTTCTGAAACATACTCCAAAGCATGAACGATGCTACGCTCGCAATTCTGAACGCCAACGTTATCACGCTAGATTCTAAACATCCCAAAGTAGAAGCAGTAGCCACCCAAAACGGAAAGATAATCGCCGTTGGCTCCAACAAAGAAATCCGCAAACACATAAGCAGCAAAACACGAGTGATTGACGCCAAAAACAAGACAGTCATCCCAGGACTTGTTGACTGCCATGTCCACATGACAGGCTTCGGACAGTCCCTACAGACACTCGACTTACGAAACGCAAAATCCATACAAGAAATGCAACAAAAACTACGAGCACACACCACCAAAAACCCAGAAAGACAATGGATTCTTGGAGGAAGATGGGACCAAGAGAAATTCGCTGAAAAACGCTACCCGACACGATGGGACTTAGACGCTGCTGTTGCAGAAAAACCCGTTTTTCTAACTCGCGTTTGCGGTCACATAGCAGTTGCTAACAGCAAAGTCTTGCAGCTTGCCGACATAACTAAGGAAACTGTTGTTGAAGGCGGAAAAATAGACTTGGACGAAGCTAATGGAGAGCCTAATGGAATTTTGCGTGAAAACGCGATGGAACTTGTTTGGAAAGTCGTTCCCAAGCCAAGTCGAAAAGAGCTTGAAGAAAACTGTCTCATTGCATGCAGAAAAGCCGTTAAAGCTGGACTTACAGACGTTCATTGGCTTCTGAATTCTGCGGAAGAAATGCACGTAATACAAAGGCTTTATACTGAAGGAAAACTGCCTTTAAGGGTTTATTTAGGCGTTCCAGCGGACCTTCTGGACGAATTAGTCAGTTTAGGACTGCTTACGGGCTTTGGAAACGACATGGTTAAGATTGGCTTCGTCAAAATCTTTGCTGACGGTTCTTTGGGTGCACGGACTGCGGCTTTGAAGCAGCCTTACGCTGACAAGCCTGAAACATGCGGTATAGTACTTTGCACGCAGAAAAAACTAAACAAACTAGTTTCAAAGGCGCACAAGGCTGGTTTGCAGTTGGCTATTCACGCTATAGGCGACCGTGCAATAGAAAGTGTCCTAAAAGCTTATGAAAAGGCTTTGCGAGAATATCCGCTGGAAAATCATAGGCATAGAGTTGAGCACTGTTCTGTTCTCAATCCTAGGCTGATTAGGCGTGTGAAGCGTTTGGGTTTGATGGCCTCTGTGCAGCCGCATTTCGTTGTTTCAGACTTCTGGGTTGTTGACCGTGTTGGCAGAGCGAGGGCACGTTGGGTGTACCCGTTTAAAACATTAATGAACGAAGGAGTGGTTGTTGCCGCTGGTTCGGATTGTCCAGTGGAACCTATAAGTCCGTTGCTTGGCATCTGGGCTGCAGCTACAAGAAAGAGTTTTCCAGAAGAAAGTCTCACAGTTGAGGAAGCGCTTGGGACTTACACTTTGAATGCTGCTTATGCTTCTTTTGACGAGGACAGAAAAGGAACTGTTGAAGCTGGAAAGTTTGCGGATTTAACCATTCTGTCTGATGATCTGTTTAAGATTCCGCCAGACAAGATTAAGGATGTTAAAGTGGAAATGGTAATCGTTGATGGAAGAGTGGTTTACGCTAGAAAGTGAGCGTGTGCTTAGGGGAGTTTATTTGCCTCTTCTATGCTATTCAGTATGGTTGCCTTAGATTTGAGCACAAGCAGAGCCTTAAGAGAAATTATCGAAATCCTAATGCGCGTTTCCTCACCTACAAGCGACGATGTTAACAAAGCTAAGATGCAAATCGCAGCAAAATATCAGCTTGAGAAGGTGCCATCAAATTCCGAAATCATCCGCATGCTCAAACCGGAAGAAAAAAGTAGACTATTGCCACTTTTGCGAAGAAAAATCACGCGCACGATATCTGGCGTGACAGTTGTAGCTGTTATGACAAAGCCTTATCCTTGTCCGCAACCTGAGCCATGTGCATACTGTCCAGGTGGACCACCTTTTGGTGTGCCGCAGAGCTATACTGGTTTTGAACCTGCTGCGATGCGTGGTTTGCAGAACGAGTTTGACCCCTATTTGCAGGTTAGAAGCCGAATTGACCAGTTGAAGGCTATAGGGCATAGTGTTGACAAAGTGGAGTTAATCGTGATGGGTGGCACTTTTCCTGCAACACCGCTTGATTATCAAGCATGGTTTGTAGAACGTTGCCTAGACGCTATTGCTGAAAAAGAATCTGCCAACCTTGATGAGGTAAAGAGGAACGCTGAAACTGGCATGATCCGTAATGTTGGTATAACTGTGGAAACGAGACCTGATTGGGCTAAGGAAACGCACGTAGATCACATGTTAAGCATGGGTGTGACACGCATAGAATTAGGTGTCCAAAATCCGAATGATGAGATTTATCGTTTGGTGGGCAGAACTCACGGTGTTAAGGATGTTGTGGAAGCTACGCGCATAATGAAGGATGCTGGGTTGAAGATAGTGTATCATTTGATGCCTGGGTTGCCAGGTTCAAACCTGAAAGCAGACTTGGAAGCCTTCAGAGAGGTTTTCATGAATTCTTGTTTCAAGCCTGACATGATTAAGATTTATCCATGCTTGGTTTTGAAGGGTACAAAGGCTTATGAATGGTACCGTAAAGGCGAATACGAACCTTACACAAGCGAGGAAGCGGTAAACCTTATCGTCGAAATCAAGAAGATTGTGCCCTCTTGGGTTCGCATAATGCGTGTTCAACGGGATATTCCTGCAGGGTTGATTGAGGCGGGTGTGAAGAGGAGTAATTTGCGTCAATTGGTGCACAAGAAACTCAGGGAACAAGGCGTGAGGTGTGGGTGTATTCGTTGTAGGGAGGTTGGGCATAGGATGATGGTTGATGAGGTGAAGCCTAATCCGGATGAGGTCAAGATTTTAACGACAAAATATGCAGCTTCTGAAGGAGAAGAAATTTTTATCTCTGCTGAGGATGTGGAGAATGATGTTTTGATTGGTTATCTGAGGTTGCGTGTTCCTTCTGAAAAGGCTCACAGGCCAGAAGTAAAGGATAAGTCATGCTCGATTGTGCGTGAGCTTCATGTTTATGGACCTTTGGTGCCTGTTGGGAAACGTTTGGCGAAGGCGTGGCAGCATAAAGGCTATGGCGGTGTCTTGTTGGGTGAAGCTGAATGCATAACACGTGAGGATTATGGTTTAAGAAAGATTTTAGTGTTAAGCGCTTTAGGCACAAAGGAGTACTATATGCGGTTTGGCTATGGGTATGATGGAGTTTACATGTCAAAGATGCTGGGTTAAGTGTGCGTTTTTATGCTCTGCGGGTTGTTATAGCCCCCTATAAATAGGTTGAAACACTGGTTTGACTGGGAAATTCGTCGCACGTCTGAATTTTCATCTTGTCAAACAAACTCTTGTGTTTGAAATGATCCTGACGACTTTATCGTCAAAGGGACTATTCTGCTTAAGTTTAAAAGTCCACATCTTCACATAATCATTTATGGAAGAAAGATATCGCCAATTGAAGATGATTGCTGAGAGGGAAATGCAAGGGGCAAGCCCTGCTCATGATATTAACCATGTGATGAGAGTCTACGAGTTGTGCTTGAAATTGGCAAAGTATGAACCAAATGTTGATTTGGATGTCTTAAGAACCGCAGCCTTACTCCATGACATCGCAAGAACTAAAGAAGACAAAGACGTACAAGCAGGCTTCCTGAACGTTGACCATGCCGCTCTCGGTGCTGAGATGAGTGCTGAAATCTTGAGGGAGTTAGGCTATTCGAAGGAAAAGATAGAATGTATCAAGCATTGCATCGCAACCCACAGATTCAGAGGAGGAAATCCACCAAACACAATAGAAGCGAAGATTCTGTCTGACGCCGACAAATTGGATGTTTTGGGAGCCACGGGAATCGCAAGATCATTCACGATTGGGGGAGAAAATGGCCAGAAGATATATTCGGACATGCCCACAGATGAGTACATCAAACAGAATCTTGCTGGTGGCAAAGCTAACGGAAGAATAATCGACCCGTCAAAGCACGCGTCAAACCTCGAGTTCGAAACAAAATTCAAGCGCATCCCAGGCAAGCTTTATACTCAAAAGGCAAGAGAAATTGCCAGAGAAAGACTGGAATACATGAAGCAGTTTTTCGACAGATTAAAAAGAGAAATTGACGGGCAACTCTAGACGCGTAATCATTGTTTCCCAAGTGGTATGATTTCCTCGCAATATGGAGTGTATGGTCTTATACGCTTGTAATTCTACAAAAGTATATTAATCTTCAAATTCAACCACCAGCATATGCGATAAAGTTAAAGACAATAACCGCTTTCTCTACCAATTGAAACGTCGGAGAATCAAGAAATGAGTGGAAAAGAGGAATTTTCGGGCTACAAAGGCGAGGCATTTGAAGCTATTAGGAAAATTCAAGCCGATGTAGGCGACGTAATACGTGTAACACAGAATGGCGAAGTTTACGAAGGCATCTTGATTCCCCGTTCGGAATACGGGGACGAAAAGCACATTGTAATAAAATTGAAGAGCGGTTACAACATCGGCGTACACATAACACCAAACACAAAAATAGAGAAAATAGGAAAAGGGGCAAAACCCGCATTCGCTCCACCTCCACCACCAGAACAAAAGCCAGAACTGCCCAAAGTCGCCATCATAAGCACCGGCGGAACAATAGCCAGCCGCGTCGACTACCGAACAGGAGGCGTTAGACCCGCCCTGACGGCAAGCGACCTCTACAGCGTCGTCCCAGAACTAGCCAACATAGCGCGAATAGACGCCCAAATACTGTTCAGCCTCTTCAGCGAAAACTTAACCCCAAAGCATTGGACAGAAATCGCGGAAACCATTGCCAAACAAATTTCTGAAGGTGTCGAGGGCGTCGTAATAGCGCACGGAACAGACACCATGGGCTACACGGCAGCAGCCCTAAGCTTCGCACTGCAAAACCTTCCTGTCCCAGTCATAATCGTGGGTTCTCAACGTTCGGCAGACCGCCCAAGCTCTGACGCCGCGACAAACCTCATAGGCGCAGTCACCGCAGCAGCAAAAGCTCCCTTCGCCGAGGTCACGATAGCGATGCATGAAACACCGTCTGACAACTCAATAACACTCCACAGAGGCACGAAAGTCAGAAAATGCCACACGAGCAGAAGAGACACGTTCAAATCCGTAAACGCTTCTCCGCTGGCGAGAATAGAGGACCAAAAAGTCGTCATGCTAACAGAGGATTATAGGAAGCGTGACCCATCAAGGAAATTAACGCCAAAGCCAAAATTCGACGAAAAAGTCGCATTAGTGAAGTTTTATCCGGGGATGAACCCGGCAATCATTGACTGGTACGCTGAAAACGGATACAGAGGCGTCATTCTTGAAGGAACAGGTTTAGGACACGTTGGAAAATACTGTTTTGAGGCGATAAAAAACGCTGTGAAACACGGCGTTGTCGTCGCTATGACTTCCCAGTGCATCTGGGGACGAGTAAACATGAACGTTTACGATTGTGGCCGTGACCTGCTTGCATTAGGCGTAATTCCCTTAGAAGACATGCTTCCGGAAACAGCGGTTGTTAAGCTCATGTGGGTCTTTGGACAGACGCGAGATGTAGAGGAAGCCAAGAAACTCCTGATGGCGAACATCGCGGGCGAGTTTTCACCGCGAACCCTTCTCGAGAAAATAGGCGACGAGTGAGGAGGAGTTGGCTGCGCATGGAAACAGACTATCACAAGATTGGGTTAAAAGTTGGGTTAGAAATCCACCAGCAGCTGGACACTTCTGCGAAGCTGTTCTGTCAATGCAAGCCCGAGCTGTTCAAAGAAGAGCCCGAAATCACGTTTCTGCGAAGTCTTAGACCAACACAAAGCGAGTTGGGACAGATAGACCCAGCAGCCTACTTCGAATTCCAGAAAGGACTCAAAATCCTCTACGAAGCAAGCAGAGCAACATCATGCCTTGTCGAAATGGACGAAGAACCACCCCATCCACTCAACATGGAAGCGGTCGAGACAGCCCTAACGGCGGCTCTATTGATGAAGGCTAAGCCTGTTGACGAGATTCATGTTATGCGCAAGACCGTCATAGACGGCTCGAACACCACGGGCTTCCAGAGAACGTGCGCAACCGCTTTGAACGGCGAAATCAAGGTAGGCGAGAAGACTGTCCCGATTCAGCACGTGAGCCTAGAGGAAGACGCTGCCAGAATAATGAGTCGAGAAGCCAGCCTAATACATTATCGAATAGACCGTCTAGGAATACCATTGGTAGAAGTTGCAACCGCGCCGGTCATAAACTCGCCAAAGGAAGCCGGAGAAGTCGCGCTAGCGATAGGACGAATACTGCGAGCCACCGGAAAAGTCAAGCGAGGCCTGGGCACAATCCGACAAGACCTGAACGTCTCAATACCTAAAGGCGCGCTCATAGAGATTAAAGGAGCGCAGGAGCTTGAACTGCTTCCACTCGTTGTGGAGTACGAGGTCCAACGCCAACTAAACCTCATCAAAATAACTGAAGAACTCAAAGAAATGGGCGTGAACACGGAAGAAATAAGGGAAGAGTTTTTGGACGTGACTCGCGTTTTCAAGCAAACACAGTGCAAGGTCATCCGCAAAGCCTTGGACAAGAATCAGCAAGTTTTGGCTGTGAAGCTGCCGAGGTTTAGGGGTTTTCTTAGGCGGGAACTGGTGCCGAACTTCCGTCTCGGAACAGAGATGGCGGATAGAGCGCGTTTCTGGGGAAGGGTTGGAGGAATATTTCACACCGACGAGCTGCCAGCATATGGAGTTACAGCAGAAGAAGTGGAAGAGCTAAGAAAGGCTGTCAAAGCCAAAGAACAAGACGCCGTGGTGTTCGTTGCAGACACCCCGGAAAACGCCAGAGACGCACTGAAAGCCGTTGTGGAAAGAGCCAGAGAAGCCACAGAAGGCGTGCCGGAGGAAACTCGAGGACCGAACCCTGACGGAACAACACGCTACATGCGACCGAGACCCGGAGCGGCGAGGATGTATCCAGAGACGGACATTCCACCGACACAGATAACCGAAGACTACGTAAAGAAGATTAAGACGCGTCTACCCGAACTTCCGGAGCAGAAGCTTGAGCGTTTAATGAAAGAGTGCAAACTGAATCAGAAGTTGGCCAAGCAAGTCATGGACTCTGAGTACAGTGAGTTATTTGAAACGGTCGTAAAGGAGAGCGGTGTTTCGCCAACGACGGTTGCGGTGTTCCTAACTGAAACGCTAAAGGCTCTGAAGCGCGACGGCGTGGAAACAGAGAAGGTTTCTGATGGACAGATTCGAGAAGTTTTCACGAGCATAGCCACTGGCATACTGACGAAAGAGGTTTTAGGCGACGTTTTTGTCTGGTTATCAAAGCATGAAGGCGAAAATGTACGCGAAGCAATAAGTGCTCTTGGCTTGAAAGCGGTCTCTGATGAGGAGTTGAGCGCTTTGGTTGATAAGGCTATTGAGGACAATAAAAAGTTGGTTCAAGAGCGAGGCGAAGACAGTTTCGGCGTTCTCATGGGCATCATCATGAAGGACTCGCGGGGAAAGATTGACGCCGTCCGGTTGAGTAAAGTGTTAAAAGATAGATTAAAGGAAGCCACGAAGTAGCGCTTCTCATTTGTAATCTTTGAGTGCGATGACCGGCGCTGACTGCGCTTTTATGGATTCTCCGCAGTATGGGCACATCTTGAATTCTGGAAGCAGTGGCTTTCCGCATGTCGGGCAGATGTTTGGAGACTGCACTTTTTCCTCGATCTTCTTGATTTCTTTTTTGAGACCGCTTAGTTCTGTTCTCATTTTCTCTACGTTTTCTTTTATCGGCTGAATCTCTTTGACTTCGGTTCTAACGTTGCAGATTAGATCTTTGACCTGCCCTAGGATTCCGCTGTTGGATTCTATAGTTTCGCTCATTGCGTCGAGTATTTCGCCCTTCTCCTCTAGCAGTTGGGCTTCCACCGCGGTTTGTGTTTTGGCGTCTGAGAGTATTTTGTTTAGGAAGGTTTCGACCGGGTTTTCGAATGCTACTGCACAGGTTATGCCCCAGAAGATGACGGTGGCGGCGGCGCTTGCTCCGAAGTACATCATGGGCGGTATGGTTTGCAGCTTCTCGCCTAGAAGCGGGTACAGTTGTAAAAGCCTGATCTGACCGTTGAAGACTAGAACGGAGGTTGCTTCGATTAGGTGGATGAGGGCGATGAAGGTTAGGCTGCTGAAGAGCCATACGGCGATTCCCTTTTTGACCAAACACATTCCTCAGGCTTGCTGCGTTCGTAACTAAAGGTAATAGCGTATCTTAATATTTAATACGATATTCCAGAATCTGACATATGTCGGGATACGTAAATCCTAAAAGGGGATAGTGCTTTTATGTATCGGGGGATAACGTGGAACGGAAGGCGATGAGAGGAATGCATGGGAGTTTTGGTTTTCGTGTGCGCATGGGGGAGTATGAAGTGGAGGTGTGCGGGAGTCGTGAGGATGTGTTGAGGACGATTGAGGAGTTGCCCAGCTTGATGGGCTGTGTGCAGAAGGCGTTTGAGGGCGTTAAGCCTAAGACCGTGGCGACTTTGACCGTTAAGAAGGAGGTGCCGAAGGAGGAGGCGGGTGCGCAGAAGTACCCGAAGATCGTGGCTACGGAGGACTGCGGGGAGGCGGTTTTGCGTGTTCTTGAGACCGACTGGGGGAAGTGGCGTCCGCGCACGATGGACGAGTTAAAAGAAGCATTAACGGCTAACGGGCTTGATTTTTCTGGGCGCGTCTTAGCTGGGGTTTTGTTTGGGCTTGTTAGGCAGGGGAGGGTTCGGCGGTGGAAGACGGATGCTGGGAACGTTTACATTCTCGCGGAGAAGGAGTCCTTGCCTTGAGGGGTGGTGAGTGGTGAGGAAGGTTGAGGCGCGGATTAAGACGCCTTTCGGCGAGATTGTTGTTGAGGGTGAGACTCCTCAAGAAGTTCTCAGCTTATTGGAGAGTTTTCCGGGTGATTTTGTGGAGAAGTTGTCGGGTTTTGTTTCGAGCAGGCTGATTCCTTCTGGGGTTCAGTTGAAGGGCATTGTTGAGATGACCACTGAGGGTCCCGTGATTGTCGCGCGTGAGAACCTGACGCATTATGAGGCAATAGGTCTAACACTGTACGCTTCAGAGGACAAGAAGAGCACGGCGGCGCAGATTCAGAAGCTTCTGGAGTCGAGTGGGATTAAGTGTATGGTTCCTGCTAGGCTTAACGAGATGACTAAGCGTGGGCAAGTGTTCAAGCCAGATCCAAACAGGCCGGAGTTTCGGTTGACTGTGCAGGGTGAGAGGTGGATTGAGGACGAGGTTTTGGCGAGGCATAGGGGCAAGATTGATTGACTTGTGTGTGCGTGGAATAGTTTTTGTGCTTGTCTGTTTGGCTTCTAGTATGAAGGTGGGATAGGATGGGTGAGGTTGGGAAGGTTACGGTTCGTGTTAAGTTTGGTGATGTTGAGAAGGATTTTTCGGGGAGTGTTGAGGATGTTTGGTTGAGCTTGAACAGGTTTTTTGCTGAGTTTTTGCCTTCTTTTGAGGTTGCGAGGAGGCTGGTTTTGAGTGTGGATTTGCAGGGGCTGGTTAAGGCGTGTGATGGTTTGGTTGCTTTTTCGAGGGAGGGTGCGAGTTTGCTGGTGAGTAAGGATAGGTTGACGGATAACGAGACTTTGTTGTTGTGGCTTTTGGCGTTTTATGTGGGTAATCAGCTTGGTATGTTGAGGAGTGATGAGGTTTCGAAGGAGGAGTTGCAGGCGAAGCTTGGGAAGAGCGGGAAGATTACGAGTACTCGTCTTGGAGAGCTTGTTAAGAGTGATATGGTTGCGAAGGTTGATGAGGAGAGGTTTAGGATTACGACTTTTGGCGTAGTGCAGATGCAGAAGGAGCTTATCCCGAAGATTAGGGCGAAGATTAGTGGTTGAAACTGACGCTCTGCGGTGACTAGACCCCCCTTATAAATAGATTAAACCTTCGATTAGTACGATGTCTAGGCGGGGATTACTCTCCTCTGCGGGTCTAGACCCCTCCCTTATATATAGATTGAACCCCAAACCCAAACCCAAGATTCGGGAAACCTACGGTTTCCCATACCCTTCCCTTCTGAAGGGTGTTTGATGTTTTGGGTTTATGTTTATGTTTTGGTTTAGTGGGTGTTTTGACCTTCAACCAATTATCAACCAACCTTCAACCAACCTTTAAAATACATGTTCTAGAGACACACTAGAATAATAAAACAATATGAAAATTAACGTTCTGGAAATTGAAATAAAAAATGGGAAAAATAGGAAATAATTCTTTGAAATCGGGTTAAACGTATTCTTTTTGTTGTTTTTCTTTGTCGTTTTCTCTGATTAACCCTAACAGTTTAGCCCAAGCAGTCATTCCGTCAAACATCCATTTAACGAAAGGGTTGTATTCTGGCGTGAAAATGTGTAGTGGAGTCGGCGGTAAAGGTGGCTTTTTTGGTTGTTCTGATTCGTCTTCTTCTGATTCTGGTTGTTCAGTTATGAAGTCTGGTTCTGGTTGTGGTTGTTCAGTTATGAAGTCTTGGTGTGGTTGTGGTTGTGTGGTCTGCGGTTCTGGTTGCTCGTAGTATTCAGTTTTTAAAGGTTCAGACTGTTCCGTTGATGTTTTAGGTTGTGGTTTCTCAAGTTGAAAAACATGTTTGTTTACGCATCTGTATCTTTGGATTCCGTCGCGTTTTCCATGTTTAACGGCTTTGTCTCCGCATTTTGGACATTGAACCATACGCTTTTTCACCTTCTATATAGCCTATAGACTAGCCAAAAGCATGGTATTTTGACCTCTAGTTGACATTGATTTTTTCATTAAATCATCACCGAATCAAGTTTATCAGCTATGATAAAGGCTTTAGCTTTCAGTTTTTTGTTCATGTAGAGATATCGTTTTGGTAGGTTTTTAAGGTAGATGTCAGCTAGGCAGAAGGCTAACATATTCATTATGTCATGTCGTTTAAGTTCAATTTTGCGGATTATTGTTTTTCTGTCTTTGCTGAAAAGGTAAAACCAATAGCCTATGTTTTGAGTGTCAAAGTAAACTTTGCCTTCTGAAAAGTTGAATAGAAAATGAAGGTTAGGGTTACGTTTAAGTTCGTAGGTTATTTCTCTGCTTGTTTCTGATTTGATTACTCGTATTTTTCCGTCTGTATCTTTAAGTATTGTCGTGTGTTCCTTTATTGGTTTTCCTTCAACTTCTGGAATTGTGTTGTCTGGAATCAGCCTATTTAACGTGTCTTCTGTTTCTGCTTTTTTCTGGTATCTGCTTAAACGTTTCTGTCTTTTCAGAATTAGACTGCTTTCTTTGAAGGCTGGTTGCTGTTCAAAGGGTTTACGTTTCTGTGCTGTCGTATCCGACACCTATCGTGTATTGTTTAAATTCTTTGCCTACTCTGATGATGCATTCGATTTTGAGGCTGATGATTGAATATTTGATGTCGCCGTCTTTGTAGTCCATTAGCGGTTTAGCTTTTAGCAGTTTTTCGTATTGTTCTGGTGTTAAGTCTAGTTTTTGAGTTTTCCACTGTGACATAAGTTTTCACCTTTTAGTTGTTTTTTGATTAGAAGGTCTAACGCTAGGATTACAGCTTTGTTTTCTAGTTTGTCGTGTTCGTTGTTACGTATGTCATAACGTTTAAATAGTGGTTCTTGCTTACTTGTCATTTGTAAAGCCTTCTTTTTCTCTTTGTAAAAGTGTTCTAGAGAACCTCTGCTTCATTTTTAGAAGTGAAACCGCTGAAAAGCCACTGGAAAAAGCCTACGATTGCGTTTAGAATTGCTGTGAAAAAGGCTATTATTGAATCTACGATTTCCATAATTTAACACCTAGATTCTATGTTCCGTTCCTTCCCAAAGACTTTGGGAAGTAATCTCAAGCATTAGAACGTTGTTAGGGTTGTCGTAGTCAATGGTTTTTCCGTTCACGTCTGGTTTAAAGTATAATTGTATATAGCTGTCTTGTCGCACCCAATAAATAGGAGTGTTTATTCCCAATTTCAATAAGTCAACTTTGCTTCTGTCCGTCGGGTTTGTCTTGTTCATTGTTAAAGTGTGCCTTTGCACTACAACTGCTTTTTTGGTTTTCTGTGCATTGCTTACAACAATTTTAATTGTGCCTTCTATATCATTGTTTAAACTGTCATGCAACTCGACATGAAAAAGACCGCCAACATAAGGTTCAAACTGTGACGGTCTTTTTCCAACTGCAACTAACAACTGCTTTGGAACTTTCCATTCGCCAATTAAAGTGTAACCTTCGTAGTCAGCAGAACCTATTCCTTCGCCTTTTTGGTTGCTGTTGCATGTTACATCTTGTTTCAGAAAGTCCCCTACTGAAAGCATCAATGGTCTTTCTACTATTTTTATCGGCATTTTTATCATCTCTTGTTTTATTTGTATTCATGGAATTTTCACAACTAGGACTTTCTGAATAAAAGTCCTTAAGTACATATTCGCTAATCGAACCTTATAAACTTTACTCAAAACGTTCCATTTATGAAAACAGATATGTCTATGACTTATGAGAAGTGATTCGACGCATTTCGGACATCATTCTTAATTTAAGCTTAATTTCCAGCCATTTTCCACTTAATTTTTTCTGATTTCTCCAGAATTTCAAACAATTTTTTTAACGTTCAATTTGATTTTTCCAGAATTTACATGTATT